>Ga0222642_1000364_pt1 | contig 11363 bp, 8 predicted proteins | sample AntAcemetagen229_FD_179813 | JGI IMG/M metagenome (GOLD analysis project Ga0222642, IMG submission 179813) | Saline water microbial communities from Ace Lake, Antarctica - #229 | ecosystem: Environmental > Aquatic > Non-marine Saline and Alkaline > Saline | place: Antarctica: Ace Lake | collected... | reverse complement strand
GATTATCTCAATGAAGATATAATGAGACGGTTGATTTCAAGTGGTGTAAATAAATTTTTTGTTACAAGTTATGATGAATCGATACCAGCACATCTAAGAGAGCTAAGAGGTAAATTTCCTGTTCATGTCAGTTTAAGAAGTTATCTTGATTTTGAAAAGGTTAACAGATCGGGGAAAATATTTGATGTAAAAACTATTAGTAATAAAATATGTTATAATCCCACTTTTCAGCTTATCATTAATTGGCAAGGATATGTTTTGCTATGCTGTATGGATTATTACAAAGGACTTACGTTCGGTAATGTGAAAGATTTCAGCATTCTCGATATTTGGTCAAGTGAAAGATTTCTGGATAGTCGGATACAGCTGAGAAAAGGAAATCGAGAATCGATTTCTATTTGTAAATATTGTGACTATGCAGGTACTATTCCATGGTAGTACAAATTAGCGAAAATTGTTAATTAATGATTAAAAAAACTAAAATATTCGTTGTGGCATCGTATAATGCAACTTATATTCTTCGAGATATTGAAATGTTAAGAAAATATTACTATGTCAAAGTAATTGGTTGCAATGATAATCATAAGAACGTAATTAATATTTTATATACAATTATTGAGGTTATTAAGGGGGTGTGTTGGTCCGATTTGTCATACATCTGGTTTGCGGATTTTCGTGCGTTTGTAACAGTTCTGTTTGCTAAAATATTAAGGAAGAAAACGATCCTCGTAGTCGGCGGATATGAAGTTGCTAATCTGCCTCAATTTGCCTACGGTGGATATTCCGGCATAAGTCGCATCAATAGATTAATGTTCATGTTTCTCAAAGCAGATAGAATTCTCACAGTTTCGGAGTATTTACAAAAGGAAATTCAAAAACTTGTTCCCCGGAAGGAAATTATCAAAATTGAAATGGGAATTGATGCTAATGTTGAAAATTTCACAAAAGAAGCTGTAATTATTACCGTTGGAAATGCGGTCGAGAACATATATAAATTAAAGGGATTTGATACTTTTGCAAAATCCTCACTTTCATTTCCTGATCATAATTTTGTGCTAATTGGAAATTACGATGAAAAGATAAAAAAAGAAATTTTACAGATTAATCCCAAAATAACATTTACCGGAAAACTGGAACAAAAGCAAGTTTTTGAATGGATGCAAAAAGCAAAAGTTTACTGCCAGCTATCTTTTGTAGAATCCTTTGGTGTAGCACTTCTGGAAGCCATGAGTCTTGGATGTGTTCCTGTTATTACACCAAGAGGTGCCATGCCGGAGATTGTCGGCGAAACTGGGTTTTATACAGAATTTGGGAATGTAGAAAATACGGTAAATGCTATTGAGAAAGCTCTGAGTTCTATAAAATATTCCGAAGCTCAAAAGAGAGCAACAGAGAAATTCTCTCTTAAAAATCGTGAAAAAAAACTTATAAAGCGGATAGATAATAATTGATGAAATTACTTATTGGACTTTATCGATCTCAACCGGGCTGGGAAATTGTATTGCAGCAGGAAGGTTTGCAATATGAAATTATCAAGCTTGAAAAATCAATTTCAATTGAGAGCTATTCAGTCATTATTATCAATGATGTTCTTGATAATGAACAATGTTCGAGAGTAAAAGATTTCACTCAAAATGGTGGCGCTGTTCTATTCTCATCGTCGGCTTATGCAGAAACAACGAACAACAAGTTCCGTTCTAAGAATATTAAATATTTAGTGATGCCATCTGATTCAATGTTTGCTGAATTAGGATTAATAGATTTTCACACGAAATTTATTCAACTTAAAGATAGATCATTTGGAATTATTGATAGAACATTAAATATCCAATCCAAAAAGATTGGGAAAGGAAATTTTCTTTTCATTCCATTTGATGTGAATGCGGAAATTATGGATGCAAATTCTATTAGAAAAAAATTCTGGGTAGAACGAAAAGAACTGCCTTCAGAGATTATAGCAAAAGTATCTAAAGGTAAAATACGGAAAATATTATCCAAAACAATAGAATTCCTTTATCTACAGCGAGATCTGCCTTTTGTACAACTATGGCAGTTCCCAAAAACTTGGAAAAAACTTTTCATGTTTCGTGTGGACACTGATCATTGCAGTACCCGGCAGGCGCTGGAATTGTATAAAATCTGCAAAAAAAATAATATTTGTGGAACTTGGTTTGTAGATACTGTTTCCAAAGAGACTTTAAAAAATGCGTATAAGAAAATGGATGATCAGGAAATTGCGCTGCATTGCCGACGTCATCTGGTTTTCCATGATTATAAAACAAATCTGGAGAACATTAAGAATGGCTTGGAAGATCTAAAAGAAGTTGGGGTAGAAGTAACAGGTTTTGCCTCACCTTTTGGAGATTGGAATGAAAATCTGGGAAAAGTTCTGGAGAAATTTGATTTTGGTTATTCAACAGAATTTACTCTTGATTATGACGATTTGCCGTTTTATCCATATATACAAGGCAAAAAAACAAGTGTCTTACAGATTCCAATTCATCCAATAAGCACCGGCAGATTACATCGTTCGCATTTTACCGATGAAGAAAAATGGCAATATTTCAAGAAATTTATTGATCGCCAAATTGCTTTGAATGATCCGATATTTATTTATCATCATCCCTCACACGGTCAATTAGATTTGTTTAATAAAATATTCGAATATATAAATTCCAAGAATATCAATAAAATGACTTACAAAGATTTTTCGGATTGGTGGAAAAAGCGTTTAAGCTTCCAGTATAAATTAAAATTTGAAAATGGTGAAATAAATTGTAATTTTGAGACTGAATCTTCGGAATTTTCGTTCAAGATTTCTTGCCTGAATAAATTTGCGATTACAACTTTGAAGAAATCAATTAAACTCGATGAATTAAATTGGAAGAAACAGGGAAAGGTAGAATGGATACCATATCTTGAGCGAACTAGAAGAAAGCACTGGCGCGATATTTTGTATAATTATGAATCGAAGAAAGGAAAAAGAAACGTATGAGAATATTCCTGGCAAGCTATCAGTCTATAATGCTGAATAGGGGCGGACCTACATACAAATTGCTGCCCCTGCAAAAAGCTCTAAAGCAAAGAGGAATTGATGTAAAACTCTTCGATATGTGGGATACAGATATGAAACTCGGAAATGATGATCTGGTTCATATATTCAACGCAACTATTTCCACTTTTCCATTAGCTAAAAACCTGGTATTCAATGGAGCGAAGTACGTAGTGAATCCGATTTTTTATAGTAACCATTCAGCACAGAAAATACATATGTACAGAATGCTTGAAGCTCCTTTCAGAAAGTTATTTAAACGAACCTATTCCGATTATTTTTTCACGAAATATGTATGTGACAATTCAGAGAGGGTTCTGCCGAATACTCTTGATGAAGGAAACCTGTTATGTGGTGCGCTTGGTGTAAAAAGAGAGAAGATCGAAGTCATTCACAACGGCGTTGAGGAACGATTCGCACATGCTGATGCTTCTCTTTTTGAAAAGAAATATGGGCTCAAAAATTTTATTTTATACGTAGGACATCTCGGACCGGTGCGTAAAAATGGTCTCAATATCATCAGAGCTTTACAAAAGATCGATCATCCTTCTGTGATTATTGCAGATATTCTGAAAAATGAAGAAGGTGCTGCCTGTAAAGAGGAAATTGAGAGATCTAAGAACATTACTCATATTAATTGGCTCAAACATGACGACCCAATGTTTGCATCTGCATATGCTGCGTGCCACACTTTTATTTTGCCTACCCGTTATGAGACGCCTGGTCGAGCTGCTCTGGAGGCAGGACTTGCAAGCGCGAATGTAGTTATAACTCCTTATGGCGGCACAAGAGAGTATTTCTCGCAATTCGCTGAGTATGCTGAGCCGGCATCAATGCACTCAATAATACAAACGACACAAAAATCCCTTGAAAAGAAGAAGAATTCGGCTCTGAGAGATCATATAAAAAAGAATTTCCTTTGGGATAAAATCGCAAAACAAACTATAAAAATGTACAAACGAGTTCTTTCTCAATGAAGGAATATATAAAGAAAATACTGCATTACACTGCAGGAAATCTTCTGCAGAAGCTCATACTCTTAGCACTTCTGCCGGTATTTACACACTTTCTCGTTCCGCAGGAATATGCAGTTTATACAAATGTTGTTGTTTTTATTTCTTTTGCAGGGTTACTCTATTTTCTCGGTTTTCAGCAGGCGATCTTTTCGTATTTCTATCAAAAGAAAACCCCTGAATATCATTATACTCTGATCAGTTCGATCTTCATTTCTATCACTGGGATTGGAATTGTACTTTCGCTTCTTATTGTCATATTTAGAGTTGAACTTTCTCAGCTTATTCTTCGTTCACCAAACTATGCACACATTATGATATGGGTAAGTGTTATTCTTTTCTTTGATGTTATTTACGGTATGGTGCTGAGCATTCTGAATATGATGGAGCGTTCAAAACAATATATACTTGTAGGAAATTTCAAGCATATTCTGTTGCTTATCTTATTGGTTGTGGCAGCTATTGCATCCAGATTTTCTTTGGAAACCATATTCATATTGATGACTGTATCATCTTCACTTGCTGCGCTTGTTGCTGTCGGAGTGATGAGTTCCATCATGAGAGATTTCGCAGCTCAGATTACGGAGAAACGAATATTTTCTTTTCCGCTTGTAAGAAAACTGTTATCTTTCGGGCTTATTATGATACCCGGCACGTTTGCAATGCTTATACTCAAGGTATCCGACCGTTATATGCTGACCTATCTTTCTGCTCGTTCTTTATATGATGTTGGAATCTACGCGATAGGGTATCGTGTCGGCATGATCATTACCTTCCTGAATTCAATTGTCAGTTTAGTGTATTTCCCTTATGCAATGAGAGTTGCAGATAAATTGCATGCAAAGTATTCCTTTAAAAAGGTTTTTAATGCATACGTCTTATTTGGTGGGATATTAGGATTTTTTGTGATTCTTTTTTCTCCAGAAATTTTTAAAATATTTATCAACAAATCCTATCATGAAGCGATCAAAATCGTATTTTTTGGAGTAATTTCAAATTATTTATATGGTATTTTCAATATCATCAATTTAAGTTTTTATGTGAAGAAAAGAGCCGGTAATATCGCACTTGCAGTTGGCTTGGGAGCAATTCTCAATATTGTGTTGAATTTAATATTGATACCCAAGTATGGTATTTATGGAGCGGGTATTTCCTCAATACTTTCCTTCATGCTTATTGTGCTCACTAATTATTTTATTGTAGAAAAACGTTATCATGTTGGCAATAAAATCAGTTATGCGATAATATTGATTATAATTATGCTGGTGATATCTTATCTTCATTTTGTGATAGATTATCGATTTTTTCATACAGTTATAAAAATAATTTTTGTGTTCATTGCTGCCTTGTTGATAATGCTCTATTCAAAAAAGTCAAAGCTATTCGATGAATTATCAAAAAAAATTACATAATATAATGCTTGTTCGCATTCTTCTCATAGCTGCTGTCGTTGTGCTGTTGGTTTTTATTATACTCACGCGCTTTTCGGATATAAATGCAGACCCCGATGTTTCGATATCATTGTTAAAAGCGGTGTATAGCAATGATGAAGGTTGGAAGTCCGGCAATGCTATCAATAAATTCCTGAGTAACAGATGGATGTGTAACGATTATAATGATATATTGATCTGGCCAGTGATGCCAATGCTTGAATATGTGAGTTTTAAAATATTTGGTTTATCCTTATTTTCACTACGGTTTCCCTCTGTGGTATTATCTACATTATTAATCTTACTATTGGGCATATATATTTTTTATAACTGTCAGGTATTGGATATCAATAAGAAGCTTATCATTCTGATCGTTTACTTGATTCTCGCTGGAACGAACTACTATTTATTTATTCATGGGCGGATCGCATTTTTTGATATTCCGATGAGCACATTCGGTTTTATGAGTCTGCTCGCTTTAGATAGAGCGCTCAGAAGTGAAGAATACAAAAGAAAATATGTTTATTTTATTCTTTACGGGATACTTGTCGGATTAAGTGTGGCAGTGAAGACTACGGGTTTAATATTTTTTATTACGGGCTTTATGATACTTATACTAAGGATAATCATCGGAAGATCGGATGAAAAATATAATGTAATGGGATTTATATTTTCATTTATCGTCATGATATGCATTACTTTATTCTTATTATTTCTCATTAACAAGGGTATTACAGGCAGCTATTTCACTACTCCTTGGAAATACATTTTTGCACCTGGTATCGTTTGTGCAGATCAATTACATCCAATAATAGTGGTGAGGAATTATCTGAGGTTTTTTACAAACAATCTAATTTTGAAAAATGCCGCACTTTTTCTTATTGGGATTGTAGGATTAATTCTTATCCTGAACAATTCTTTACTACATAAAAAGATAAGAATTTCTGACGAGATCATGATTGCACTTGCGATAAGTAGCTTTCTTTTTTTAGGATTTTTTACTCCACAAGCCGAACGATACTTTGTTGTATTGCTTATTCCTTTATTCTATTTTATCTCGCAATTTATACAATATTTCTTTCTTATTTCCGAGCAGAATTTATTTATTCGGAAGCAGCCGATTTTACGGCATTCTGTATTGTTTCTCATCTTTCTTGTCTTATTTTCTAATGCATGGAATATGTGGAAAATGGAAGATTATTTAAAGGAGAAGCATTTCTCACTGCAGGAAACAGCTCTTGCAATTAGAAAAGATATTGAGGATGATGCAAACTGGCATTCTATACGTACACCCCACACAATGGTAGGAAGAAAATCAAGCACATTAGCCGTGATAAACCATTTGTTTTTCACCTATCATCCCGAAGACGAAACAAAAAATTATTATAGAATAACATATAATATTGAAGATATTACTTCAGATACTTTTACATTGATTTCTCAATATAAACTATATGATTCGGATTATCCTGAATTCACAATATATCTTGCTCGAAAAAATGTCCGTAATGAATGAGAATAAGATGGAACAACCTTTTAAGAATATCCTTTTTATTTCCTATTTCTTTCCACCACTTGGTGGTCCTGGTGTGCAGCGCTCGGTAAAATTCTGCAAATATCTTCCAGCATATGGATGGGATCCTATTGTGCTAACAGTGAAGGATATAGCATATGTTGCTTATGATAACACACTTAAGAATGAAATTGCTGAAATTGATGTTCATCGAACGGGTTCTTGCGATATTATGCGTGTACTTCACAAGCTTGAAAAACTCAAATTATCAAGAGGAAATGAGTCTGTATATACAAAAGTTTCATCGAGTAGAAAACAAATTTTTCGGGATATTTTTCCTATTGATTCAAAAATTGGGTGGATCCCTTTTGCTGTTCGTGAAGGAATCAAAATATGCACAACTCATACAATAGATGCAATTTACTGTTCTGTCGGACCATTTTCTTCAACAGAAGTTGGATATCAATTATCAAAGAAATTCAATATTCCACTCATTGTTGACTATCGAGATCTCTTCAGAGGAAAACCCGATGCCAGCTACTTTTCATCCTGGCACGAAAGATATGCATACAAATGGGAGAAGAAAGTACTCGATCGGGCGCATGCTGTTATTATCAATACTCATCGTGCAAAAAAGAGGATCCAAAATTTATTCCCATGCATAGAAAAGCAGAAATTCTCAGTTATATACAATGGCTATGATAAAGAAGATTTTGATCATATTTATAAACCTCATTCAGCAAAAATTATCTTCACTTACACTGGAGGTTTTTATGGCGAACGTACACCAATATTTTTTCTTAAAGCATTAGCAGAATTGAAAAATTTGCATCAACTTACAGGGAATGTAAAATTCCAATTTGTAGGTAATTTGTCGGAATCAATCCGGAAGACATTTTATCATTCAGGAGTTATGAAGCACATAATACTAACATCGCAGGTTTCACATAGAGAGTCAGTGAAATGCCTTTTACAAAGTGATTTTCTGCTTCTGTTTATTGCGAGACGAGATAGCAAGATCGTTATTCCCGCAAAGCTTTTTGAATATCTTGCTGCAAGAAAACCAATTCTTGCGATGGTCCCGAAAAATGGGGACGCAGCACACATAATTAAAGAATTCTCAGCTGGTTTGATTTGTGAACCTGATGATGTGCAGAAGATAAAAGAAAATATTCTTGAAATGATAAAATACAAACAGCTTGGGATTATAAATGAAATTTTTCCAATTCGAAATAATAATTATTCAGCTTATGATCGTAGAAATTTGACTAAAAAACTGGTGGATGTTCTGAATCAATTAGTATGAAAAAAATTAAAATTTGCCATGTCCAATTGCTGCCGCTGCTTTCAGGCGTTCAGAATATGATGATCAATCTGCTCGATTATCTCGATAAAACGGAATATGAAATTACTGTAATTTCTGCTCCGAATGGACCAATGATTGAGAAATTGCTTGAGATGAGCATCAGGCATGTTGCGTTTCCGAATCTTATACAGAAAATCAATTTGCATGACATACGAAAATTCTTTCAGTTCTATAAATTTTTTAGAAAAGAACAATTCGACATTGTGCACACACATTCATCAAAAACAGGTTTTATGGGAAGAATTGCTGCAAAACTGGCAGGTGTAAAGATCATTATTCATACAATACACGGATTTCCGTTTCATCCATTTCAGTCAGCTCCTGTTAGATTATTTTATCAAAATTTGGAAAGAATAGCGGGCTTATTTTGCGATAGGGCAGTATCTGTGAATGATCATGAAAGGGAATTGGCTGTTGATAAATATCTTGTCAATAAGAAAAAGATAGTAACGATCTGCAATGGGATTCAGAGCTTAGCATCACAAAATCCTGTTCAACGTGAGGAACTTGGCATAGATAAGAATGATATTATTGTGGGATCAGTAAGCAGGTTTTCCGAACAAAAAAATATTATAAATCTGATCAAAGTTGCGATCGATATTGTCAAAGATGAGTCGGGCATCACATTTATATTTATCGGAGATGGCGAATATTTCAGTGATGCACAGCAGCTTGTGCAAACAGCAGGAGCAGAAGACAACATTCGTTTGATGGGTTGGAAATCAAATACCGCAGATTGGTACGAAATTTTTGATATAGTTATCCTTTACTCGAAATGGGAAGGACTATCTTTGACTATTCTTGAAGCGATGAGCATGAAAAAACCTATTATTGCGTCAGACATAAAAGGTAATAACGAACTGGTAAACGAGGGGGTAAACGGTTATCTTATTAAAGTTGGTGATCATAAAAATTTGACAAAAAAAGTTCTATCCTTATCAAAAGACTTGCTTACGCAAAAAAAATTCGGAGCAGAGAGTTATAAGATATTTTTAGAGAACTATACGCTTGATAGGTTTGTGGAACCCTATAAAGAACTATATCAAAAATTAATAAAGAAAAAATTATGATAAATATTTATGTTGCTATTGGATCTATGATACTCGTGTATCTGTTGGTGCCGGCAAACATCTGGTTGTCAAAAAGATGTGGCAATATGGATACTCCAAGGGATCGAAGTATTCATGAAATAACCACCCCAAGAAGTGGGGGGATAGCCATATTTCTCGCTATCGTAATCACACAAGTTATTTTGGTCGTGCTCCATTACCAGGAAGTAAATAACCTCTTGTACGGTTTGCTAATTGGTGGTTTGCTCATTGTCGTTCTCGGTCTTCTTGATGATATTTACGATCTTCCCGCATGGTTAAAAGTAATTATTGAGATAGGGATAGTTCTTCTCATGATATCATTCAATTTTAAGATTGATCTACTTACCAATCCCTTTGGCAATCCGATTCAAACCGGTTTATTTTCCTATCCTTTAACTATTTGCTGGTTTCTCCTTGTCGTTAATGCGATAAACTTAATTGACGGTCTTGACGGTCTTGCAACTGGAATCGTTGCGATCGTGTCTCTCATTTTGGGTATTGCCAGCTGGAGCACAGGAAATTATTTTATTACTCTTTTCAATTTTTCTATCTTAGGAAGTTGTATTGGATTTTTAAGATTCAATTTTCATCCTGCAAAAATATTTCTCGGCGATGCGGGCAGTCTATTTTTGGGTTTTTGCATAGCAGCAATCTCAATTGCGGGGAATGCCCAATACAAAGGTGCAACAGCTCTTACAATGCTTGTCCCCATAATTGTTCTTTCAGTTCCACTCTTTGATACATTGTTTACAATTTTTAGACGAATTAAATCAACTAAGCACATTTTTCAGGCCGATAAAAACCATCTTCACCATAAACTTCTTGAGATTGGATTGAGCTATAAAACTGTTGTGTTAATTGGATATTTTATCACACTTCTTTTTGGACTTATCTCTCTTGGTTTCCTATTAGTTGACAGGAAAATCCTTCTAAGTCTTTTATTTGGAATGGGCATATTAATATTTATAATATTTTATAATATAATAAAAAGCGAGTTTATGAAAAAATGAAAAAAATAGCTTTAATTCTCGGTTTATTGTGTTTGATCTTTTCCTTCGCCCTTGCTTACGAAGCGGAGGACATATCACTTGCCAACTGGAAAGTTTTTACTAATACAACGTACATACATCAGCTGATCTGTAAGGGAGATTCAGTGGTTTCTGCATCATGGGGTGGAGTGAGCATCTATGACAAAGAGCAAAGCAAATTTACAACTATCACAAAGGGTGATGGACTTAAAAAGAATGAATTGTGGTCAGTGCATTATATTTCGGAGATCAATGAATATTGGTTTGGAACTTATACGGAAGGTATATCACGCTATCAGGATGGGCAATTACTTAAGCCATATCAATCAAATCAGGGGATAGATGGCTATTTCATTTATGATATTGATGATAATGGGGAATATATCTTTGTGGCTTCGGAGAATGGTCTCTCTATGTTTGAGATCGTATTAGGGGGAAGTCCAATATTCAAGAAAACCTTTATAGCCCCACGATGGTTATCCAACAATCGAGTTAATAGCATTACTGTTGATAATAGTGATCGGATTTGGGTTGCTACCGATGCAGGGATTGATTATACATATATTGTATATGATGATATGATACAGAGCGAAAACTGGCATCATATCAATACATCTACAACCGATTATCCTCTCACCAGTGATAAGATTAAAACGATATCATATCAGAATTCAAGGATATATTTTGGTACCGAAGATGGCTTTGCTTATATAAAAGATATCAATGCAGATACCTTTGAATATGAGATATTCAATTTCGCACTTCCAAGCGATTATATCCAGGATATACAACCAGTTTCAGATTCTATGTTCATCGTTGCTTTTGGCTGGTTCGACGATGATCAACAAGCGATTCTCAATGCATCTGGTG
>Ga0222642_1000361_pt1 | contig 11397 bp, 14 predicted proteins | sample AntAcemetagen229_FD_179813 | JGI IMG/M metagenome (GOLD analysis project Ga0222642, IMG submission 179813) | Saline water microbial communities from Ace Lake, Antarctica - #229 | ecosystem: Environmental > Aquatic > Non-marine Saline and Alkaline > Saline | place: Antarctica: Ace Lake... | reverse complement strand
CCAGTCGTCTTGTCTCTTTTTTTGGAAAGGTGCTCAGTTATTCTGAACCAAAGCAGTTTGATCGCGAAGACAAAACGAAAGGACAGGTAGCCCGTGTCTATGTTGGTGACGATTCGGGAGAAACAACCTTGGTCCTCTGGGACGAACGGGCAATGGTGACTGAGGAACTTTCAGTTGGTGATGTGCTTGAGATTGTCGGACAGGTGAAGAATGGTTCTGAGGTGCAGGTGCAGGATTTGCAGATGACGGCTGTCACTTTACAGACCCGTGAGGAGGTGAAAGTTCCCGGAGACTGTCAGTTACTACTGGGAAAAATCCTTCACCTCGAAGATGTTCGGACATACTCCCGGCGTGATGGAAGTTCGGGGGAAATGGTTCGGGGTATTTTTGGTAATGAGGAGGGAACAGCGCCATTTGTGTGCTGGGAACCCGCTCTCATTGAAGGTGTCCAAAAAGGAGATGTCGTACAGATTGCCGGTGCCAGTGAATCACTGCGTGATGGTTCTGTTGAGTACTCCTTTGGCGATAAAGCAACGCTGGTTCTGTCGAATAGTGAAATTTCAGTCCCCTATATGCCAGTCAAAGACGTCACCGAAGGATCGACGGTTCTGGTTCGGGGTGAACTAATTGATCTCCAGGAATCCCGTCGTTTTATGACGCGAAAAGGCACACCTGCTTCTGTGAGAAATGCGGTTATTCGTGATGATTCCGGTTCTCTGCCACTTGTCATATGGGGTGATGCCGCTGAGTTACCCTGGCGTCCTGGTGATCAGGTTGAGATCATTCATGGCAGGGGGAAAAACGGACGTTTCCACCCCATAGAACTCCATGTTGGATGGCAGGGGGCTATCTCATATTCCGAAGACCAGGCTGAAGAAATACATTTTTCCGGCACGGTCATACCAACCAGTATGGGTTGCACTCTGGATGATGGGTCAACATGGTATCTTCTGGACCGTGAGCTACCGGCTGGAATGCAGGTAGATGTCTCCGGTATTGTACAGGGCAAAAAAATTCTGGTGCATGCGGCAGAACCAATAATTCAAATGCGGAGTATTGTTGCGGAAAAACTCAATAAATGCCTCTGAGCCTTTTGTTTACTTTCACACCGCGCCCGGCTGATCTTTATATACTCCGCATTATCACTCATTATGTAGAAACAGGAGATTTGATGAATAATGGCTGAAAATGAAATAGAAGATCTTCCCGGTGTTGGACCTACAACTGCTGACAAATTTCGTGAAGCTGGCTATAATACCGTAGAGAGCATCGCAACAGCATCATACTCTGATCTTGCTGAAGCAGCAGAGATCGGTGAATCCACAGCAAAAAAAATTATAAAGGCTGCTCGTGATATGGCAGATATTGGTGGCTTCAAGACCGGTACGGTTGTTCTTGAAGAACGTAAAGAGGTACGGAAACTTCAGATGCTCGTACCTGAATTTGATGAGATGATGGGCGGGGGCGTTGAGACAAAATCAATAAGTGAATTTTATGGTGAGTTCGGGTCCGGTAAGAGTCAGATCTCTCATCAGATGGCTGTCAATGTTCAGCTCCCTGAAGAGTTTGGCGGCCTTCATGGTTCCTGTGTCTATATCGATACTGAGAATACCTTCCGCCCTGAGCGTATCGAACAGATGGTTAATGGTCTGGAGATCGACGATGAAGTTCCTTCTTATGAGACCATACTTGAGCATATTCATGTTGCAAAGGGCTATAATTCGGATCACCAGATGCTCCTCGTGGACAGTGCCCGCGAACTTGCCTCAGAATTAAAAGATACAGATTATCCGGTCAGGCTTTTCATCGTTGATTCTCTGACGGCGCATTTCCGGGCAGAATATGCCGGGCGCGGGACTCTTTCTGTCCGTCAGCAGAAATTAAACAAGCACATGTATGACCTGGCAAAATTAGCTGATGATTTTAACGCGGTTGTCATTGTTACCAATCAGGTTCAGTCAAATCCTGCTGTTTTCTTTGGAGACCCGACAAGACCCATCGGAGGAAATATTGTCGGACACGCCTCAAAATTCAGAGTTTATCTACGTAAGAGTAAAGGTGGAAAAAGGGTGGCTAAACTGGTTGACAGTCCCAACCTGCCTGACGGGGAAGCGGCGTTCTCTGTCGAACTCGTAGGCCTTAAAAGCGTATGAGTCCAATATAATTTTAGATGGATTCATCCCACCCTACTCTTCACGCTGTTTTTTGTGACATTGACGGAACGATTACCGGTCCCGACCGGCGTCTGAATCTGCAGGCAGTTGAAACAATCAGAACGCTGGTGGATAATGATATTCAGGTAGTGCTTGCGAGTGGGAACACCATCTGTTCTCTCTATATGCTGGCGCGGATGATCGGAACTGAAGGTGCGGTCATCGCTGAGAATGGCGGGGTGTACAAACGGTATCACCGTGACGAGATAACGGTTCTTGGGAATCATAACCGTTGCCTTGAAGGATATAAGCGGTTGGAACACCATTTTGCGTCACAGGGCATTGATCTGATTCCCTTTAGCAATGAGTATCGATATTCGGATGTGGCATTTGCCCGGAATGTTGATCCTGATGAAGTTCGCCACCTGCTTTCTGACATGGAAGATCTTACAGTGTTGGATAGTGATTTTGCCCTTCACATAGTGAGCAAAGGAATTACTAAAGGAACCGCACTCCTTTCTCTTGCACCAAAACTGGGTCTGAAACCGAAAGAGATTCTTGCAGTTGGTGATTCAGAGAATGATTATGATCTGCTTTTGAATGCCGGAATTGGAGTTGCCGTTGCGAACGGAGCGGAAAGATTAGGCAATGTGGCAGATTACATTACAGAAAAAAAATATGGTGATGGATTTTCTGAAGCGGTCCGGAAGTACTTCCCTTCACTGTTTTGATAGATACCGGTCAACAACGATATAATCTCTGATATCTTTTACTGCCTCAAAGGGAATGTAGAGCCGATCTGCTTCCAGAGAATATCCAGCAGTGTCAAAAGAAGGATCTGGTTTGACAACGATATCGGTGACCTCACCACTTTTTAAGTCCACCATGATGTTCATGATGGTTCCGATAAGCACTCCATCAGTGCTCATTATCTTTTTCCGAGAGAGATTGCGCGAGAAAGTGGATTTCATATATCAGAAATACGATTTTATCGTTATTAAACTCTACTGATTGATTCAGCAAAAATGTGAATAAAATGAGTGTTTTAGGTACACTCCGGTGAATTCAGAGTCTCTCTTTCTATTGCAAAAAGATGCACTCAAAACATTGGAAATACTCTGAGAACATCTGAATGGGTGAGAATCCCAATTGGGAGGTCATCTTCAACAACAACTAGTCGACCAATGTCATGCTCGGAAAACCGGTTGATGACTTCATAGAGGTCCTCGTGTGGGGCAATGGTTTCAACTGCTATTGTCATTACTTTCTTTAAGGGTGTATCAAGGGAGAGTCCCTCGTCGATTCCCCGTGCGATGTCGAAGAGCGTCACGATGCCTGCGAGGTGCGCGTCTTCCATAACCGGTGCCCCGTTAATCCGGTAGGTCGAGAAGAGATGGATGCCCGAAAGGAACGTGTCCTCTGTTTGGAGAGTATGTGCCGGGGAAGACATATAATGGCTGATATCTCTTTTTGGAAGTGAGATGAGCTCAGATATTGTTATGAGAAGGTATTGGTCACGCTCGTCTTTACCGTAAACCTTCCCGCGAATGAAAAGACGATTAACTGGGGTTGGTCCGATCGAGATCTCGTCTCCAATTTTAAATCCCTTGACACTGCCTATGAGTTTTACAACCGCACGACAGAGATCCGGGTGACACAAAGTGGTAAAATCTATCTCAGCGACGTTGATACCTCTGAGAATTTCATTGGCGCGCCGGATAGGAACATCTGATTCTTCCCGATAGGTTTCAAGATTCAGGATCTCATAAGCCTGCGAGGTGGGTGTGTATCCTCCTTTTGGGCCAGGGACGCCATCAACAAGTTCAAGCGCCTTCAGTGCCTGCATCTGATTTCGGACAGTGCCCGCATTTCTCTTTAGTACATCGGCAATATCCTCACCTTTGATAGCAGAGGATTTTTGATGATAGAGAGCAATGAGTGTAATCAGAATGTCCTTCTGGATTAATGATAAATCCATATGATAAATCATTTGAAGTGGCATAAAAAGATTTCAGGTTGCATCAACTGTGTATTTTGAAAAAGTTCCTACCATTCCGACAGCGGAAGAGATACTGGATCGTTCCTATCGACGCGCTGCGGCAAAAAAAAGGGAAAAAAAGAACAAGAAGAAGGCAAATGAAGAATTTGTCCGTGCTATCTACCGTTCTGTCCACGATAAATTAGATGCGACTGTCAAGACGTTTCCAACTTTTGACAATCTACCGGTCTTTTATCAGGAAATGGCGGAGATTCTCTTTGGAATAAATAAACTTAAGAAATCTCTTGGTGCCCTGACCTGGGCATCAAACCAGGCACGAGTGCTGGGTTCAGAGTACGCTCAGGAGATGCGAAAGTCTGAGGATGTAGTTGCACTTCGAAAACAGGCGACCGCGCGGATTTCATCGGTAGTTTATCAGATTGATAAAGACTTGCATTTTTTAAACGAAGCGCGCAACGTTCTGAGAAAACTTCCTGATATCCGTGATGAGTTTACTATTGTGGTTGCTGGCTATCCAAATGTTGGAAAATCCTCATTTATCCGCCTGGTTTCTTCAGCGGAGCCCGAAGTTGCAGGATATGCCTTTACGACAAAAGAAGTCTACGTTGGCCATTATTACATTGGTCGTGAACGTATTCAGATAGTAGATACTCCTGGAATTTTGGATCGCCCTGCCCAGGAACGCAATTATATCGAACATCAGGCACTTACAGCAATTACCAACGTTGCTGATGTGATCCTCTTCCTTCTCGACGCAAGCGAGACATGTGGTTATAGTCTGGATAATCAGAAAGCACTGCTCGATGAGATATCGCGGGTAGTAGGCGATGATGTCCCGGTGGAAGTCGTGGTGAATAAATCAGACCTATGTTCTCTTGAGGGGTATCTCAATATGTCGACTGAAACAGAGGAAGGAGTTTCTGAGGCTTTTGCAGCGGCGCTTAGATACCGACCAGAGCGAAAGTGGGAAGAACCGTTGGAATCCAGTCCCACATCCCAGTAAGGGCACAGCCGAGAAGAAATCCGGCAATCGCCCCCCCGTTTAAAAGTGGGAGTCCTGCCTGTGGATTGCCGGAATTCACCTGAATCAAAAGAATCGCAAGTCCAACATACGTTCCCAGCAGCGCACAAAGGGTAGGCAGAGTCAGTCCGAAGAGGACGCCGCTGCCAGTCAGAAAGACCTGTGATGAGACCAACAGAATTGTTGGCATAATCAGATCACCCATGCCCATAATGAAGGCTCCCCGGTCTTTTTTATCCTGTTTTAAGGCGACGCCTTCGTTGATATAGGAATAATGTCTTGATTTTGGAATGACCACAAGTATCGGGGCTTTCATTTTTAAAACACCTTCCGCAAGTGTTACCATATGCTTTGTCTGGTAGACTGAGAGAGCATCATATACTGCGAGAATGATGAGGAGCAGTATGAGCGGAAAGATTTCAAGAGATATTCCAAAGATTGAGACAATTCCGGCGCACATAAAAACGCCGAGAATGTCGAGAACATACCATTCAGGATACTTATAAAGTAGGGCAGTCGCGCCGACAGAAAGAAGTCCGGAGATTCCACCCCAGATGAATATGTTCTCAGAAAGAGTTCCAATAATTGCTGAGAATGTATACCAAAAGGTCAGCAGTATGGATAGGGAGATGATGATCTGGACAATTTTTTCGCCTCCTTTAGCCATCAGCACAAGGAGCAATCCAGTGAAAACCAGGAGAATGATGATAAAGACCGCAAGGTTTCCAACCGAGGAAGGATCTTCAAATGCGGTATACCCGGCATCTACAATTGATGGTGTAAGTAACAGAGCGAGTATCTGCACAGCGAGAAGTAATATTGGCATTCCAAGAAAGGAAGCGAAGTCTTTTGTCTCCATGCTAAAAAATCCTGCATAAAAGTGCGTTCTATATAGTTACATTAATTACTCCTCTGCTATTATCTAATCTCATGGATAAGCGTGAGCACATGATGGATCTCATCCTTGCAGTCATCCTGATCATTTCGACTCTCTCACTCGTCATCCGTCTCTGGCAGGATGTCATCATTGCTGTCTCTTCAGTGCTGATGATGGTCTCTCTTGCCGGATTGATTCTGTCGCTGGGGAAGAAGCTTCGGTCACTTGATGAAAACATTGCGATCCGGGAGCACAGTATGCGGGCCAACATGGAAGAACTGAACCGTATGGTTGGTCACAAACTTGATGCGACAACAGTCCAGATGGAAGATCTGCTGACTCAAACACCACGAAGAGGATATCGGTAGGGATTCTGGCGTTTACATCTAAACGACATTTTGCCTTTCGAAATAACATTTATGGGCGTAGCATTACGCGATATCATTGCTGACTATAAGGTACCGGTTAGCTGGGACACGTTTTCCGGGACCGCAGCAATTGATGGAAATAACGCACTGTATCAATTTTTAACAATCATTCGCCAACCGGATGGAACACCTCTGATGGACCGGGACGGACGGGTTACATCACATATATCCGGGCTTTTTTTCAGAACACTTTCAATGCTGGATCATGGGATAAAGCCAGCCTATGTTTTTGATGGCAGACCTCCCGCTCTCAAAAAAGACACAATTGCAAAAAGACGAAGCGCAAAGATGGTTGCTGAACAGGCCTATGCTGATGCAGTGCGCGCGGGCGATACCCGGGAGGCCTACAAACAGGCACGTGCCGCAACCCGGGTTGACCGGGACATCCTGAACAGTGCTCGTGATCTGCTAAAAATGATGGGAATCCCGGTGATTAATGCTCCGAGTGAGGGAGAGGCACAGGCATCATGGATGGCATGTCAGGGCGATGTCTCCTATGTTGTTTCTCAGGATTACGACGCTCTGCTTTTTGGTGCGCCGGTGCTCATTCGAAATCTTACAGTCTCGGGGAAACGAAAGATTCGTGGTCGGAGTATTACGATCTCACCAGAAAAAATTGTGCTTGCCACCGCGCTGGATGGTCTTGGTCTTACCCGGGAACATCTGATAGAGATGGGCATTCTCATGGGCACTGATTTTAATGATGGTATCCGGGGGGTCGGGCCGAAGACTGCGCTGAAGATTGTACGAAACTGCACGTTTGAAAAGACGATAAAGGAGAAACTGCCGGGTTTTGACCCACAACCCATTATTGACTTTTTTTTGCACCCACCGGTTACTGCCGATTATCAGCTTACCTGGGGTCAGGCAGACACCAGTGGTCTTCACGAACTTCTGGTGGAACGGTATGATTTCTCAGGGCCGCGGATTGATGCGGCGCTTGAAAAACTCTCGGCAGGACAGGGTCAGAAGACGCTGGACCAATGGTTTTGAAAGAACGTGCATGAAACGGATGTTTCAGGTTCTGTTTGATGAAAATGAGCTAGTCATTTCCATGTAAAGTGTATCTCTGAACCCTCCTCTTTCGATCTTTTAATACTCTTTCTCGGAGATACGTATGGTATGCAGAATGGTGTAATCACCTTCTCACGCAATGCTTTCTTTCCGCTGACGAATGTCTGCAGAAATGATTGTGGATACTGTATTTTCAAAACAGCAGTGCATGACTCCTGTGTGATGGCACCGGCACAGGTGGAAAAAACCCTTGAAGTAAGTGCAGCGATGGGATGCACTGAGGCGCTCTTTACCTTTGGCGAAAAGCCCGAAGAAGAACCCGGTTTTTCTCCTTTAATTCAGCGTCTTGGATACAATACAATTCTTGATTATTGTTATGCGATGTGTGAGAGAGCTATTGATGTTGGTCTTTTGCCGCATACCAACGCCGGTATTCTTACCTATGACGAGTTGTCAAGGTTCAAAGAAGTGAACGCAAGCATGGGTCTGATGCTTGAGACAACGGCAGAGATTCCCGCCCATGCCCGTTCTCCAGGTAAAAAACCTGAAGTTCGGATTGCTATGATGGAAGATGCCGGGAAACTTCAGATTCCCTTTACGACCGGGCTTTTGATTGGGATTGGAGAAGGAGAGTCTGACCGTGAAGACTCGCTGAAGGTTATTGCTGATTTACACCGGCGCTTTGGACATATTCAGGAAGTAATCATTCAGAATTTTTGTCCCAAAGAAGGTACGGCAATGGCAGCGGTGACTCCACCCGGCACGGATGAGATTGCGCGGAGTATTCAGATGGCCCGGGAAATTCTTCCGGATGATATTGGGGTTCAGATCCCACCAAACCTCGCAGATGCGGCTAAACTCATCCCCTTTGGTGTCAGTGATCTTGGCGGTGTTTCTCCCCTTACTATTGATTATGTCAATCCTGAACATGCCTGGCCCCAGATTCAGGAACTTCAGGATTTGGTAGGTGAAAATACCCTGAAAGAGCGTCTGTGTATTTATTCCCAATATATTGAGAAAGGGTGGTTTCCTAAAAGATTGCAACCACTTATTACTCATCTGACACAAGAAATAAACACCCGTACGAATGTGACAGGATAAACGGAGCAGGGCATGAAAAAGGGTAGACTTCTCTATACCGGAAAGGCAAAATCGGTTTTTGCATCTCAAGATAATCAGGATGAGGTCATCATAGAATTTCGTGATGATATCACTGCATTTAATGGAGAAAAACATGATACACTGGCAGGAAAAGGGTTGTACAATGTCAAGGTATCATCTTTCTTTTTCCGCTATCTTGAACAAAACGGTGTGAAGACACATTATGTTGGCATGCCGGATGAGCGGACCATGGTTGCAAAGGCACTTACGATGATTCCGCTGGAAGTAATTGCCAGAAACCGTGCGGCAGGTTTGCTAGTAAAAAAATTCCCATTCACCAGGGGACAGATCTTAGATCCACCGATTCTGGTAATCGATTATAAGGATGATGAACGTGGGGATCCTTCTATTCCAGATGATGTGATAACAGCACTGGATCTGGTAACTCCTGAGGAATTGCAGGAAATCCGCTTCACAACATTAAAAATTAACAAGCTACTTTATGATTTCTTTGACCGGCATGGCCTCATCTTCGTTGATATTAAGGTTGAGTTTGGCAGAGATGGAGATCAGATACTTCTTGGTGATGAGATAAGTATGGATTCTATGCGTCTCTGGGATAAAGAAACCGGCGAATCACTTGATAAGGATGTGTACCGCCTTGGAAAAGGAGATGTGATGGATGCCTATGCCCGTGTCGCAACCACTATTTTTGGTGAGGAGAAAGAAGGAGGTGAAGAACAATGATGTACACTGCGATTATTACCATAGAGTTAAAGAAAGGGATGCTCGACCCGGAAGCAACGGCAATTAGGCACGCTCTTGCAAATCTTGGATTTGAGACCGGCGCGCTTTCAAGTGCACGCATGTTTAAAATTGAACTTGAGGCACAGGATAAGGAAGCAGCACAGGTGACCGCCACAGAGATGTGTGAGCGTCTGCTTGCCAATCCGGTGATTCATAGTTACTCTGTTGAGGTCAGAGAATGAGATGCGCTGTTCTGCAGTTTGGTGGCAGTAACTGTGATCTCGATGCTGTTCATGTCTTACGGGATGTTTGTGGGGTCGAGACGGATTTGGTCTGGTATAAGGAAGGGCTACAGCGTAAATATGATGCCATTGTTATTCCCGGGGGTTTTTCGTATGGCGATTATCTCCGGGCAGGCGCTATTGCTACCAGAACGCCGGTAATGAAAGACGTTATCCGGCATGCTGGTGAGGGAGGTCTGGTGCTTGGTATCTGTAACGGTGCTCAGATCGGTGCTGAAAGTGGTCTTGTTCCTGGTATTTTTACCACGAATGCGTACCCAAAATTCATTTGTGAAGAGGTATGTCTGCGTGTTGAGAATGTAACCACTCCGTTTACCTCATCCTATAGGGAAGGCGAGGTGGTCCGTATCCCTATTGCCCATAAGGAAGGGCGGTATGTTGCCCCGCCTGAAACACTTGAGATGCTGAACCGGGAGAACCGGGTTGCATTTCGTTTCTGCAACGCTGAAGGAGAGATTACTCCTGAGAGCAACCCCAACGGTGCGGCGGAGAATATTACAGGAATTCTGGGGGAAAATGGGAATGTGCTAATGATGATGCCACATCCGGAACGGGCAGCAGAAGCAGTTCTTGGCTCTGAGGATGGGAAGAAGATATTTAATTCTATGATTGCATATGTTGAAAAACAATAAAGGGGAAATACATGATGGGTGAGATTTCAGCAGAAGAAGAGAAGATGTTAAAGGAAATTCGTGCTTGGGTAGAGGAATACGCCGATGAGATTGGATGTAGCTTAAATCCTGAGGAATCCCGGCTCAGTGCCGTTATTCGTGGTCTGGCACGAAACACTATCCGGTTTGGTGAGCAATACTGTCCGTGCAGAATCCGCACCGGTGACCCGGAGAAGGATAAGGACATTATCTGTCCCTGTATCTATCATATCGATGAGATTGAGCAGGACGGGCACTGTCACTGCAATCTTTTCTTCAAATAATCTGTTTTTTTGGTGTATCTGATTTTTTCTTCCGGCGGGAAAAGTGTTCTGACCGGCACAAAACGAAATTATTACCCGATACGGGAACACTTCTTGTAAAGAATATATCATGACCGTTCACGCTGTGATTCCATTTCGGCCGGCGAACCCAAAGACCCGGCTTTCATCACTGCTAAGTGAAGATGAGCGTTGCTCTTTAGCCAATGGAATGCTTAGGGACGTTATTGATGCGGTTCGTGGAGCTGAGGGTAGGGTGACACTGCTTTCGACTGAACCCTATGATATAGAGGGTGTAAATCTTTGTGTAAAACCACTGGGTCTGAATGAAGCTCTCAATGAGTTTTTTGCTGAGGTATGTGGTCCGGTGCTGGTTATAATGTCAGATCTTCCACTTGCAACTCCCGATGCTATTTTGCGGGTGACTGAGACCGATGCCGATTGTGCGCTTGTCCCTGGAAGAGGTGGTGGCACCAACGTAATCTATCTCAGGGATCCCTCTCGTTTCAGGGCAGATTTTTATGGAGCCAGTTTTCTGGATCACTGCCACGTTGCAGAAGAATTTGGGCTTTCCTGTGAGATTATTGATTCATACCGGCTTTCAACAGATATTGATGAAAAAGAGGATCTGGTTGAAATTTTACTGCACTGCCGAAAAGAATCAGCGAGCCAGGCTTTTCTTCAGGGTGCCGGTATCCTGCTCAGTACCAACTCTGGCAGGGTAACCGTTGAGCGCCGAACCCATGAACAGGCACTTTGAAGCCTCAATTCCTTCAATACCTTCTTCTTCAGTGATGGGAAGTCCCAGTCCCCGTACAATCGCT
>Ga0222642_1000359_pt1 | contig 11421 bp, 9 predicted proteins | sample AntAcemetagen229_FD_179813 | JGI IMG/M metagenome (GOLD analysis project Ga0222642, IMG submission 179813) | Saline water microbial communities from Ace Lake, Antarctica - #229 | ecosystem: Environmental > Aquatic > Non-marine Saline and Alkaline > Saline | place: Antarctica: Ace Lake | collected... | reverse complement strand
CTGTCTCATCGGCTGGAGTATGTATCTTCTCCGGGGGGGGTTAGCTATTACAATGATTCCAAGGCTACCAATCCCGCCGCGGTCGCGGCAGCGCTGAACTCCTTCTCCCGACCGGTTATCTGGTTGGCGGGCGGGAGTGATAAGGGATTGGATCCGGCTCCATTGAAAGAGAGCCTTCCCGGTCCGATTAAACTGGCGCTCCTGATGGGGGAGAGTGGGGATGGACTCAGGAGATTGGTGGAAGGAGAGATCCCATTTCGGATGGTCACGGATATGAAAGAGGCGGTGGCGGTCGCGTCCCGGGAAGCGGAAGCAGGTGATATCGTCCTGCTCTCCCCGGGGTACGCCAGTTTTGATATGTTTAAAAATTACAGAGAAAGAGGAGATGTATTTAAATCTCTTGTTATGGGATTAACCGATCCCAAGGAGAGGACCAGTAATACTAATATATAGATATGGCGAGATTCCAAATAGCAAATCTCAAATAAGAAATAAATCACAAACCACAAATTCGAATCAACCGAGAATCATATTAAAAGGAGGAGATAGGATGAAGAAGTCAAAGTCATTGCTGTATCTTTGCGGGGGATCGTTGGTCACAGTATTGATCTGGAGTTTTGTCGGAGGATACCAGACTACTCCGAATAAGGAGATGGAGCCGGCTCCGGACGTAGAGATCTCTTCGCCGGAAGCTGTTCCGGAATCGGTCGAGGAATCAGTAGCGGAATCAATTGATACCAAGGAGATAATGATTGAAGAAGGCATTATCGAGAAGAAGGAAGTTGCGGCATTAAAAGAGTCAAAGCCGCCGGTTAAGGAGATTCCTCGGGTTCCGGTGGAAGAGCAGGGGGAGATAGTACATGTGATTGATAAAGGAGATACGCTCTGGGCGATCAGTCGTATTTATGGAGTTCCGGTTACCGCCATCCAGGAGGCCAACGGGATAGAAGATGCCGGGAGCCTTTCAATCGGCCAGAAACTAAGAATTCCCGGTGTTTGATAATACTTCGCTTGGCGAGAAGAATCTTTTAACTTTAGGCACTTAAGGCACTTGAGAACGTTGCCCGAACGAAGTGAGGGTTATGTTCTGAATATGAATATGCCGCTAAACTATTTAAAGACCATCCTCATGCTGCTGGTCGCCGCCCTGTTAGGGATTGGTTTTCTGATGATCTATTCGAGCAGTACTATGTACGGGGCGGATCGGTATGGGGATAGCTATTATTTGTTGAAACGCCAGCTGCTCTGGATGGGGGTGGGAGCGGGGCTATTCCTGGCAGTTCTTCATATCGATTATCACTGGTTACAGAGGAGAAGCCGGATCCTCCTTATACTGGGGATAATCCTCATGATAGCTGTCTTTATACCTGGTATAGGGCGCCGCGGCGGCGGTGCCCAGCGGTGGTTAAGCGTGGGTGGAGTCGGGGTTCAGCCTTCGGAATTAGTGAAGTATCTGGTGATTGTCTATCTGGCCGATCTGCTATCCCGGCGCCAGAAGACAATAAATAGTTTTGTCTCCGGTTTTCTCCCCCCGCTGGCGGTTATCGGTTTGATTTGTGTATTGACCATTGCCCAGCCGGACCTGGGATCAGCCATGACTATAGGAGTTATCGGGCTGTTGATGCTCTATCTGGGCGGAGCCCGCCTGACTCATTTGGGATGCGTGGCCCTCGCGGTTCTGCCGGTTCTAGTGGTGCTGGTTGCCCGGGTTGGATATCGGATGCGGAGAATCCTGGCATTCATCGATCCCTGGGCCGACCCGAAGGGGACCGGATTTCAGATTATTCAATCGTTGATCGCGCTTGGCTCCGGGGGTCCTCTGGGTCTGGGGTTGGGAGAGAGTCGGCAGAAACTCTTCTACCTCCCCGCCGCCACCACGGATTTTATCTTCTCTATCCTGGGCGAAGAGCTTGGTTTTGCCGGAACAGCTCTGGTGGTTATTCTGGTAATTGGACTGGTGATTGTCGGATTCGCGATCAGCCGTCGCGCTGATGATCTCTTCGGCAGTCTCCTGGCACAGGGGATTACAGCGATGCTGGCCTTGCAGGCTATAGTGAATATGGGTGTCTCCTCCGGGATTCTCCCGACCAAGGGATTGCCGTTTCCATTTATCAGTTACGGCGGTTCAAATCTTATTGTCAGCTTAATGGCAGTGGGGGTTCTGGCAAACATTGCCGCTCATCACGATAGCGGGTGCCGGTATCAGAGGGGGGGGAGAGCGGAGAATTGGAGGATTGGGGAATAGGGAGTGGGGAATGGGGGAACTGAATATCCAATGAGAAAAGCGAACCGCAGAATATCGAATGTCGAACTCCGAATGTCGAAGTGAAGGCAAAGGCACCTTCGACATTCGGAGTTCGGAGTTCGATATTCGATATTCGCCTTTATTGGGGGGCGGGGTAGAGAGAAGAAGAAATTTTCACAAGCAAAAAGTGACAACTTTAAGTTAGGACGTGACAGGACGAACGTCCAATAACCAATGGCCAACTGCCAATTTCCAACAGAGAGCAGATGCCGCGAAAGAAATATTTTGCGGATTTTGCGCATTCTTGCGGCTAAATAATAGTTTCGCCGGGGAGAATACAAATGAATGAGGATATTTGCCCGTATTTTAATAGCTGTTTTGTCAGAAGTATAATGCAATCCATTGAAGTTCCCTATCTTTTGCAGTACTGCCGGCAGAGTTACACGAACTGTCGTTATTTTTCCAGCCTGGTCCAGCAGGAATATAAGGATAAAAAGATGGAAGAGGCTCAGTTAGTATGAAGCTGGCTTTTGCCGGTGGGGGGACCGGGGGACACCTGGCTCCGGGGGCCGCGATTCTGGAGGAACTCCGGATTCAAGGAGATAATACCCCCGCGCTTTTTCTAACCGCGGGACGATCCTCCGGGGGGATGGGTGGTGTATTTCTGCGGAGCCGGGGAGTTAGTATCTCTACTGCCGTAATTTCTCCTCGAAGATGGTGGACGATTCCTCGGGCTATCTTCAGGAATTTCCGGGGGTACAGGCGGAGCCTCAGGGAACTGAAGCTGGATCGCCCCGAGCTTGTGGTAGGGTTAGGGGGATATGTATCGGTTCCTTCAGTTCTTGCCGCCCGGAGGTTAAATATTCCGGTGGTGCTCCATGAACAGAATAGAGTATTGGGTAGAGCCAATCGATTTCTATCCCGATCCGCTATCCTGGTAATTGGAAGTTTTCCATTTCGTTCCTCGGCCGGGGGCGAGAAAATCAGGGATGGAATCGGGTTTCCGATTCGACAGTCGGCCCGGGAATCGGTTCCGCCAGGTACCGCGACCGGTTGGGGACTTAAGTCGGATAGGTTTACCATATTGATCTTGGGCGGCAGCCGGGGCGCCCGTCCGGTGAATCTCTTAATCGAGAAATTGTTGCCTCTTTTAAAGGGAAGAGAAGACAGCCTACAATTTATACATTGCTCGGGCGCCGATGACGTGGTGAGGATGGAAGAGGCTTACCAGGTTGCCGGAGTTGACGCCGCTGTATTTCTCGGCCTGGATAGTATCGGATGGGGGTATAGCCTGGCCGATCTGGTGGTGGGTCGGGCGGGAGGAGCAACCCTGAGTGAAATTGCATACTGGGGGCTTCCCTCAATCATGATTCCGTACCCCTGGGCGATGGATGACCATCAGCTTGAAAATGCCCGGTATTTTGAGTCTGCCGGAGCGGCACTGGTCTATGAACAGGCGGATCTATCCGAGACCAGACTCCGTGATAGTATCTTTCACTTGCTGGATGATCAGGATGAATTGAAGCGGATGTCATCTGCTTCACGGGGTCTGTACGTTCCGGGAGCAGCCGGGAGAATGATCGAGTTATTTAAGGAAGTGATAGAAATAAGAAGAAATACCAAATTCCAAGCATCAAATTCCAAATAAATTCCAAATTTCAATGCTCAAAATTCCAAACAGATTACCAAAAACGGGGGAATTATTCTCAATCCCATTGCAGAGCCTATACCATTTGGTGGGATGACTTCGCTAGCCAAGGCTTTGCCAAGCAGGTTTGGTATTTGGAATTTGTGATTTATTTGTTATTTGGGATTTGTTATTTGGAATGTAGTAACATCTATACGTTAGAATTCATAATTAATGCCTACCCATAATATATGCTTAAGAACCAATACAATCTATTCGGCAACCGGAAAGTAAAGAGGGTCCACTTTATCGGGATCGGGGGGGCGGGTATGAGTGTTCTGGCCCGGATTATCCTGGCGCTTGGTTTTGAGGTTTCCGGGTCGGATCTTCGGAAAAGTGAGATTACGGAACGGCTCTCTCTGCTGGGCGCGGATATTTTTCAAGGGCATGGAGAGGAGCAGGTTGACCGGGCCGATCTGGTAGTTTATTCTTCGGCGCTTGACCCGGCTAATCCCGAGTTGACCGCGGCTCGTCGGGGAGGCGTTGAGATATTTCACCGATCGGAACTACTGGCGGAGTTGATGAAATGTAAGAAAGGGATCGCGGTCGCGGGAAGCCACGGGAAGACATCTACCTCCGCGATGATTGCCTGGATATTGATTGAAAGCGGGAGATCTCCGGCACTTGCGCTGGGGGGAGAGGTGATAGGACTGGAAGATCATGAAGGATGGGGGGAGGGGGAATATCTGGTCGCCGAGGCTGATGAGAGTGACGGTTCGCTGACCCGGTTTTCCCCGGTGGTGGAGGTGATAACCGGGCTTGATCTGGATCATGTAGATTACTATTCCGGCTGGGAGGATCTGATTGAGACTTTTCAGAGATTTGTCGGCCGTCTGCCGGAGGGTGGAAGTTTAATAATAGAATCCGTTACGCCTGACCTGGGCCGCATCAGCCGGGAAGCGGGGGAAGTCATAACTTATGGCTTGTCTCCATCCGCTCAAGTCCGGGCCGGCCGGGTCAGCTTCGGGCGTATCGGGAGCCGGTTTAATGTCTTCGAATATGATAATGAATTAGGAGAGATCGTTCTGGGACGACCCGGAACCTGCAACGTAACAAATTGTCTGGGGGCAATTGCCTGCTGCTTAAAACTAGGAGTACCGTTCCGGGATATTGCCCGTACTCTGCGCAGTTTCAGGGGGGTTCGCAGAAGACTGGAGATAAAATCGGATACTCCGGTTATGATAGTGGAAGACTACGCCCATCATCCGGCAGAAGTGGCGGCCGCTCTTGAAGCCATCCGCCTCACCGGTCCCGCGAGATTGTGGTGTGTATTCCAGCCTCATCGATACAGCCGGACCCGTCACTTTTTTCGTGAACTGGCCGGATCCCTTCTGGCCGCGGATAGAATAATTCTTACCGATCTCTATCCCGCGTTTGAGCAGCCTCTGCCGGGAGTGAGTTCCGCTCTTATCCTCAACACGTTAAGAGAGAAGAACCGTCCGGATGCGCTCTTGATGGAGCAATCTTCTATCCGATCATATCTGGAGGCGGAAGTCATGGAAGGTGATGCCGTAATAATTATGGGGGCTGGTGATATCGGTCATCTAGCCGGCGAACTGGCTAACTGTTCTTTTTCCTGAAATCCTTATGGAAATTATAGAAGAAAGTAATCAGTGAAAAAGGTAAGTAATCAGTAAACAGTGATCAGTAATCAGTGCGCCTCGTCTGGCAATTTGGCCAACTGATTACTGTTTACTGATAACTGGCCACATGACAGAGCCTCTCCGCCACTTAACTGACAGAGCCTCTCCGTCACTTGATTATGTTATGATACCTTAAAAAATTAGCATAGGAGGAGATAATGGTCAAAAAATAATACTGCCGATCGGCGGCGCGCGATGATTAGTGAAATAAGGCATGGAGCATCGCAACGGCAGGTAGCTAAGAAATATGGCTATCATTTTTCGACCGTTCAATACTGGATAAAACGAACAGCAGGACAAAGACTGGATCGAATTAATTGGGATGATCGACCTCCAATTGCGAAAAAGGTCAATCGAGCGCCAAAAACTATAGAAGATAAAATATTGGATGTTCGAAAGGAACTGCGAGAGGAGAGTGATCTTGGTGAATACGGTGCTGAGGCGATCTATCGTGAACTGGTGAGTCAGGGCATAAAAGAAGCCCCATGTCCTCGCACCATAGGTCGCATCCTGGCACGCCGTGGTGCATTGGATGGAAAAATACGTATACGCCGCCCTGCACCGCCACGAGGTTGGTATTTGCCTGATGTAGTGAATGAGATTGTAGAGCTTGATAGTTTTGATGTGGTGGTAGATTTGATTATTAAGGGGGGTACTCATGTTGATGTTCTCAATGGTATTTCGCTTCACGGAAGGCTTCCGGTATCGTGGCCTATGGAGCGAGTAAGCGCAAAGGCGACTGTAGTGTCGCTGATCGAACATTGGCAGGAAGTAGGATTGCCACAATATGCTCAGTTTGATAACGATACAAGATTTCAAGGTGCGCATCAGCACAAGGATTCGATCAGTCGTGTGATGAGATTGTGTTTGGGATTGGAAGTCATCCCGGTCTTTGCTCCGCCGCGAGAGAGGGGTTTTCAGGCGAGTATTGAGAACTATAACGGGCGGTGGGAATCGAAAGTATGGGCTAGGTTTTAACATAAGGATATTGCCGGTCTTACAATTAGATCTGATCGATATGTTGCAGCTTATCGAAGTCGGATGGCACAATACATTAAGGCAGCTCCTCCACGACGCCCCTTTCCAAAAGGGTGGAAGCTGGATCTGCAGGCTCATCCTCAGGGGAAAATAATATACCTTCGTAGGACCAGCGAGAAAGGAACAGTAAATATTCTTGGGCATACATTTAGAGTGGACGAACACTGGCTTCATCGACTGGTAAGGAGTGAAGTCGAACTTGAAGATGGGCGGATAAGGTTTTATAGGCTGCGAAGGAGTGAACCCGGCAATCAACCATGCCTTGGAGAAGCAGCGTATCACCTGCCGAAAAAACGTTTTTATGAATAAATCTGAATGCATTTAAAATGATTTCAGCGATGTATACCCCCGGGCGCCGGGCCAGCTCGCTACGCTCGCTGGCCCGGCGCCCGGGGGTATACATCAATGGTCTATCTATAAAGTAATTAATTGCATCTTTCTGGCTATGCCGTTGCCAGGGGCATGCACTAAAAGTGGCGGAGAGGCTCTGTCAGTTTGCCGATAACTGATTACTGCTTCTTAGGCAGGACTATTAAAAAGCAAGCAATTTCAGCCAGAAAAAGTGCTGACATTAAATCATGACATGATAGTTATATCTCAGGAATTCCACATTTACTAATGAGAGTAGAAGCGAAAAAATATGGTACGGTAGGAGTTCTGCTGGGAGGGCCGTCGGCGGAGAGAGAGATCTCTCTCAAATCCGGTCGGGCAATCTCGCGGGCCCTTCGGGAGTCGGGGGTTACGGTTATTGAGATCGGCGAGCACGAAGAGGTCAGGGAAGGGATTCGCGTGCATGATATAGATCTGGCGTTTATCGCGCTTCATGGCCGATTCGGTGAGGATGGTCAGGTTCAGGAATTTCTGGAAGGGTTGAATATTCCTTATACCGGATCGGGGGTCAGAGCCAGCCGGCAGGCCATGGATAAGATCCTTTCTTATCAGGTTTTCCAGGCAGCTTCCTTAATCAACCCGGAGTATCGAATTATCGAGCCGGGGGATATTCTCTCAACCTCGCCCATCCCGCTACCCGTGGTTGTGAAGCCGGCCCGGGAGGGGTCCAGTATCGGCTTAAGTCTGGTCCGGGAACCAGGGGAATTTATGGAAGCGATCACCATTGCCCGGAGACATGATGAAAGAATAATAGTAGAAAAATATATCCCGGGTCGTGAGCTGACGATAAGTATTCTTGAGGATAAAGCACTTCCGGTTATTGAGATTATCCCGGATAATCCCTTCTTTGATTATGAAGCGAAGTATGAAAAAGGACGGTCGGAATTTATAGTCCCGGCGAATCTGCCTGCGAATGTCTATCGGGAGGCGCAGAGGATAGGTTTGACCGCCCACCGGGCTCTGGGATGTTACGCGTATTCGCGGGCGGATATTCTTCTGGGAGAGGACGAGGGACTGTATCTGCTGGAAGTTAATTCAATCCCTGGTTTTACCGCCACCAGTCTTCTTCCTCAGGCCGCCCGGGCGGTCGGGATTGATTTCCCGGACTTATGCCTGAAACTTCTTGATATGGCTATAATACGGGGTAAAAAAGGAGATAATATATGAAATGGCTAAAATTGAGCAGTAAACTAAGTCAGCCGAGGACAAAATTGAAGGCCTCCGCGTCTACCAGGCGGAGGAAGAAGAAGGAGTCTTCATCTTCTTCAAATAAGAATGAAGTGCGTGGTAGGGTTGGCGGAATAATCTCTCTCCTTCTCCTTTCAGTAGTTCTGGTTGGGGGGATATGGTGGTACAGTCATAATTCTTCACAATTTAATATTAAGGAGATAAAGGTTGCTAACAACCATGCCTATTCTCCGGAAGAAATAATTAAGCAGAGCGAACTTGAGGTCGGGGGGAATATTTTTTCTTTAAATCCAGATCTGGCCCGGGATCAACTTTTGCGCAATACCGATTTTCGGGATGTGTATGTTCATCGGATATTTCCGGATACAATCCGGATCGATGTGATAGAGAGAGAGCCCCGGGCCCTGGTTCAGTTTGGCACCTTATATACGATTGACGCTTTTGGTATGGTTCTTTCTCCCCGGAAAAAAGTTTCCGGATTAAAACTTCCGATTATAAGAGGACTGAGAGTGAGAGGGACAGAAATCCGACCGGTTGATAAGGGGGAGGCCTGCCTCAATCTTCTCCGCCAATTAGAAGAGAAGGACATCGGATCCCTGGTCACGATTGATGAAATTCGGATCTTCTCTTCTGATTTGATTGAAATGCGGGCCAATGGAGATATTGAGATTACACTTGAACAGGGGGACTATGGGGTTCAACTGGGAAGATTGAAGACAGTACTAAGTAAATTAGGGATGGATATCTCCCGGGCCCGGGAAGTTGATCTGCGATATGCCCGGGTCCCGGTGGTTTTTGATGATTAAAAAAACTGGTTCTCAATCATTTTGTATGGGTGAATATTCTTTGGCAGTTCGTTATTATAGGAAAAACCAGCGAAAACTCCAAAATCCAAGCACCAAATTCCAAATAAATTACAAATTACAATAATCGAAATTCCAAACTGCCACACCTGGTTCCTCACTTTCAACTCAGACCATCAGAGATTGTAACGCGCATGATATCAATGTGATCTACCACGACCTACGGCCCGCCACCAGGCTGTGTTTGAGATTTTGAATTTTGGTAATTGGGATTTATTTGGTATTTGTGATTTGGTATTTGGAATTTATTCTCAGTATTTAATATAAATATTATTATCTATAAAGAGTATTTCCCTACACAATATGACTAAGAATCAAAAAAGTATATTATAATTTTAAGATGCCAAATACACGAAATATAATAGCAGGTCTTGATGTGGGGACGACCAAGATCTGTGTGATAGTTGCCGAACAGGCTGACAATAAGGATATCCGTATTTTAGGCGTCGGTATCCATCCTTCTCATGGCCTGGGAAAGGGGGAGGTGATCAATGTTAATCAGACCGCTGAATCAATTAGAGCGGCCGTCGATAAAGCGGAGAATATCTGCGAGTTTGAGATCAGTTCCGTCTATGCCGGGATTGCCGGGGGGCATATTGAGAGCTTTAACAGTCGGGCAGTTATTCCGATTGCCAACGTGGTTGTAGGCGTAACGGAGAAGGATATGATCCGGGCCGGGAAAGCCGCGCAGACGGTCGCGCTACCTGGTGACCGGGAGATCATACACACTATCCCCCAGGCATTTTCAGTAGATAACCATCGGGGGATCCTGAATCCGGAAGGGAAGCAGGGGGCAAGGCTGGAGGCCCAGGTTCACCTGATAACCGGCCGGGTGTCGGCGCTTCAGGATATAATGAATTGCATCCGGCAAGCGGGACTTGATGTAGGTGATATAGTTTTGCAGCAACTTGCTTCCAGTCTGGCTGTGGTGAGAAAGGAGGAGCAGGAAGCCGGTGTGGTACTGGTAGATATCGGCGGCGGGACTACGGACTATGTCTTCTTCCGGGATGAGATTGTTCATCATACCAGAATCCTCAGTGTGGGGGGAGATCATCTTACCAATGATATCAGCCTGGGGATGAAGTTGTTAATCCCCCAGGCGGAAGAGCTCAAGAAAAGAGAAGGGAAGGCTCTCTCCGAACTGGCAAGAGATGATTCCGATCTTTCCATCCCCGGCGCTCTCTATCGTCATGCTCCCGGCCGCACCCACCGGAAGCTCTGCCTGATTATAGAGGCCAGAATGACGGAAATATTTCAGTTGATCCGTAACGATCTGGAGTCAGAAGGACATTTTAATCTGATAGGTTCGGGTTTAGTTCTGACCGGTGGGGGGGCATTGCTGAAAGGGATTGATGTTCTTGCCGCCCGGGTAACCGGTCTGCCGGTTCGGATAGGAACACCCACAGGAATAACAGGTTTGCGTGAAGTGATAGATAACCCGATATATTCCACCGCAGTAGGATTGGTAAAATACGGTTTTAGTATGGATAGTTCCCATCACTCCGCGATTACCCGGTCCGGGGGGGTGTTGAGGGGAGTAAAAAATATAATCGATCGGTATTTCTAATCTTATTTTTTCTGCCCCGATAAATACTTCGGGGCAGAAAAAATAAGAGTTTGCAAGCATGCACCAAAATTGCGGGAATATTTCAACGTAAATAGATTGTTCTGAGGCTGAGAGAGTGATCAAGAAAAGGAGCAAAAGTCCACCACCCCGCTTGTCGGGGTGGAGACATGACTGAAAACTAAAATATATCAATCCCCCCCCTCCCCTAACCCCTTCCCCCCGCGCTCCGCGCGGGGGGAAGGGGGAGAGTGTGTTGGGTGGGGGCGGAGTTAATAGTTGTCAATCCTCGTTCCACCGACACAAGGTCGGTGGTGACGTACCTGAGGCAATAAATCGCCTCAGAACCAGTCGCTCAAGCAGACCGGAAGGGCTGATGCAACTGTCGAAAATTTTTATCTTCGCCGGGGTTTTCCGGGGTAGCAGGGTTTCTTGATCGGCCCCTTCCGGTCGCTTAGCTCTACGTTCAGAATTCAAATCTATGAACCATGGAAAAGCGAAGGGAAACAACTTGGTGAAAGCGAACAACTTTAGGCACTTCCAACTTTAGGCACTTAAGGCACTTCTTTTCAAAGGAATTCAGATGAATAATATAGGTGATATGGATGAGTCACGCCAGGAGATCGCTCTCTGGGGGGTTGGGGATTGGGGAATCCGGATTGTTGGTTCGATTCAGCCGGAGTATTCCCGGCAGGTTAAAACCGTGGCCATGGATACGGATATGCAGTCACTGGTATGTTCCCCGGTTTCCAGCAAGATAGCAATCGGGGGAGATATAACCAGAGGTCTGGGGACAGGCGGGG
>Ga0222642_1000355_pt1 | contig 11458 bp, 11 predicted proteins | sample AntAcemetagen229_FD_179813 | JGI IMG/M metagenome (GOLD analysis project Ga0222642, IMG submission 179813) | Saline water microbial communities from Ace Lake, Antarctica - #229 | ecosystem: Environmental > Aquatic > Non-marine Saline and Alkaline > Saline | place: Antarctica: Ace Lake... | reverse complement strand
TAACTCTCCCATGTACAGTTCACAACATGAGCCTTATGTGTTACACGATCCAAAAGGGCTGCCGTGAGCGTTGGGTCACCAAAAACCTGTGTCCAGTCACCGAACCCCAGGTTAGTGGTGATGATGACAGGTTTTTTCTCGTGACGTTCGGCAAGTACCTGGAAGATCAGTTCAGCGCCTTCTCTGGAAAAGGGTACATAACCCAGCTCATCGATGATCAGCAAGCCATAACCGGCATAACGTTTCATGGTATGTCCGAGGATCTTTTCGTCACGAGCTTCGATCAACTCATTGGCCAACCCGCAGCCTGTAACGAATCTCGTTCGTATTCCCTGGCGGCAGGCCTCCATCCCATGAGCGGTTGCCAGATGTGTCTTGCCGGTGCCGCTACGGCCCAGAAATATCACGTTGCGGGCCTCTTTGATGTATTGACCGCTTAACAGTTCCTTGATCAAACGGGTATCCAGATCCGGGGCCGCTTCAAACTGGAATGTTTCAATGGGTTTTAGAAGAGGGAATTTAGCATCCCTGGTTCTGCGCTTTAACCCGTTTTCTGTCCGGACAGTTACCTCGATCTCTGTCAGATTGAGCAGAAACTCTCCATAATCCTCACTCTTCTCCCGGGCCTGGCGAAGGCATGTCTCAAGCTGTGCGATCATGCCGGAGAGCTTCAACAGTTTCATGTTGGCGAGAAGCTGAACTCTAACGGCTGCTTTCACAGGGCACCTCCTATCTGGCTGTACACCGAAACATCCGGAGGCGGAAGCGTCTCCCAGTTTTTTAGTGGAACCGGTGTGTGCTCTGCTGAGACTGTTTTCTTGATCAGTGTGTGTTCCACTGCTTCACTGGAGCTGACACCGGCTGAAAGGGTTTCTTTCACTGCGGAAATTACATCTTCCTTTTTGTGTTCTTTAAAGAGCATCAAGATGTTTATAAAATCCTTCGTGCCACTGGTATGCCCCTGCTTTTCACAGAAACGCTCCAGAAGTTGTTCAAGACACTCCGGCCACACTTTCCTCCATTGCCTGATAGGACGAGCAGACTCAAAGGCCTGAGGACGCCTGGAGATCAACTCCAGGTAATGAAACGGGTCCAGTTGCCATTTGTTATTGCCATACAGGCGACGGTGAGCGGCTATCTTCCGGCTGCCGTGGAATATGTCCACCCGATCCACATAGACAATGGCCTGAACCTTCAACCCCGCGTAGCGAGTGGGGACCGAATAGCGGTTCTTGTCTATTATCATTGTTGAGTATTTATCCACTTTTCCTGAGAAGGTTTCAATATTACTGAACCTGACCTCGGGTATGGGCAGAAGGCAAAGTTTCTCTTTCTCATATAGCTCATTGACTGTTTCTTCTCTGCCGGGCATGCGATGGTTGCCGTAGGCCATGCATTCTTCCAGAAGACGCCGGTTTAACTCCTCAAGGCTCTGTGCCTCGGGTATGGGCACCATGTAGTTGCGGTGGGCATATCCGACAAGACCTTCAACCCCGCCTTTTTCATGACCCTGGCCGGGATTACAAAAGCGTGGTGTGAAATTGTAATACGCCTGAAACTTCAAAAAACTTTCATTTATCTTTCTGTTCCTGCCGCGCAGAACCTTATCAACCGCGGTGGTCAGGTTATCGTAGATCAGGGTGGAAAACACACCACCAAAAAAGTCAAAGGCCTGAATATGCCCCTCAAACAGGGCCTGTTGACGTTCACATGGAAAGCACTGGACAAAGTGCTTACCGCTGCCTTTAGAACGCATACAGAACATCTTTAGTTTGACGTACTCATCGGCTAATATGGCATAGCTCGTTCCCCAGTCTACTTCTGCTTCAAAGCCAGGCTCGGGATCCAGGGGAATAAAGACCAGAGAGTTGTCAAGTCCAAGCAGCCTGCGGGTATCATGCACGTACTTCCTCACTGTTCTGTCACTGCCCTCAAAACCATGTTCATAACACAGTCGAGAGTAGATTCTTTTTGCAGTATGGCGTTGCTTTTTGGGTTTATCTTTGTCTCCCTTAAGCCACCTGTCAATGATATCAAGATATGGGCCAAGGACCGGATAGGGCTGGTCCTTTCTGGTACTGTAACCACAATGTTCTTTGATCAGTGCTTTCCTGACGGTGTTTCTTGAATGTCCTGTATCTCTGACTATCTCTCTGATCTTCTTCCCATACACTCTATGCGCTGTCCTGATATAACTGTATTGATCCACCGTTATCATTCTCCCTTCACCTCCAGTAGCATGATATCCATCAAGGTATCTTCTCTACCAGAGATCTCTATCGGGTGGGTCAATTTTAGGTTGCCGTTTGCCCTCCAGGTGGGTCAATTTTAGAGTACCAAAACCATCTTAGCCTGCTTTCCATTTCTACTGTGTGGTTGAGAGAAACCGCTCGATGGGTAATATACCAGGTAAGCACATTATAAAATATCCAGAGGCTGATTACAGGAAAATCCTCATTATTGTAGCCACTCGCGTCATCACTGATTTTCTGTTGAATTACTTCGGTGGCACCTTTCCCAAACCGCATGGACTCCATCACTTTTGTATAAGTTGTGGGGGTCAGGGGAACATCAGCCAGATCAACCCATTGCTTTGTTTGTTTTACAAAGCGTTTCGTAGCTGTCGTAATGTTCTTGCTGATATGAAGATCATCCAGTTCATAGACGTGTCGTTTCTTGATATGTAATATTTTATTTCCAACAACTAATCCGTTTGAACATACAAGCCTGAAAGCACCAAGGATAACAATAAAGGGCCACGTAACATCGTAGCTGTTGAACAGATGCAGTTGGAGATTCACCAAATCCCCTGGTCTTATGGCTATGGATACTTCAGGAAATGTAAAGGTGCACCGCATACGTCCCCCACCATTGTAATAATCGATAGTGCTATTATATTTGCGGAGGTCTTCATGTTTGCTCAGAGCCGATTCAATCTGATTAATGGCCTGCTCATGACTGATGACCTTATAGTCTTTCGAGACAATGGAAAATACCCTACCGGTATCTGGATCGACTATTGCCTTATGTCCCTGTGCAACACGAAGCTTGCCCTGAGGCCCCCAGAATATCGGTTGTTCAATGGCGCGGGGAAAGCGTGGAAATAATTCGTTTTGAGCATTAGTTTGTTCCTGCATTTTCATGCCTCCTTTCGTGGTAAAGATATTGATCTGTTACTCACCAACTGTTCCCATACCCATTACACTCCCATTCTCCTTAGAGACGGCCACACAATGTGAACCTCCGACTCCGAGTGCCTCCATCGGCCCATGGAAATAGAAAAAATAGTAATCATGACGATCTCCGGAAAAATACAAAGGGAGATGGGCTGCCTCTTCCTCAGAGATTTCCTTGATTTCTATTCCACCCGCAAGATATGCCCGTGCCAGTGTTACTGCGTTTTCCTTATTCATGTCTGCCTCCCCTGATTCCGACCTCTTCTATATTGATAGTAAGTTAGTTATATAGAATGTTATATTAATAATCAAGTTGTTTATCTTGAAAGCTATCTCTGATTATTGTAAAGTAAATAAAATAATTTATCAGGGGTGCCGTGTGGATAAGAAGCATAAGTACAAGATGTTTGCATCAAGGATGAGGGAAGACCTCTACCGAAGCTTAAAGCTGCTCTCTGCGGCTGAAGACAAACCAATACAAATACTTCTTGAGGAAGCTGTAACGGAATACTTGTTGAACAGAAAATTCGAAAAAGAATTTTCGGATGATGGCACAGTGACAATGTTTCGCCTTGAACGCAGCGATCCTGATAACAAAGATTGGAGTAGTGGGACTGCGCCAATAATAAAAACTCGGCAAAGAGATCCTGAAAGCAAAAAAGATAAGTCCGGAGAGTAACTATATCAGAAAACATTCATCGCCGGGTTATGTCCTTCCTGTTGGCTTCTTCCTGTACTACACAAATTAGTGTCTGCAACTAAAATGCTTGACTTCAAATCGAAATAACCACCGGCTAGATTTTCCTTGATAAACAGAATGAACGTTTTGCATTATAGGGTAGGGTATTTTCCAAGGAGAACCATCGTGTTCCTTTCTGCACGAAAATCTACTTTATTTCGTACCGTTTGTATTGGAACAGCGTCAACAAATTGCATGAACCAAAAGATGTTTCAACCCGTGTCATAAATTTTAATTAAAAAGCTCTTGCTTTTATGACTCGGCTTGCATATAATATAACCCTAAAAGAAAAGGGGGTGTTACTATGAATAATGTAGTGGAAAACATAGGGATTAAAATAAAAGCGTTGCGTGAACAGGGCGGTTTTACACAAAGCAATATTGCGAACTACCTTAAAATTGATCAAAGCTTAATCTCTATGGTCGAAAGTGGAAAACGTGCGCTTACATCTGATATGCTTGATAAACTGGCAGTTTTATTCGGAGTACAAATATCTGCGTTCAAAGATGCGGGCGCTGCCGTGAACCCGTTGACTTTTGCGCTTCGCGCAAGCGAAATTAATGAGGAAGACTTGGAAGCAATCAGTGCCATCAATAGAATAGCGTTGAATTGTAATTTTATGACACAACTGCTTAAAGATGGTCGTGCCAATGGATAATCTGGACTTATGGAAAAAAGCTGTCAGTTTGAGGAAGTTGCTCGGCGAAGACTCCACTTCCGCAATTGATATATTTGTTTTAGCTTACGACATCGACCTACTTTCAATCGTTTATTATCCGATGGGCGAGCATATCAGTGGCATTTGCGTAAAAGGTTACGGAAATAATGTTATTGCCATTAACTCATTGATGACGTTGGGCAGGCAACGCTTTTCAATGGCTCATGAACTCTACCATCTGTATTTTGACGATGATCAACCAACCACGATATGTTCGAAAAGAATAGGCGCAGGAGGCGAAAAGGAGCATCAGGCCGATCAGTTTGCTTCTTACCTGCTTATGCCTCCCAACGCGCTTTCTGAAATGATAAAACGAATCAAGAAGGATGCATCAGGAAAACTTTCAGCTCAAGATGTTGTACGCCTTGAGCAGTATTTCGGTGTCAGCAGGCAGGCTATTCTCTTCAGACTGATTGGAGAAAATGAGCTGACTTCGCAAGAAGCTGAACCTATGCGGCAAAATGTTATTTCGTCCGCCGTGAGCTTAGGATATAACGATACGCTATATAAGCCAACGCCCGAGGATAAGCGCTATAAGACGTATGGTTTTTATGTTCAGCAAGCTGAAAAAGCTTTGGAGCAGGGTTTAATTTCCAGTGGGAAGCATGAAGAACTACTTTTATCGGCGTACCGATCCGACCTTGTTTACGGGGACCAAGTCGAAGGAGGTGAAGTGCTTGACTGATTCTGTTTTCTTCGACAGCGACTGTATCTCGTCCTTTTTGTGGGTTAGATATGAAAACCTCTTAACTAAGCTTTATCCGGGCAAAATAGTTATTCCGAAGCCCGTATACGATGAACTGTCTTATCCCGGGATTGCCCACCTGAGAGCGAGAGTCGATACTCTATTATCCGCCGGGCAAGCACAGGTGGAAGCCATCATTACGGGCACAGAAACCTATGCACTATACTATCAGCTTACAGTAGCACCGCATGGCGGTCATGTCATTATAGGCAAGGGTGAGGCCGCTTCTATCTCCTTGGCTAAATCAAGCGACGGCATTGTAGCGAGCAACAATCTGAAAGATATCAGTTCGTATATTTTATTGTAGTCGAGTTTTTGGATGAAAACGGTTGTGTAGCAGATTTCAACCCGTACTGCTCAGGAGTGACCGAAGAAAAAATGAAATGTACCGTTTATTGACGTCACCTACAACTCCTTAAAGTCGGTTCAGACTAAAATCAATTATTACCGCTTGAAAGTATTACCGTAATATTTCTTGACAGGAGATCATAATGGAGTTACTGAATTAGCGTATTATATTGATCTTGTATGCATAATATGTGCTTTTGAATAGCTGTAATCAGGAGGGATTATGGTCTGATCATCTAAAGCCCTGTTTCTCGAAATGAGAGAAGCGGGGCTTTTTCGTGTGTAACTTACGAGGGCTTGTTGAGGGAAAATCACGGCTGAGATGATCCGGATGCTCTCATCATGGAGGCATTCCGGCTTTCACGTCTTTTGCGGAAACCGCATCTCGCCCCGGGATGAAACGGCCACTGATCCACTTCACTGGAATTATTTTGTGCCTTTTTCTGTGGCATGTATCACTCTCTTTTTCTCAGATATCTCCCTGAAACATAAAACTATTCAGGTTCAAGGTTAGAGGACGATGAAAAACTCAAACCAACCGTTGAACCGTGAACCTTTGAAACCCGAGTAGATACAAAAAAGACTATATTCCTGACGGCATCAAGTCAAGAATCAAGTACGATCTCCCCGGATCAACATTCCAGTCATCTAACAGACATCCATAATCAATGCCAACTAGGGTTCGCCCCATCATCTGTGTTTTCTCAGACCGCGTTCAGGCGTTTATACATAGCCTTGTTATTCTTATAGATCTGGATAAATTCATTAAAGAGTGCGTCATAGATCTTGCGGTTATCAGGGTTGGGTGTGAATGTCTTATCATATTCGATCAGGTCGGGGATATCGTCAAAGGTCATCTCTGCCATTGCGACTGCCGCTATAAAGGCAGCCCCCCTCGCATTGGCCTGCATGGGATCCTTTACCTGGCGGATCTCCCTGTCAAGGACATCGGCAAAGATCTGGCACCATATATCGGATTTGCCTCCTCCTCCGATGATGTTCAGGGGTGTCAACCTTTGTCCTGCAAACTTCTCCACGTATTGCATGCTCCAGCGTGTATTGTAGGCAACACCTTCAAGGAGTGCCCTTACCATATGATCCTGGGTTGTGTGGTAGGATATATTGTAGATCCCGGCCCGAAGCGCAGTGTCATCCACCGGGGTCCTCTCACCGTTCAGCCAGGGGGTAAAGATTAGTTTTCCGCTGCCGGCCGGGACATTGCATGCGATCTCGTCGAGCACATGATAGATATCTTCGGGCGGTTCACCTTTGAGCAGCCTGTTTTTGTAATAGAGAATATTGTCCACCAAATAGACAAGTGCACCTCCGGCGACATCCTGTTCATTGACGCTCTGGAACCTGCCCGGGATTGCTGAGGGAAAGGATGCAATGGAGTGGAACATGTCTGTCTTTTTGAATGGCACGATACACTGTAGCCATGAAGAGGTGCCTATATAGAGATGGCCCTCATAATCACGCACCGCACCGGAGCCTATCAAGGCGGCCTGGTGGTCTGCCGAACCCATGATTACCCTGGTGTGTGGTTTGAGATCGAGTTCTTTGGCCACATCCGACCGGAGTGTCCCGAGGATATCGATGGAATGTTTCATGGGCGGCAGTTTATCGCGGTCCATCCCTGCCATGTGGATAAGTTTGTCGTCGTAGACAGGGTTGTTGATATCCCTGATATCGGTGACCCAGAACAGGTGCATGGCATCGTATGATGATGCCATCTTGCCGGTAAGACGCAGGTTGAGATAATCCTTACTCGGCAAAAACATGCATGTCTTTTCATAGATCTTGGGCAGTTTTTCCTTTGTGTAAAGGACATGGGCAATATCGTCTTTTCCTGAAAGTGCAGGGCCCCCGCCGGTGCGCGAAATCCACTGCCTGACCTTGAGCAGATTGTAGCCATCCACGCTGGGCGGGCCTCCAACCAGTTTTTTGATATATGGTGCCCCGCGCGAATCCATCCAAGTCAGAGAATTCATGAGGTGGTCGCCGTTTTTATCCACGGCGACAGTGGATGAAAAGGTGGATGAGACGCTAACGGCAATGATATCTTTTGAGGAGACGACCTTGCGTTTGATGAGTTTTTTGGATGCCTTTATCAATGCCTGCCACCAGTCTTCAGGGTCCTGTTCGGCTCCGCCTCCAGGGAAAAATTGGATAGGCGTGGACTCAAAATCAAAGGCTTTGACCTGCCCCTTGAGGTTGATGATCGCCGCCTTGATACCCGAAGTCCCATGATCAATGGCCAGGATATATTGATTCTTCATGTATCCTTCTTAATAAGGTCCAGCAAAAAATATATGTATCTGTTCAGGGGGTTTACTGATTTCATATATATTTACCCTGTGATAATCCTTCATGGCATAAAACCTAAACGTGGAACGTGTAAATCCCGAAAACCGGACATTGGGGCTCATCCAAGGCCCCAATGCCCTTTATAGATCAATGGATCAGATGTCCATCTTGGATACCTTGCCGTTTTCATCTATCAACTCTACGATGATGGCGGACGAGGTGCTTTCCTCTTTTTCTCCTGTACCCTTGAGGACCATCTCCTTACTGATGGCCAGGAAATCATTGGGATCAACGCAGCCTTCGGGCGGATAGACCCCGGGCCCCTGAATCTTGCCCTGCAGCATCAGTATTGCGCCCATTGCCGCAGGAAGCCCTGTGCCTTCGCCAAGTGCCGAGCTTTCAGATGCCATATGAAAACGAATTTCCTGAGACTTACCTGCTTTTTTGCCCTTGACCACGGTGGTGCAGCAGCCCTTTTGTGAGCCGAAGTTGACCTTTTTGAGGATCTCATCACGTCTCTTGATAAGATAGGCCATGGCAAAATCGGCCGGGGCGACCTCTGTACCATTGACCTCGATGGGTTCCTTGTCTGCCATCCCAAGCCCGCAAAGGTCTCTTGTCATCTCATAATATTCATTGGGCAGGACCCCGCCCTTATTTGTCACCCTGTTCAATTTCATATACTTCGGCATGGTAACCTGTTCCGGGTGCGGGTAAGGATACAAGGGGCATTCACCGACAATGGGGAATGCAAAGGTCTGCCTGAGTGCAATGCCATCTGGTTCAAAATATTTGACATACTCTATCTTGCCGTCCAGGTACATGGGGATATCTATGGACATGCAGTGAAAACGATGACCGATGACGCCCGGCCCCTCAAAGGGTTCCCCGCCGTGGGTGTGGAATATGTCCACGGAATCGGTCTCGTCCAGCAGGTAGTCATAGGCAAACTTGGCAAAAACATTTGTGGCCCCCGGGGAATTGCCCATGCCGATCATGGCGGTAATGCCGGCGTCCTTTGCCTTTTGGTCCCATTCCAGGATCTCTAGGGTTACGTCCACATCATCGCAGATATCAACATAGTTTATGCCGGCCTCGATGACTGTAGAGAGGATGGTCTTGACTGTCTTGTAGAATGGCCCGACGCAGTTCATGACCATATCGCATCCCTTGATGGCGGCCTTGATGCTGGCCGCATCATTCCCGTCAAATTTTACGGCGGTAATACCGTTTCCCAGTTCGGCTGCGATTTCTTCGGCCCTTTTGATGTTGAAATCACCGATAACGACCTCATCAAATGCAGGATGATCAGCAAGGGCCCTGACCACAACATTGCCGACCGCACCGCAACCTCCAAGGACAATAATTTTTGACATGATATTTTCTCCTTTAACCATTTAGTCTGGTCTTATTAAATTTAACTATGTTCAGCTTACGATCAGATGTCAAGTATCTTTTATAAAAAAGAGGAGACCGTTTACCAAACGGTTACCTCTGAACGTGGAACGTAAAAATTGGAAAACCCATCAAAAAAACAAAAGATATCCCATTTGCCCTTGTCTAAGGGATAAAGGGGTCAGGGATAACGATAAAGTAAAGGGGTCAAAGGATAAAGGGGTCAAGTCTACGTTTGACTCTTGTAGCTGATTGCCAATTGTAATCTACAGCGAACAAGCCAATTCGAGTTTTGTTTGTTTCAGGAAGTTACAAATATAACGTCACCCAGGGAAAATCACGATCAATAATCTGCACATTTCAACCCGCATTCATTGATCTGGCCAGATCACCCAATCTCTCGCTTTGTATTTGAAGTGTTGATATCGCTGGTGTCCATTTTTTTCTGTAACGTCTTTATTCCCTTGACAAAATTAAGCCACAGAAGTAATTCGTTACTAACGACACGAACATAGTACCTTGTTTGTCATAAAAGGAGAAGCTATACTCATGGCCCTGAGAAAAGCAGATATAATCAAATCTATCGGAAAGCAGCTTGGTCTCCCTAAGGACAAATCCAAAGACATAGTAGAATCCGTACTGGAGACAATAAAACAAACACTTGTAAATGGTGAGGAGGTCAAGATCAGCGGATTCGGTAAATTCTATATCATCGAAAAGAAAGCCCGGAACGGAAGAAACCCTCACACAGGAGAGCATATTATTATTTCCCGTTATTCTTTCTGAATAGATGCCGTATAAGTCGTCCGACAACTACAAGACCGAAAAAGATCCCGATGGCTATCGCTATCGGGATGGCTATCATGATGCTCACATGGAAAACAAAAATCACAAAGGGAATGACTGTAATGATCAACAAAAGGGTAATGAGTCCGATTAAAAAATCAATCAGCATGACGATCTCCTGGAGACATAGTGTAAGGGTTTTCTGTGTTCGCTATCTAACCGAATATTGTCGGTAAAGTCAAGTCATATGAAATGGTTAAAGAACCGGGATATAACACGGGCAGGGTACACAAAGAAGGGAACAGGAGAGCAAGTCGTACATCGCAGAGAGCTTGAGACAGTGATGAAAATCGGCATAAGAAGAGCACGTCAGTTGATGCATGCTTTCAAAAGAAGGCATAAAAAGAGTTGGCCATTGAATTTCACGGGAATAGTAATTACCGCGATTGTTGATAGCTACATTGATCTAATCTGCCAAGGAAATTAAGTGCCAAGCAACATTCAACATCTCGGGGCGAAAATATATTTATACACAAATCCTTTTTTAGGAAAATATTCTTGTCTCATCCTTATTTAAATTTTTTGCCATTCTATTCTCTATCTTCTTCCTCCCATCTCTTTTGCTTCTCTTGAGATTGAGAGGGTTGTGGTTGCGTATCTTCCTTCTGAAGTTTTCTCTGTGGCTGCCAACCCTGAAGTCTTTGTGGTTGCTCAATCTGGGGTTTTTGTGGCTGCTGAATTTGAGGTTTCTGTGACTGTTGAGTTTTATGCTTCTGTGGCTGCCAGCCTTTAAGTCTCTTCGGTTGCTCAATATGAGGTTTATGTTTCTGTATTTTATGCCTCTGTGGTTGCTTAACCTGGGGAATTTGGGGAACACAATACTAAATTATTTCCAAGAAAATAATGGGGTCAACATTGCCACTGGCTCTTGTTGTTGATTGCCAATTACAATCTACAACAAACAGACCCATTCAAGTGTTATTTATTTCAGGAAGAAGCACAGCCCTTAAAGGTGAGATAATGGGCTGTCCCGCAAATACGCGCTTTCAATCCGTATTCAATGACCCAACCGGACCTTCCCGCATCTCGCTTTGTATTTGCAGTTTTGTATATTTTCGCTAGGAGGCCGTCCGAGAATTCAATCGCTGGCAAACAACCTCTTTGGAAATAAGTATCAAATTTCGTCAAATCATTTTATGAAAAGTCATTGTCCTCAACAGAAATCACCTTCCGGCTATTGATCG
>Ga0222642_1000351_pt1 | contig 11500 bp, 11 predicted proteins | sample AntAcemetagen229_FD_179813 | JGI IMG/M metagenome (GOLD analysis project Ga0222642, IMG submission 179813) | Saline water microbial communities from Ace Lake, Antarctica - #229 | ecosystem: Environmental > Aquatic > Non-marine Saline and Alkaline > Saline | place: Antarctica: Ace Lake... | reverse complement strand
GTCTCTCGCTCCCACATCCGTAAGCCTTCGGCTAAGGAGGAAGCCATTCAGCCCTCGTAGACTGACGCTGAAGAAAGAGAGTCCTCAGATGCTGGGTTTCGGTGGCGTGGGTCAGAGTCGTCCGTGGCCCGAGATCGGGGAGATGCCAGGGGAGGTGCTCGGCGAGGACTATTTCGAGACAGTCCTGCGTGGCGGGGGTCTGCCGGAAGCTCCCAGGCTTGAGCGGCGCTTTGAAGATGAAACCGGAGCGTTTGGTCGGCCGAGAGGAAGGACCGCAGCACAAGAAGCAGCCATGCAGGCAGAGGCTGCGGTCGTGGGCGAGCAGATGGAGCGGGCAAGGGCGGCTCAAAGCACTCGGGGTGTCACGTCTGAAGAGTATTACCCGGTGCCCAGCGACACCGAGCCAATGCGGGTGGACATCCAGGATGCCGAAGGCCGGGTCGTAGGAAGCCGGTATCTGACCGGACGCAGGGCGGGCACGGGAACACCAGAGCCGGCGAAAGATCGCAAGCCCCTGCCCAAGGGGGAAGTGGTGCTGATTGCCCCCGAGGGCGGTGGGAGGAGATCCTTCTCTCCGCCGCAGGCCTTGGTCAAGGCCTTGACGAGGAAGGACGGCAGCCTTCATATGCCCTCCACCTGGCGAGGGAGGAGCGAGGTCTCTCGAGTTAGGACCGCCAGTCAGGAGCCGCAAGCGATTGGAGCCCGGCCATTGAGCGAGGGGGAGCGGAGAATGGCCGGGCATCTGGCGGCAACCAAGGCAGGAGAGGTTGCCGCAGGGGCCAATATCGCCGAGAACACTTGGTATGGGATGGCAGCAGGAGCGGAAGACCCGGAGGCCAGGGCGCTGGGAGCTTTGCTTGACACGGAAATCGCCAGAGACAGGCGCCGAAGAGGAAGGCCTGCAGGCCCGGAGCTCCCTCCGGGGGCGCTGAAAGCGGCACTGGCCGAGATGGCGGTGACTGGCCCAGTGATCGCAGAACAGGAGAGGGCTGCGCGATCGGTGCGAGGGCTGGTGAGCGGAGGCGCCTCAGAAGAACAGATCTCCGACGCCCTGCGCTCAGGCCAGGTAGGACTTGAGGGACCCGACCCGGCAAGGCTGCTGAACGAGCCGGTGAGTCCCGCGAATCTATGGCCCCAGGAGCCAGGGTTGGCGCTGGACGACAGCAGGGAGTTGCAAGGGATGGATCTCTCTCTGATCAACGAGATCAAACACAGAAGCAGCGACGGGAGGGGTAGCACTGGGCCAGTGGCGATCGAGTATCTGACGCCAAGGCTGGAGACGAAGACCCGGTACATCGATCCGGGCGCAACCTCCTACCTGGATGCGGGGTCCTTCGACTACGGAGTTGACGACCAGAACGTTGCCTCAGTAGCAAGTGTTGCAAGGGCAGCGAGGAAGGATGTCTCGACCCCTTTGGTGGGTACGCAAGGGCTGAAGCTGGCGCAGCGGGCAGGACGCTTTACTCCCTCGAGGGAGTATTACGCGCTGGAGAGGAGCGGCTTTGAGATCGAGAACGAGCAACCAATCCTCTTGGGCGAGCTACAGACTCCAGGAGGGAGAGTCGAGCCGGTCTACATGCCAAGGGGTGGGCCGAAGACGCTGGCTGTCACGCGGCCGGACTACGCCGACCCCGAGAGGAGAGGGGTGGAGACGATGGAGCTAGGGTTCCGGGTTGGAACTCCCTACCCCTCGAGGCCGGGCATGGCTGAACAGAAGCTTGCGGAGATCCTCAACGAGCAAGGGATTCGCGAGGTTCGCGGCATTGCGCCGATGAAGGACAAAGAAGGGGGAGGTGGCCTGACGCTGCATCGACTGAAGGCGATGATCAACAATCCCGCAGTCACCTTGACCGACACGCGCACGGGCGCACCGATCGGGGTTTCGGCGATCAAGAAAGAGGTGCTCGCCAGGATGGGGGAAGAGGAGCTCGCCAGGATCAGGAAAGAGGCGCTCGCCAGGATCAGGGAAAGGGGAACACCCATGAAGGCGGAGTGGCCCACGTCGACCGGCACTGGATCGATGCACGTTATTCCGGATCCGTTCCAGGACCTGATGAACGGAGGAGGCCCGCCTAGCTACGTGATTGGAGAGCCGGAACCCAGCCGTATCGGAGGGTCAACAGCAACCTTGCAGAACGTCAGGCTCCGCAAGTTCTTTGAGAACAAGCGCAAGAGAGGAGGCGATCAAGGCGGAAGCGCTCGGGGACTCCTTGGTGCTCTCGCCGCCGGCTCCAGGTCAAACTTCCAGGACAGCGTCCCTCAGGGCGCCATCGACAGGATTCTCCGCCGCCGCGGCTGATCACCAAGACCAGGGGGAAAGTGCGGCATCAAACACGCCGCGCAAGAGCGCTTGCCTCGCTTCCCAGGGGCGGTCGGTCAGGACTTCGCTAAGAAAGAGCTCTTGGCCCTCGAGGGGGCGGCCGGTGGCGTTGTTGGTCAGTCCGGTGCCGACCTCGAAGAGTGGGGCCAGAGCCTCGGAAACGTGGGCCGGGACTTCGCCCTTCTGGTCGATCTCGAGGGGGTAGGCCACGCGGTTGGCGTCGCCCTGCAGTTGGCCGACGACAAAGCGATCGATGACGCCAAGGCGGGAGAACAGGACCTCCCGGCGAAGCTGGAGGTTGGAGGTTTCGGCACCGTAGCGCATGCGTTCGCGTAGCGCGTTCATGTTGACGTCAGAGAGAAGGTCTCCCAAGTCCAGGGCTGCATAGCCCGCGGACCAGGCACGGAGGGAGGCGACGACGTAATCCTGCAGTGCCGCATGGCGGACCGCCAGGCGCTTGTTGGCTTCGACTAGGTCCCCCTTAGTCAGCAGGGTCAGAGGCATTGAGACGTAGGCTTGCCTGGTCATGGCGACCCGGCGCAGGGCGCCACACACGGCGACCCATGGCGCGTGCAGAAGCTTGTGGGTTCCGCTGTTGACAGCGACCATGAACGCAGCGGTTTCCGCTTCTCCGGGGGCAAAGAGCTTCCGGCACTCGTCGACAACCCGACCGCCGGCCTTGCCGCGAGATCGCCCCCATTGAAGGAAGACGTCTTCGAGGTCGGCCTCCGCGTTGAGGATCACCTGCTCGCGCTTGACCCCGACAAGCTCCTCGATGTCGTCGGGAGAGTAGACGTTATTGCGGATCAGCAAAGACAGGCCCGGCCTGACGGTCCGGCTCTGCAGGAAGTTGGCGCCCGTCGGGAGAACTGGGCGGGGGCCATCGTTGATGGCGTCCAGGCAGGCGCGGCGTATCTGCCAGGGGGTGAGCTTCAGCTTGGAAGCAATGGCGTCCCAAGTGGAGAGGTCCTCGCCGGAGGGGAGGGCATCCGAGTCCCAAGAGGAGCCCCTGTCTATGGCGGTGGCGATGACGGCCAGCTGAGCCAGGTTGTAGGCGGCTTCAAAAGAGGCGACGAAGCCAGGCGGGCGCCCGGGACGGGGAGCGGTCTTAGCGCTGGTACGTCGGGCCGTCAGGAGGGGGAGAAACTCCGTGGAGACCCCGGGCACCTGAATAGAGGCGCGAGCCTCCTCGAAGACCCGATCGATCAAGGAAGAGGCGGAGAGAGGGGCGGAGTCGGCCAAGGCAGGAGGGGCGGAAGATCTCACGGAGAGTACGACTCAGAGCGGGAAGGTGTCAACCCTTGGACCCTCAAAGGGGCCCAGGCCCTTAGAGCACCAAGGGCCCTTAGAGAGTTAGGGCTTCTAAGGGGTATTCCTCGTGCAAGACCGAGACAAAACGGCCTCCAAAGAGGCCGAAAAAGGACTCAAGGGTGTTTTGGGCAAGCCCTTAAAGCAATTCATTTGAGGGTCGAAACAAGAAGTTGCACCCCTTAGGGAGCCCAGGAGAACACCCTTACGGCCTCGAGACAGCCTGGGACTACAGGAAAGAGACGCCTTTTGTGGAGACAGGGTAATTGGCTTGGTCTCCACAACTTTTCGGGGTGAAAACCCTTATCTTTTTCTACCCCCTTACAAGCACAGGAAAACCAGTACGCACTGATACAGAACAAGCCTCCGGCTGCATCAATTGCAGGAAAAGCCTCCCCAGCAAGTAACCGAGTAAGATGGAATCACTACTCGCTTAGATCCCAACCGTGTGCGTTGGAGCGAGAACGAAATTAAGGGGGACCAGTCCAATAAGGGGAAGGAGCTCTGAAATGTTAGGAGTGGGCTGATAAATAATTACCTAACCAGCGAAACCCCCACATCGGCTGCCCTGACAGGAGAGAGTCCAAAAGCTTAGGGGGTTTTGAGCACCTCGGATGAGGGGTTCAGGCCCGAAAAGAGGGCAAATAAATTGGCCCCTAGCTGCGGTATCGACAACTAAGGGGGTACGGGAAATGAGCGATCGGACCGAAATCGGGAGGTCGCGACCCTTTTCCGCGAATAAACCCCCCTTAGAAGCCTTAACGCCCTAAGGGCCCTTAGATCCTAAAGCCGTTAAGGATGAGCCAGGGACAGGCAAGAAGGGAAACAGCCAGCTTTTCCAACCCGGCTGCTACCGCTAGACTGCGGCCAGCTCGCTGGTGTGTTTTGGCGTACAAGTACGCGGGTAGTCCTGGGGCCGCCGCGAACATGGCGGAGGCCTTGGCGCGAGCGAATGAAGCCAAGGAAGCTCAGAAAGAATCCCTGCCTGCACCAACCCTTGGCGGGTCGACCAAGACGCCAGTATCTGGAGAACAGGAAGAGGTAGGGGACATGGGGCCCTTTGTCGCTGACTCAAGGAAGTTCCCCGGCGCGATTGAGGCCAGGTCACTGGCTGCGTTTGCCTTCGGAAGGGACTACCTGGAAGGTATGGCCTGATGGTTGCCGGGCTCGGGATCAAGTTTGCTGGTGACGCCCTGAAGAGGGCGCTCGGTCCCATGCTGAAGAAGGCTGGACCCAGGGCGAAGAACGCCCTGGCTCAGTCCGTACCGTTCATGGCGGAGGCTGACCGTCTGAACCCAACGTGGGGTTCCGTGGGCAAGGCCATCGGGCTGGGGGCTATCCCCGAGCTCGCGTTCTCCGCGATGGGCGCAGCCTCACTTCCTGAGGGGACACCGCTGGGCGAGCGCGTCGGATCAGCGCTCTGGAATGGCGCCATCGACTCGGCGCTGGGTACCTTCGGCGACGTGGGCATTGGCTACGGAGCCAGGAAGGCGGGGCTGGGCCAGCAAGCGGCGCAGTTGACGCAGATGGCTGCCATGCCGCTGGTGTACACGATAGGTCGAGGGATCCCCAGGCCTTTCGACAACAACGCTTGGGGAAGAGCGGAGGAGGAGCAACAGGCGCAGCAGGTCCAGTTGCGAGAGATGGAAGACAACCAGCTGATTGACGCAGTCCGCAACGGAACGATCGAAGAGCTCCTGGGTCGCCAGAGGCAGGGCGAAGGAATGGCGGCCTTCGGGTGGCAGCAATGAAGGTCGGCCCTTTCAATCTCCAGCGCCGGCGAGACTCCAACGAGCTCGCAGGAGTGAAGAAGCTCTGGGAGATCTTCCAGTCAGAGGCGCTGCCGGGACGCAGCGGCCCGCGGTACACGATGAACAACTACGACAAGGTCTACGGAGGCCATGTCTCTGGGTCGGTGGTTGACCGGGCTCTCAAGTCCGCAGACATGTTCCAGATCGCAGGAGAAGGACTGCGCGGCCTTTTCCAGCCGACCAGGCAAAAGAAGATCAACCGAGATCGCAACGCAGATCTGGACGTCAACGCAGAGCTCGACGACAAGGTCACAGTCCCAGGGAGATACTCAAAGGCGATTGGTGAGCTGGAACCAGTCGGCGCGGTTGGCGACCTCCAAAGGCGCGCGGCCCAGATAGCTGGCGTAACGACGCGAGACCTGATGCAACAGGGCCCCCAGTCCCTGTTCTGGCTGCTCAACGCTACCGAGGCGATAGCCAGCCTGGGATCGCAAGCGGCTCAACGAGGAGCGCTGAGCGCCAGAGAAGGCATCAAGCTTCCGTTCACCAATCGACGAGTCCTACAACAAGAGGCTGTTACCCCGGCCGTCCTGCCCAAGGACACCTACAAGCTGCAGGGGGCTGGGGTCTACAGCTCAATTCCACTGATCGGACTGACCGGCCTGGTGAGCGGCACCCTGCTGCGAGCTCCGGGGTACAAGGCTGTGCTGCCAGAGGACAACGACAGCGACGGAGACGAGTACGACACCAGCAAATCGCAGAACCTGCCTGGCGAGATAGCGATGAGAATACTGGGCCGGAAGGGCAATCTCCGCGCTTATAGCGACCTGGCGGTCGAGCGGCCGGATGTCACCAAAGAGGAGTTCCTGAAGTATTCCGCCTACCTCCAAGGCAAGTCCCTGATCAAGGCAACAGGGGAGGGGATCCATGGGCCCGAGGTGAACCTCTTCGGCAAGTCGATCCCGCTGTTGACGGGGATCATCCCCATTGCCGCCGGATTGATTGGAGCTAGGCAGGGCATGCGCGCGGCCGGCAACCGGCTGGCCGGGCGGGGGTGGAGGGGTCTTGAGCAGCCAGGGACGCTGCCGACGAAGAGGACGATCGCAGGCGTTGAACAGGCAGTACCTGATCGCTTCGTAGAAGCTGAAGCCGCTTACCGCCGGGCCAATAAAGCCCAAGAAAACGGGACCGTAACCGATGACGGCGAACTGCTGGCTCCCGACTCGCGCAAGGCCGCTCACAGACTGCAAGTAGAGATCGAGAAGGACAAACTCAAAGGGGTCCTAGCGGGCAGCACCCTGCTGGGCGGGGCCGCCGCCGTCGCGACCCAAGGGCTCGAGACCGTCAGGCAGGCGAACAACTGGAGCGAGAACCGAGACGAAGTGGCGGCTGACCTGGAGCAAGCCCTGAAAGAACACGAACAGGAGCGAGCCCGGATCAAGCTCGATGGACTGGCAGGACTAGTCCCCTAGACTGTGATCATGGGATACCAACCATTCGACCCCTCCGAAGGCGCCTTCTCGCAGGGAGCGCGGCAGAGGAAGAAGAGTGCCTACGCAACCATGGGGGCGGGCCTCTCCGCCGCGGCCTCAGCCAAGATGGGCGAGTACGCCGCACCTGCTGTCACGGAGAGTCAGGGGCCAAGCACGGCAAGCCGGATCCAGATGGCCGGAGAGGGGCTGGCGGGCGCGATCGGAGGAATCAGCCGACTGTTCCCTCGTTCAACCCCGGCCGCCGGCGGAGGCTCCTCGTATAACCCTGGGAGCGCTTTCAGCTATAGCGGACCGGATTACAGTTCGGCCTTCAAGAATCAGAGCCCTGTCTTGAATTTTGCAAACGCCTGGAAAACCTGATGGCTCGCTATTCATCGTCAAGCGCCAGCCCGTCTAGCGGCCCATTCGGGGACCCGTTCAGCAGGGCGGGCCCGCAGATTGGCAGGAGCGTCTTCTCTGACCAGAAACTCGAAGAAGACGAGGCGGAGGCCAGCCTCTTCCGGCAGGGGTTGTCGTACCAGGGCCAGGTCGCTGGAGCTAAAGCAGCTGCAAAGGCAAGAGAGCGAGTCCAAAAAGCAGCCAGCCGCAGCAGCAGCAGCAGCGGTGGCGGGTTCTTAGGGGCGGCCACCGCTGGTCTTGGAGCCGTCGCGTCGGTAGGCGGAGCGATCGCCGCTATCTAGCCAGCCTTGCGCATGTAGGAAGGGGCTGCCGGCTTGGTCCAGTGAACCCTCTCGGCTGCGTTCGCAACGGGCACCTCGAAGAGGGGGCAGTCAACAACGGCAGGGGCTCCGGGCCTGGAGTCGATGCACTTCGTACAAGCGTGTACATAGTCGACATTGTTCAATCGATCCGGCTTCTCGCGCCACTGGCGCTCCTCGGCGACGTACTCGTAGCGATTGCGATCGATGGGGACATTGAGCTCCAGGGAAGCCTGAAAGACTTCTTGGTGGGAGAACTTGCGCAGCGGGTTGAAGATCATGACCCCGCCTGAGCCAGGCACGGCGGTGGCCCGCACTCCGCCATCGCCGCCAAGCAGAGGGTCGGAGTCGCACTCCTTCGAGCCCATGAAGAAGGTGGCTGGCCCGGGTCGGATCACCATTGGCCCTTGCAGCGGACGCTGCTCAAGCTTCAGCCCGCACACCCATGGAACGGCTGAATCGTCCGCTGGAGGCACGATTCCCGTTGGGCATGTGAACAGGACGTCGTTGATCCTGTAGGCGTTCTGAAGTTCGATCTCGCCGCCCTCCTGCTGGTAGGCCGTGAACTCTGGGTGCGGAGTCACAACCTGCAGGCTCCACTCGCGGATGACCCGATCAGCGAACTCGTACTTGCTCGGCTGCCAGGGCTCACGAAAGAAGACCACCAATGGGTCGATCCCCGCCTTTCTGAGCAAATGCAGCAGCAGCATGGAGTCCTTGCCGCTGCTCCAAAGACAGGCGGAGCGCTTGGGCTCCGCAAAGGAGTCGATCAGTTCCAGGGCCTCGGAGATCTTGGCCGAAAGAGCATCGGAGATAGCCACGAAAAAGGGAGAAGGGTGTGTAACCGTAGGACGAGAGCCTCCCCTATCAAGCCAGCTAGACTCGGCAGAGAGCTGTCTTGTCTTGCGTCGATGTTGACATCCTCCCCGCCCTAAAGGGCGGAGATTCCGGGGGAGGCCCCGGCGGTTGACGCTTCAACGAACGGAACGCCAGTGCCCATTGACACCACCCGATTTACCCATTCTCCACGTCCGTTTTTCGTCTCGGCGAGCCCCGCCGCGACAACATTCTTGGCAGCATTGATGTCCCTGTCGTGGACCTCGCCGCACCCTTCGCACGCAATTTCACGCACACCCAAACCAAGCTTGCCCCACCGATGCCCGCACCCGCTGCACACCTGACTCGTCGGCTCCCATCGATTGACGATGCGTATCTCGCGCCCGTACCGTTCGCATTTGCTCTCCACCATCGTGCGGAACATTCGCCAGCCCTGTCGACTAACCGCGCGCGCAAGACAGTGGTTTTTTGTCATGTTCGCGACGGCCAGATCTTCAAGAGCGATCAGCGAGTGCTGTCGCACGAGTCGAGTGGAGAACTTTTCCAAGAAGTCCCGGCGAGTGTCCGCCAGGGTAGCATTCAGCTTGGCGACGCGAAGCTTCGCTCGCCCTCTCCGCGCCGAGCCCTTCTGGCATCGACTCAGAGCGCGCTGAGCCTTGTCGATACGCCGCTCCAGGCGCTTCAGTTCGGGCGCATGCACAAGCTCTCCGGTGCTCAGAGCGGCGAACGTCTTGATGCCGAGGTCAATGCCGACGGGCGATCCGCCTTCCATGGCCACGTCCACCTTCTCGACCGTAAACGACACGTGGTATCGCCCGGCGGTGTCGAGCGTCACCGTCGCTGTCTTCGGTGCGGACGGCAGCGACCGGCTCCAGCGAACCTCCACGTCGCCAATCTTAGCGAGGCAAAGCTTGCCCCGCTGAAGCTTGAACCCGCTGCGGGTGAACTCGGCGGACTGCTTCCCGTCCTTCCGCTTCCATGCAGGAAAGCCGGTCTTCGGCCCCTTGCCCTTCAGGCCATTGAAGAAGTGGCGAAAGGCTATGTCGAGGTTTCGGATCGACTGCTGCACGGGGACGCAGGACACGTCGTTGAGCCACGCGCGGGCGGGCGACTTCTTCGACTCCGTGAGGAGTCGGCTCGTCGCGGCGAAACCGGGGTACTTCGCACCGCCCACCTGAGCCCGGGCGAGAGCGTCGTTCCACACCACTCGCGCGCAGCCGAACGTCTGAGCGAGCGCATGGCGCTGCTCCGGCGTGGGGTAGAGGCGGTACGAGTAGCGGAGACGATTTGTCATTGGTCTGCACGAGAGTATGGTGCCCGCGTGGCGAAAACGCAAGGGCTAGACAAGGGGCGGCACAGCGTTACGAAGCTTTTGGCCCACTTGGTCTGCGTAACGAAGTACCGGCGGAAGGTCCTGGACGCGAAAGGGCTCGCAACGATCGAGGCGGCGATGCGCCGTGTCGCGACGGAGATGGCGTTCACGGTCGTTGAGTTGAATGGCGAGGCCGACCACGTTCACATCGTCATTCGCTACCCACCGAAGCTCTCGATCTCCAAGATCGTCAACTCACTCAAAGGCGTCTCGTCGCGGAGGTACAGGGAGGCTGGGCATCGCATGCCGTCGAAGCGTTCCCTCTGGAGCCCGAGCTATTTCGCGTCGTCGGTCGGAGGCGCGCCGATCGAGGTGCTGCGCCAGTACGTGCAGAACCAAGAAGCCGGCCTGAAGGCCGGGGTTTCAGACCCAGGAGAAACCCTATCAAGCCAGCTAGACTCGGCAGAGAGCTGTCTTGTCTTGCGTCGACCATGAATAGAGCGCGTCCAGGCAGCCCCAGGCAAGGAAACCTGTTTCTTCCAAGCGGAGCGGATGTCTTCTCGGTCCCCCGCAGTGTGCCAGGCGAGCCTTCCGTTCCTAGGCCGGGTGGCGGAAAGAAACCAAGGATGGCAGGGCTGGGACTGCTTGAGAAAGTGGGCTACGGTAAGGCCGCAGGGCTGGGAGCTGGCGGCCTCTTGACAGCAATGGTGGCAGCCGGGCAGCTAAACCAAGTGGACCCGATGACGGGAGAGCCGGCATCGACCGCGCAGAATGTTACTGGCGGGCTCGGATCCATCGCTGGCGGTGTTGTTGGTGGACTCCTGGGGGGGCTCGGAGGCCCACTGGCGCCCGTCACCATCCCCCTGGCTGCCTGGGCGGGCAGCGAGATGGGCGGCGCGGCAGGCCGCGGCACGGCCGGACTTGTGGAAGGCCTGATGACTCCTTCGGAGTTGGACCAGCAGATCGCCGATAGCCGCAAGGTGAACGACATCATGCGCCAAGAGCGGATGCTGGGGATCCCAGTCGACGAAGCCGAAGGCATGATGAACGTGCGATTGCAGTCGCAAGCAGCAAGGGAGGCTGACGCAATCCGAGGTCTCGACGCCCAGCGCAATGCTCTCCTGTCGGCCGCCCTGTCGGGATCGGTTGGTTACGGAAGCAGGCCTGACCTTGGCGCCGTCCTGCAAGGAGTGGCGCCGATAATGGGAGGCTTCGGCTGATGACTTTCCCCGTTCTCGGCAGGACCCAGGCCATCGTCCAGCCAAGTGGGTTTGGCGAGGTGATGGGCGGCTTCACGGGCTCCGCGGAGATCCTGAAGAGCGCACCCTTCCAGACAGCCCTGGCCAACAGAAGGGCCCTGGAAGCGGGCATCTTCCAAACAGGCCTCCAGGAGGTGGGAGCCTCGGAGCGCAACGAGCGGACCACGGAAGCCACTCTGAAAATTGCGGAAGACAACAGAGCGGACAAGAAGCGCGCAGTGAGGCTGGCTGGCATTTCACAGCTCCTGGCGGGAGGAGGACTGTTCGGCGGCGGTGGCGGCGGTGGCGGCGGAGGCAGCCGCTTTGCTGGACAGAACTTCGGGGTAGGGAATGTGCCAAGCGCCACGGCAGAGGCCACGCGGACGCTCACCGAGACGAACGACCTGGCGGCTCAGTTGAGAAGGCAGCGAGAAGAGCAGCTGCGGTGGCAACAAGGCAGCATCGGTGGAGCGCAAGAGATTATCAAGGGAATGCCCGCAACTCCATCCTGACGAGCAGTCGGAAGGGGTAAAGGGGCATACT
>Ga0222642_1000341_pt1 | contig 11635 bp, 8 predicted proteins | sample AntAcemetagen229_FD_179813 | JGI IMG/M metagenome (GOLD analysis project Ga0222642, IMG submission 179813) | Saline water microbial communities from Ace Lake, Antarctica - #229 | ecosystem: Environmental > Aquatic > Non-marine Saline and Alkaline > Saline | place: Antarctica: Ace Lake | collected... | reverse complement strand
AATAATATTAACTCTTCCCATATGACTACTATGGAATCAATAGATTTACAGAAAGCCCTTATTGAAATGGTTAAACAAAAAACTGATTATGTAGCAATGGAAGCATCTTCACATGCCTTGCAATTATCTCGAGTAGAAGGATGTGATTTTGATATAGCTATTTTTACTAATATTAGTAAAGAACATTTTGAAATTCATAAAAACTTTTCTAATTATTTAGAAGCAAAGAAAAAATTGTTTTTAAATTTAAATAAAAGCAAGAAAGAGACTTCTAAAAAATATGCGGTAATCAATGTCGATGAAGAGCACAGTAAAGATTTTATAGATTGTAATAAGGTTAACTTGATTACTTATGGAATAGAAAAACAAGCTGAGGTTAGAGCCAGAAATATAAAAATAGACCTTAAAAGTTCTTCATTTATAGTGGAAACTTCTCTAGGGGATACTGAAATATTATTAAATTTTAGTGGAAAATACAATATATATAACGCTTTGGCAGCTATAGCAACAGCTATTACTCAGAACATCCCCCTCAATATAATTTCTCAAGCTTTTAGTAAATTTTATGGAGCCCCCGGAAGATATAAGTTGCTTGAATATGGTCAGAATTATACTATTATTATAGATTTTGCCCATAATTATCATGGGTTAGGGAATATATTGGGAAATTTACGTAATTTTACCTCGCATAAAATAATAACTGTATTTGGACATAGTGGAGATAAATACAATAAGATAAGAGTCACCATAGGAGAAGTTATGGGAAAATATAGTGATTATGTAGTAATAACTGCGGATAATCCTAAAAGTGAAGACCCTTTGAAAATTGCCCAGGAAATTGAGAGAGGGGTTAAAAAAACAAATAAAGATTATATTATAATCACTGATCGGGTAGAGGCTATTAAACATGCTTTGGAAAAAGCCGAAGAAGGAGATATAGTGTTGATTGCCGGAAAAGGGCCTGAAAACGAACAGATTTATCATAACAGAGCTATTCATCATAATGATGAAGAAGTGGTGAAAAATATTTTAACGGGGAGATAAAAGGTTGGAAAAGTGTAAAATAAGCGAATTGATAGAAGCTATTTCGGGAAAGATAATTCAGGGAGACCAGAATTGTTTGATAAAAAGGATTTCCATAGATAGCCGAACTTTAATTCCCGGTGATTTGTTTTTTGCTATAATTGGACCCAATTTCGATGGACATGATTTTATTGTTAAAGCTTTTAGAAAAGGTGCGGTTGGGGCAGTAGTCTGTAAAGGTGCGAGCACTTTACTAGAGAATAAGCAAATAGAAAAAAACAAAATTATTATAGAAGTAAAAGACACTCTTTCTGCCCTGCAGGATTGGTCCAAGCATTATAAAGATAAATTTGAAACTTTTAATATCTGTGTAACCGGCAGTAACGGAAAAACCACTACCAAAGAAATTATTGCTCATATCTTATCTCAAAAATTATCCCTTTTAAAATCCTCCGGAAATTATAATAATGAAATCGGAATTCCTCTTACTTTACTTCATCTTAACAAATCACATAAGCTGTTGGTGACAGAGATGGGAATGAGAGGTTTGGGTGAAATTAAAACTCTTACTAATTTTATCACCCCTAATTTAGCAGTGCTTACTAATATCGGAGAGGCACATATCGGTTTATTAGGTTCAAAGGATAATATTTTCAAAGCTAAGTCGGAATTATTACAATCATTAAACAAAGACGGTATTGCTATAATAAACAGAGATGACCTCTATTTTTCAAAGACTTTGGGAATTGTTAAAGATAAGAAGGTATATACTTTTGGCATTAAAAATAAAAGTGATATTATGGCTGATAATATTAGAACAGTCAGCGATAAAGGAATGAAGTTTACCCTTATAGTACAAAATGATATGAGTAAAGAAATATATTTCCCCTTATTGGGAAAGCACAATATCTATAATGCCCTTGCCGCTGCTGCGGCTGCTTTTGCTCTGGGAATAGAATTAGATTTAATCGAAAGAGGTTTATCTTCTTTTAAAACCTTAGGTATGCATATGCAATTAAGCAAATTTTACAAGGGCATTAAAATACTAAATGATTCCTATAATGCCAGTCCATTATCAGTGAAAAGCGCTTTGGAAACTTTAGTAGAAGTTGCGCAAAAAAATAGAAAGATAGCCATCTTGGGAGACATGCTGGAATTAGGAGAAAAGGCCGGTTTTTACCATCAGAAAATAGGAAAAGAAGTAGTAAAATTATCTATTGATATACTAATAACTGTAGGCCCGGGAGGAAAGATAATAGCCCAATCTTCTAAGGAAGAGAGGATGGCAGGAGAAAGAATTTTTTCTTTTGAGAAAAACGAGAAGATAGATTTATCCAAAAAGTTGTTAAATCTAGCTAAACCGGGAGATTATATTTTATTAAAAGGTTCTCGAGAAATGAAAATGGAAGAGATTTTAGAATTTTGGCGAATAGAATATCAAAAAAATAATCCTATCTAAGGAGGGAATAATGACCTATTGGCCGTTAACTTTATTAATTTCGTTTATAATTCCAGTTATTACCCTGCCGTTCTTTATAAAATATTTAAAAAAACATAATATGGGGCAGAAAATTCGTCAGGAAGGGCCAGATCTTCATCAATATAAAATGGGCACACCTACTATGGGAGGAATAATGGTTATCCTTACTTTAATAACAATAATTTTGCTTCTTGTCCCCTATAACAAATATGTTTTATGGTCCTTAATTATTACCGTTGGCTTCGGACTCATCGGCTTAGTCGATGATTTAATAAAACATTTTAAGAAACGTTCATTGGGTCTTCTTACCATGCAAAAATTGCTTCTTCAAATTGCTCTGGCTCTAATAGTTGCTTATGGTATTCAACAAAATACTGATTTAAGTACAGAAATTTATATTCCTTTTTTGAAAAATAGTATAGAATTAGGATTTATGTTTGTGCCTTTTGTGGTCCTGGTGATGATTAGTTCGGTTAATGCGGTAAACTTAACTGATGGCCTGGATGGGCTGGCTGCTGGCTTGATAATTATTTCTATGGTTAGTTTTGCTTTAATTGCCTACGCCCAAAATATATTGCCTATGAGCATATTTTCATTAATAGTTGCCTTTATTTCTCTCGGCTTTTTGGTCTATAATTTTTTCCCGGCTCAAATTTTTTTAGGAGATGTTGGTTCCTTGGCTTTGGGTGGCGCACTTGCCTCAGTGGCAATATTTACCAGAACAGAATTATTTTTACTGATAATAGGTGGAGTATTTGTACTTGAAACTTTATCAGTGATTCTTCAGGTTATTTCGGTAAAATTAAGAGGTAAAATAATTTTTAAGATGAGTCCCATTCACCATCATTTTGAACTATGCGGCTGGAAAGAGCCTAAAATTATTATTAGATTTTGGATATCGGGAATAATTTTAGCGCTAATTGGATTAGCCAGTATTTAGTATTGCGTTAAGAAATAGTTAGCTAGTTAATTAGTTACTTGGTTAATTAGTTGAAGATTTCGTTTAAATCAGTTTACCAGCTAACCAATTAATTAGCTAACTATACAATAGGGGTTATATTTAATATGTTGACAGAAAAAAGATCTCCTGATTTATGGCTTTTTATAGTAGTAATTTTACTTATGGCTGTTGGCATATGTATGGTTTTTAGTTCAAGTTACATTATGGCTTATAAATGGTATGGAGATAGTTATTATTTTTTAAAAAGACAATTAATTTATGTTATAATAGCTTTAATAGCATTTTTTTTCGCTATATATACTGATTATCATTATTATAAAAAATTTACTCTGCCTATCTTAATTTTATCCATTGCATTGCTATCGATGGTATATGTTCCCAGTATCGGGAGGACTGCCGGTGGAGCAAGAAGATGGATTAAGATAGGATTTTTTTCTTTTCAGCCTTCCGAAATCGCTAAATTTGCTTTAATCTTATACATGGCAGAATCTTTAACCAGAAAACAAGTAAAAGATATTAAAACCTTTATTAGGGGAGTATTACCCCCTTTAATTATTATGTTAGTAATGTTTTTATTAATCTTGAATGAACCAGATTTTAGTACTTCCTTAATTATTTTGGGCATTTCTTTTATTATGTTATTTATTGGGGGGACCAGGATAGTTCAGCTTTATGCCCTGATAGCCGCCGCTATTCCCCTGGGAATTTTGATATTATCAAGAGAAGAATATAGAAGAACTAGATTGCTTTCTTTTTTGGACCCCTGGAAAGACCCTTTGGATAGCGGGTTTCATATAATTCAATCTTTATTAGCCTTAGGGAGTGGAGGGATTTTTGGAATCGGATTGGCGGAGAGTAAACAAAAATATTTCTATCTTCCCGACCAACATACCGACTTCATTTTCTCTATAATTGGTGAGGAATTGGGGTTTATAGGCACTGTGGTAATAATTATTCTCTTTACAATGTTGTTGTGGCGTGGATTCAGGATAGCCTTAGATTCTTCTGATCAATTTGGGACTTTGTTGGCAGCGGGTATTACCTCAATGATAGTTTTTCAGAGCATTATAAATATTGGAGTAGTGACCAAGATGATTCCCACCACCGGCATTACCCTGCCCTTTATCAGCTATGGAGGTTCATCTCTAATTGTAAATATGTTTTGCGCGGGAATTTTATTAAATATTTCCCGCTATAAAGTAAAAGAACAGGGAGCGTAATTGATGGCATTAAAGGTGATAATTTCGGGTGGCGGAACAGGAGGGCATATATATCCTGGAATTAGTTTAGCTTACGAGATAAAAGATAGAGACATAAAAAACGATATTTTATTTGTGGGAACCGAAAGAGGCCTGGAATCAAAACTTATTCCCCGGGAAGGTTTTAAAATTAAAAAAATTAAGGCTCGGGGTATCCAACGGAAAATATGTTTTGAAAATTTAACGGCCATTGTTATTTTTCTGATTTCTTTATTTCAGTCATATAAAATTGTAAAAAAGTATAAACCGGATATAGTTATTGGAACAGGGGGTTATGTGAGCGGTTCGGTTGTTTTAATGGCCGCGATATTAGGTATTCCAACTTTTGTCCACGAGCAGAATGTAATACCCGGGATTACCAATAAATTTTTATCTCGTATTACCAGAGCAACATTTTTAAGCTTTAATCAGTCAAAAGAATATTTTAGCAGTAAAGCAAAATTGATTTTTACGGGCAATCCCCTACGTTTTAAAAATATTAAACGGAGCACAGACAGAGAGTATAAAAAATTTAACCTTGATCCTTCAAAAAAAACTATATTGGTATTAGGAGGTAGCAAAGGAGCAGCTTCAATTAATAGAGCTGTTCTGAGAGGTATCGATTTAATAAAAGAGGTTATAAAAAACGACTGGCAAGTTTTATTGATTAGCGGGCAAAATGATTATGATAACATCATAAAAATGGTGAGAAAAAATCATAAAATATTTTCAGTAGAACCTTATCTGTATGATATTGAAAAAGCCTATACTCTGGCTGATTTAGTAATCTGCCGGGCGGGAGCCACAACTTTAGCGGAAATAGGGGCTTATGGATTACCGGCAATTTTAATACCCTACCCTTATGCAACCCAGAATCACCAGGAAGTAAACGCCAGAATTTTTACAAGAGAAGGGGCTGCGATATTAATTTTAGAAAAGGATTTATCCGATAAGAAGTTAGCCCAGGTTTTACTCGATATATTAAAAGATAAAAATCGATTAGAAATGATGGCCAGGAAGAGTAGAGAATTGGGTAATGAAAATTCAGCTAAAAAGATAGTAGACTATATTTCTGATTACATTAATAAAATTTAAAAAATATAAGAAGTATTTTACCAACAAAGCAGGAAAATTATAAATTTTTATTGAATATAAATATAAGAGTTTGGGGTTCAATCAATTCATATTTGGTTAACGCTTAACCAGTTACTTTGACTAGTTAGTTTTTGATACTAATTCTTTAACTATCTAAGCAGGTGACTAGCTAATCAACTAACCAGATAGATACAATATACGACATACAAATAGGGGTGAAATTATAATTAATGAATGAAAAAAAATTACACATACATTTTATTGGAATTGGCGGATCGGGAATGAGTGGTTTAGCCTCAATTCTTCTTGACTTAGGTTATAAAATCAGCGGTTCTGATATTGTAACTTCAAAGATAACTAAAAGATTGACTGAAAAAGGTGCAACTATTTTTAAAGGTCATAATGAAAATAATGTAGAAGATGCAGATTTGGTAGTAATTTCATCCGCAATCCCCGGATCTAATTCAGAGATAAGGGGTGCTATAGATAGGAAAATTACCATAATTAAAAGGGCTGAAATGCTGGCAAGGCTTATGAATAATAAATATGGAATAGCTGTTGCCGGTACACACGGTAAAAGCACCACTGCTTCTATGATAAGTCTATTATTAGAAAAATGCGGTTTTGATCCTACTGTAGTAGTGGGAGGAGAGCTAAATAATTTTAAAAATAATGCTAAATTGGGGAAAGGAAATCATATAGTTGTAGAAGCCGATGAAAGCGATGGTTCGTTTTTGGAATTGAATCCACACATGGCAATAATTACCAATGTAGAAGATGACCATTTAGATTATTATGAAAACATGCAAAATGTTTTAAAATATTTTAGGAAATTTATTGATAAAGTTCCTGATAATGGGCGAGTTATCTTGTGTAAGGATTGCGATAATGTAAAGAGTTTGGCAAAACAATATGGAAAAAGTCATATTTCTTATGGAATATTTACCGAAGCGGATCTTATGGCAAAAGATATAGAATTAGATAAGTTAAATTCTAAATCAAAGATATACTGGCAGGGCAAAAAAATAGGTGAACTTTATTTAAAAGTTGCCGGATATCATAATATTTTAAATGCTTTAGCGGCAATTGCTGTTGCCCTGGAACTGGGAATAAGTTTTATAGAAATTACTAAAATATTGGAAACCTTTCAAGGGGTACATAGAAGAATGGAAATTGTTGCCAATTTGGACGACAAAATATTAATACTTGATGATTATGCTCATCATCCCACCGAGATTAAGGCAACTTTGAGCGCCTTAAGAAGTAGCTGGCAAGACAGGAGAATAATTGCCGTATTTCAACCTCACCGTTATAGTAGAACTAAACTTTTGGCAGAAAAGTTCGGTATGGCATTTTTTGATGCTGATTGTGTAATTATCAATGATATTTATTCAGCTAATGAATTACCGATATCCGGAATTAGCGGAGAAACCATATTTAAGGAAGTTAAAAAATCTAATCATAAAAAGGTAAAATATTTGCCCTCTAAAGATGATATTTTGAGTTATTTATCTGAAATTGTTCATCCCGGAGATATAATAATAACTATGGGGGCAGGGGATATTTGGACTGTTGGTCAGGAATTGGCCGAACAATTAAATAAAACAAAGGTGTTTTAACTTTATTTGAAAATGAATATAAATATAGATATTATAAAAAATGAGTGTAAAAAACAAGGAATTGACAGTGTAATTAAATACAACGAGCCATTAAAGAATCATACTTCATTAAGAATTGGGGGGGACGCTGATGTTTTTTGTAACCCTAATAATATCGAAGATTTAAAAAAGCTCGTTTCTATTTCTAAAGAATATAATATACCTTTTCGGGTTATTGGAAACGGAACGAACTTGTTGATTTCGGATAGCGGTATAAGAGGTTTAGTAATCAACCTAAATAAAGGTTTTAAAAAAATAGAATTTTCTGATAAAATTGTAAAAGTAGGTGCGGGAGTTTCATTAGTATATCTGAGTAAAATAGCTTTGAATAGAGAATTGAGCGGATTAGAATTTGCCTGTAATGTTCCCGGAGCTTTAGGCGGAGCTATAATTAATAATGCCAGTTTTAAAGGAAATTGTATGGCAGATGTAGTACAAGATGTAACTTTTTTAACCCGGGAAAATAAAATAGAAAGAACATCCAAATCTAATTTAAATTTTAATTATCGTGAATGTAATTTAAAAGGCAAACCGGTGATAATTTTAGAAGCAACTTTACTGCTGAAAAGGGGGAATAAAGAAGAAATTGAATCTAAAATGAAACAAAATATTGAAATCAGAAAATTCAAACAGCCTTTGAATAAATTAAGCGCGGGGAGTATATTCAAAAATCCGCCTGGTTATTATGCCGGGGAATTGGCAGAAAAAGTTGGAGCGAAGGGATTATCTCGAGGTAAAGCCCAGGTTTCCTCCAGGCACGCTAATTTTATAATAAATAATGGTGGTGCGTTAGCCGGGGATATTTTATATTTGATTGAAGAGATAGAGAAAAGGGTAAAGAAAAATTCTGGAATAAAATTAGAACGTGAAATAGAAATTTTGGGAGAACCTTAAAGGACAGTATATAGTATTTAGTATATGGTAGCATCATGGCGTTGCCGTGATGAATTCAGAAAGAAAGAAATCAGAATAATTTCGTATATTGTATATAGTTAAAACGGAGACCGGGTAGATGAAAAGAACTGACGAGAATGAAGAATGGATGGAAGAAGAAAAGGAATTGGAGAAAGAAGAGGGGGAAGAAGAAAAAAAGGTAGAAGTAGCAGAAGAAGAAGAGGAGGTAGAAGAAGGAGAAAATCATCAGCCTTTAACAGTAAAGATAATCAAAATATTAATTTTTTATTTGGCTATAGCTTTTTTAGGCTGGAATTTTTTTACTTTTATATTTAGCTCAAACTTTTGCAACATCAAAGATGTCATTATCAAAGGCAATGATTGTCTAAGCGAGGATGGAATATTTTGTAAATCCGAGATACAATTAGGCGAAAATATCTTTAAGTTAGATCTAAAAAAATCCAAAGATTCTTTAATGCAGGAACCTTGGATAAAAGAAGTAGAAATAAAACGGATAATACCTGATAAAATTATTATTTCCATAAAAGAAAGAAAACCAGCAGTAATTGTCCATATCGGTGAAGAATATTTTTCCTCCACCAAAGAGGGAATAGTTTTATCTAAAATTGATATACCGGAGGAAGGATTTGGCCTGCCTTTAGTATTGGGGTTAGAACTTGATGAAATAAAAATAGGAGAAATTATAGGTAAACCTGAGTTTAGAACGGCATTAGAGAGTATTAACTCAGCAGAAGTGATACTACCTAAGAAATTTTGCCGGGTAGAAATATTATCCTCGGATGATTTTATGATTTGCAATAAGGGTGATTCTTTAAAAGTTAGAGTGAATGGACCGGAAGAAATTATTAATAAGGAAAATTTGTTAAGGGAAGCCCTGGGAAAAATCGAAAGGGAAAAATTACTAGTAGAATATATTGATATTCGCTTTAAAGGTAGTTTAATAATTAAACTAAAAAAATAATGTTTGTAAAATAAAAGATATTAGTTTATTTACTTTAATTTTTTAATAGTGTATGATATTTCTAAAGCATGCAGGAGGTTATAAATATGGGAGCAGATGAAATTGTAGTTGGTCTGGATATAGGTTCCGGAAAAGTATGTACAGTTATAGGTGAATTAGGTGAAAATGACCAGATAGAAATTATCGGTATAGGTACGTCCCCCTCCTTGGGAATAAGAAAAGGAATAATTATAGATTTGGAACAGGCTATCCAATCAGTAAAAGAATCTATTGAAAGCGCTGAACGTATGGCAGGAATGCGCATTAATTCTGCTTTTGTTTCTATCGCCGGAAGCCATATATCATCTGTAAATAGCAAAGGGGTTATTGCCATTTCCGGAGAATCCCCGGAAATTACAGAAAAAGATATTGAAAAAGTTATAGAAGCTGCTAAGGCAGGAATAGTTTCTTCTGATAAAGAATTAATTCATACTTTAAGCCGCGAATTCATAGTTGACGGTCAAAGGGGAATATCCGATCCGCTGGGAATGTCAGGAGCAAGATTAGAGTGCAAGGTCCATATTGTAACCGGTTCAATTACTGCTGTGCAAAATTTAATTAAATGTGTAGAAGGAGCGGGGCTGGATATTGAAGAAGTAATTTTTGGAACCTTGGCTTCCAGTAATGCGGTTTTAAGTAATGCTGAGAAAGATTTAGGAGTTTTATTAATTGATATTGGTGCGGGAACTACCGGAATAGCAATTTTTATTGAAGGTGGATTGGCTTATTCTGCAGTCTTACCAGTTGGAGGTATCCAAATAACTAATGATTTAACCGTTGGTTTAAGAACTTCTATAGAAGAAGCTGAAAAAATAAAAATTAATTATGGAAGTTCAGTTGAAAATAGTGCTTCTCCTGAAAAATTAATAGAGATTTCCAGTTTAAACGGAAAGGATAAAGTTAAGGTATCCCAAAAGTATTTGGTAGAAATAATTGAGCCCCGGGTAAGCGAGATATTTAGTTTAGTAGGGGCCGAAGTTAGAAAATCTGGGTGTTATAATATGATTCCCGGAGGAATAGTTATAACAGGAGGAAGTTCTTTGCTGCCTGGTATGTCAGAAGTTGCAGAACGGGTCTTGAATTTACCCTCTCGATTAGGGAGACCCCATTATGAAGGGGAGTTGGCAGATATGATAAATGACCCGTCTTATTCTGAAGCAATTGGATTATTGAGTTTTGCTACTGAAAAATATTCTATCGGAAGATCATTTAAATCGACTAAAAGAAAAACAAGAGTAACAAATATTTTTACTAAAATCATCAGCTGGCTGAAAGATTTTTTTTAGTTTTTTTTATTGCCTTTAAATAGGCTAATATTCAATTATTTGTAGGGAGGTTATAGATTGTTTAGCCTTAATAATAAAGTAGGAGAATTTATTGAGATAAAAGTAATCGGCATAGGCGGTGGCGGCGGAAATGCTGTTAATAGAATGATTGATGCGAAATTAGAAGGGGTTAATTATATTTCTGCCAATACTGATGCCCAAGTATTAGCCTTTTCTAACGCAGAACAAAAAATACAAATTGGTAGTAGGATAACCAAGGGTTTGGGTAGTGGATCGAATCCTGAAATTGGCCGTAAAGCTGCGGAAGAAGATAAAGACAGGATTGCCAAAGCTTTAAAAGGAGCAGATATGGTATTCATCACCGCTGGAATGGGAGGTGGGACAGGAACTGGTGGTGCTCCTATCGTTGCTCGGATATCTAAAGATTTAGGTGCTTTAACAGTGGGAGTAGTAACCAAGCCTTTTTCTTTTGAAGGTCATAAAAGAATGAGGCAGGCTGAGGAAGGAATAAAATTATTAAAAGAATGTGTAGATACCTTAATTGTAATACCTAACGATAGATTGCTTCAGGTTGTTGAGGAAAATACTTCTGTATTGGATTCTTTTAAAATTGCAGATGAAGTTTTACTACATGGTATTCAGGGAATTACCGAAATTGTAGTCGAACCAGGTTTAATTAATGTAGATTTTGCAGATGTAAAAATGATTATAGAAAATGCCGGTACTGCCATAATGGGACTAGGAAGGGCAAGCGGTGAAAACCGAGCCGTAGAAGCAGCTCAAAGAGCTATAAATAGTCCAATTTTAGATACAAAAATCGATGGAGCTAAAGGGTTGTTATTTAATATCAGCGGAAGTTCAAGCTTAACTTTGCATGAAGTTAATAAAGCTGCTGAAATAATTTCCAGGGCAGCTAATCCGGATGCAAATATTATTTTTGGAGCGGTAATTAATAAGGGGTTAAATGACGAAGTAAAGG
>Ga0222642_1000340_pt1 | contig 11637 bp, 13 predicted proteins | sample AntAcemetagen229_FD_179813 | JGI IMG/M metagenome (GOLD analysis project Ga0222642, IMG submission 179813) | Saline water microbial communities from Ace Lake, Antarctica - #229 | ecosystem: Environmental > Aquatic > Non-marine Saline and Alkaline > Saline | place: Antarctica: Ace Lake... | reverse complement strand
ATCTCACAGATTACACCGGCAGGATACAGGTTAGCCATCCTTGCCAGATCAACTGCCACCTCGGTATGTCCTGCCCGTACCAAAACACCCCCTTCTCTTGATTCCAAAGGGAATACGTGCCCAGGATGATTAAAGTCCCTGGCTTTTGAAGCAGGATCCAGCACCTTCCGGATAGTTGCCGCACGTTCAAAAGCTGATATCCCTGTAGTGCTGTCGGCTGCATCTATTGAAACCATGAAAGCTGTTTTGTTTACATCCGTGTTATCTTTCACCATCATTTCAATTTCCAGCTCTTTTAACCGTTTCCCAATAATGGGCATACAAATCAGTCCGCCGGCATATTTCGCCATAAAATTGATATCTTTTGCAGTTACTTTACTTGCAGCCATAATCAGGTCTCCTTCATTTTCGCGATGTTCATCATCTACAACTATGATCATTTTCCCCTGCTTAATATCTTCAACAGCTTCCGCAATCGTATTAAAATCTTTCATCTCTAATATTGTTATCTTATTATCTATTTAGCGTTAATTAATTTCTTAAGGGTTTAATATTAAAATCCATTTTCATTTAGGAAATCCATGTCTAACTTTCGTTTCCCTTTATTTTCATTTTGTTCATTACTTTTATTTAAAAGAAGTTTCTCGGCATATTTGGCAATCATATCCGTTTCCAGGTTTACCGTATCCCCGATTTTTTTGCTCAACATATTTGTTTTGGCAATCGTATGCGGGATGATCGCAACCTTAAATGATTGTTCATCAACATAAATCACGGTCAAACTAATTCCATCTATGGTGATGGAGCCTTTGGGAATAATATATTTTAGCAGATCAGAATTTGTTTTTATTGAAATGATCCGGGCAATATCTTCTATAACAATATTGCTAATTACACCCAAACCATCAATATGACCGCTTACCAGGTGCCCTCCGAGGCGATCGCTGAGTTTTAAAGCCCGTTCTAGGTTAACACGGCTTCCTACTGATAATTTTCCCAGGTTTGTTTTTCGCAATGTTTCGGCTATCACATCCACTGAAAAGGTATTTTGCCCCATTTCCACTACCGTTAAACAAATCCCGTTAGTGCTGATACTGTCACCTAAATTGGTTCCTTCCAGTACTTTAGAAGCTTCAATACGCAATTTTGCAGATTTACTGCCCCTGCTTATTTCTTTAATGGTCCCCGTTTCTTCAATGATTCCGGTAAACATGCTTACTTCCTTTTTAAATATCCTTCAACCATAATATCCTGTCCTGATTGAATAGTTTTTAAATTTTCTAATTCTACAGCATCTGTCAGACGTGAAACACCCATTCCTTCAACGGGTGTTATGGCTTCAGCACCACCAATGATTTTAGGTGCAATAAAGGCGATCACTTTATCTACTATTCCCTGGTGTATAGCTTCAAAATTCAATGTTCCGCCACTTTCCAGTAAAATACTGTCAATATTTTGTTTTGCTAATTCCTGCATTAAGAATCTTAAATTCACTCTTCTATTTTGTTCAGGACAAACAATCACCCGGGCTCCTTTTTCTTTCAGTTGACTTAGCTTTTCGTCAGGTGCCTGATCGGTAACTGCGATAATTGTCGGCGCTATTTCAGGGCTATTGATGATTTTTGCCTCAAGCGATATTCTGGCTTTAGAATCAACTACTATGCGAATCGGATTTTTTGTGTTCCCGTTAATATTCCGGACATTCAATAACGGATCGTCTTTAATCACCGTATTAATTCCAAGCATGATTCCAGAATATTGATTCCGCAATTCATGAACTCTTATCCTGGATTTTTCTCCCGAAATCCATTTTGAATCCCCTGTTTTCGTAGCAATTTTCCCATCCAGGCTCATAGCGGTTTTCATCACAACGAAAGGCATTTGTGTACTAATGAATTTAAAAAATACTTCGTTCAGCTCTTTAACTTCTTTTTCCATAATACCGCTTTGCACCTCAATTCCGGCATTACGGATCATTTCAATTCCCCGTCCAGCAACCAGAGGGTTCGGATCCACGCAGCCTACTACAACTCTTGAAAATTTATTCCTTATAATTTCGAGGGAACAGGGAGGGGTTTTACCATAATGAGAGCATGGTTCGAGGCTTACATATATGGTTGCATTTTCTGTATTTCCTTTGGCGTCTTTAATAGCATTAACTTCAGCATGCGGACCGCTAAAATATTCGTGCCATCCCCTACCGATAACCTGACCATCTTTTACTATCACTGCTCCAACCAATGGATTCGGATTTACAAAACCTATCCCTTTTCCACCTAACTCAAGTGCTTGTTTCATGTAAAATGCATCCTGCATTTCACTTCTTTTTTTCTGATTTTTTTGCATAAAACCCCCAAAAGATTATTCGGGGCAACAACATGAAATAGCATAAAGCATATTGCTCTATCATCCACAACTCTTCTACCTTCCAGACTTTACTGTCGGTAATGGAATTTCACCATTTCAGTCTCGCATCAGGCGAGAGTCGCGGACTATAACCGCCGGTCGGGAATTCCTGTTTTTCTGAAGTTTTCAGCATAACAAGTCACCCTGCCCCGAAGAATCAACTATAATTAATTGACAGCAAATGTACTACTTTTTTTATTTCCAAATAAATATTTTACATTTTATTATGTGTCATCAGGCTTTTATCGAACAAGACAAGAATCCTAAACCTGTACTGCGTAAACATCTGGTTCGCCGGGTAAGGAAACGATATAAACGTTACAGAACAAGTTTATACCGGACTTACAAATAGTTAGAAAGAGTACGGAAATAATTCCCGAATTTATTCTATCAATGGAACAAACTAAATAATAAATATGTATAAATATTAACTTACTATAGATTTTTAATATATTTGGATCGTAATTTTATAGAGTTGATCGAATGACAACTACTTTAATACTACTTAATAATGTTAGGGCTTGATCTTTTGACAGGTACCTATTGGAACATGAAAAAAATTCTTTTTTAATTTAAACTAATTGATCAGTAATCAGCAAATCAGAATTTATGATATTTTAGCTGGTCCTAATTGATCATAACGGACAGACTATATAATTCTTTTCATTAAATAGAGTCATTAGTACTGTCAATTTAGGAGAATAAGGTTTTGAAAACAGTGGAAAGTTTCCGGCATTACTTTAGTGAAGGTAAAAAAATCACCATGGTTACGTGTTATGATTTTTGGTCAGCACAAATAATAAACAATAGTAATGTTGATGCTGTCCTGGTTGGAGATAGTACAGCTATGGTAATGCACGGGTATGATACTACAATAAATGCAGATATTGATATGATGGTTTTCCATACTGCTGCAGTAAGTAAAGGACTAAAACAAAAATTCTTAATAGCTGACATGCCTTTTTTATCTCACTTGAAGGGTCGTAACCAACTTGTCGAATCTGTGGATAAATTGTTCAAAGCAGGAGCACAAGCTGTTAAAATTGAAGGAACCGGCCACACATTAAATGACATTGAGTTTTTGGTTAAAAGTGGAATACCCGTAATGGGCCACCTAGGAATGACACCCCAATCTGTTCATCAATTTGGCGGGTTCAAATTGCAGGGCAATACTGATAATCAGGCAAATCAAATTTTGGAAGAAGCAAAAAAGTTACAAGATGCCGGCTGTTTTTCAATCGTTTTAGAAATGGTGCCATCAGAACTTTCCAAAAAAATTACACAAAAACTAAGTATCCCAACTATAGGAATTGGTGCCGGTAAATTCACATCCGGACAAATTTTGGTACTACAAGATTTATTGGGAATGAATAAGGATTTTAATCCGAAATTCTTAAAGAAATATTTAAATGGATTTGAACTGATAAAAGAAGTGTTAAACAAATATGATAAAGATGTAAAGCAAATGAAATTTCCTTCAACAAAAGAGAGTTACTAATGAAAATTTTTTGTGGTCCTGGTGAGATGAAACATGAGCTATCACGTTGCACAGATAAAGAAATTGGACTTGTGCCGACTATGGGTGCTTTGCATGAAGGACATATTAGTCTAATCAAAAAATCAATAGCTGAAAATGACATAACTGTTGTAAGTGTTTTTGTTAATCCAACCCAATTTAATGATCCTGAAGATTTGAAAAAGTATCCAATTAATTTGGATAAGGATATTAGTATTTTGGAATCACTAAATGTAGATTATTTATTTACTCCGGAACATAATTTATTATATAACGATAACTATTCGTATAGAATTCTTGAAACTAACTTTAGTAAAGAGCTATGTGGTGCACAACGGGAAGGGCATTTTGAAGGTGTCTTAACTGTTGTTATGAAACTGGTGAATATTGTAAATCCTCATAGAGCTTATTTCGGTGAAAAAGACTTTCAGCAATACAAGCTGATCAAAGGAATGTCAGAAGCTTTTTTTATGAACGTTGAAATAATTTCCTCCCCAACAATAAGGGAAAAAGATGGTTTGGCATTAAGTTCCAGAAATCTTCTTCTATCAGGGAATGACCGAAAAAAAGCAGTAAAATTTCCTGAACTACTGATGTCAGGTCAATCAGATGAAGAAGTAAATTCGCAACTTGAGGAGGAGGGATTTAAAGTAGATTATATTAAAACGTTAGATGGAAGACGATTTGGAGCAGTAATTCTGGGAAATGTAAGATTAATAGACAATGTTAAAAAATAATATATTAATAAAAATCACGGGATCAATTGCAGCTTATAAGGTTGGATATTTAATTTCCAAACTTGTTCAAAATGGATGTGAAGTTAAAACAGTTGTAACTGAATCCGCTCTCAATTTTATAGGTAGAGCTACACTCGAAGGTTTAACAAATAATCATGTTTATTGCGACACCTTTGAATCAAATAGAATAATGAGTCATATTAGCTTAACAAAATGGGCAGATTTGACTATTCTCGTTCCTGCAGATGCAAATACAATTAACAAGTTTTCCGCGGGTATTGCCGATAACCTGGTCACTTCCCTGTTTTTGGCTAATGACACCGAAAAACCATATTTAATAGCTCCTGCAATGAATGTTGCAATGTACAATCATCCTGCAACTCAGTCGTCTTTGGAAAAGTTAAAGGAGTGGGGCTGCATTGTTTTGCCAACCGAAGAAGGATACTTAGCTTGTGGAGATGAAGGAAAAGGAAAACTTCTTGAACCGGATAAAATTTACGGATATATAATAAGTAATTTAAATCAATTAAAAAATAAGAAAAGAATACTGATTACATATGGCGGCACAAAAGAAAAAATTGATAATGTAAGATACATTACCAACCTTTCTACCGGAACAACCGGAGCTGAAATTGCGAGGTATTTTTATTTACAAGGATACGATGTTACACTTATTAAAACAAAAGAAGCTGAAATGCCTGAGTTTGATGTAAAGACTTTTGAATATGGTGATTATTCAAGTTTACAACAAAAGCTCAAAAAGGAATTAAATGAAAATGAATATCAGGCAGTAATTCATTTAGCCGCTATTAGTGATTATTCTCCTGATAATATTACTGTCGGAAATAATACATTCGGTTTGCCATCAAATGATAAAATCAGTTCAGAAAATGATTCCATAACAATTACTTTTAAGAGAAATGCTAAAATTATAGATCACCTAAAATCATGGTCATTAAATAAAACGGTAAAACTGATAGGATTTAAATTTGCTAATTCATCTGAACGGGATGAAAATGCTAAAATTATTAACAAATTATTTTTGAGCTCAAAAGCTGATTACATAGTCTTTAATAATTTTGAAAGCAGAATTAATGATAAGCAAACATACTATGAAGTAATTGACGAAAGCGGCAACAGCATAAAGGCTTCTAATGCACGAGAGTTAGCTAAAGTTTTAGAACAATTAATCAGGGAGGAATAAATGTTATTGTGTCTTGACGTAGGTAACACTCGTATATACGGTGGAATTTACAAAAATAACGAATTAGTATTTCAATTTAGAAAGTCTTCACAACTGGATTTTTCATCAGATGAAACCGGGATATTTCTAAAAAGTGTTATCAGAGAAAACAATTATGATATTAATGAAATTGATGCTATATCAATATGCAGTGTAGTTCCCGATAAAGATCACTCAATACGAAACGGCTGCATAAAATATTTTAACGTATCTCCTTTTTTTTTACAACCAGGTGTAAAAACCGGGCTTAAAATTAAATATAATAATCCGCACGAAGTAGGAGCTGACAGAATAGCAAATGCAATTGCTGCTATTTGTATGTATCCAAATAATAATCTAATTGTTGTTGATTTTGGAACAGCAACTACTCTCTGTGTTATTTCAAAAAACAAAGAGTATTTAGGGGGAATTATTATTCCGGGTATAAGAATGTCAATGGAAGCACTTGATATCCACACTGATAAGCTTCCCCGTGTTGAAATTAAAAAACCCAAAAACGTATATGGGAAAACAACAATTGAGTGTATTCAGGCAGGACTATACCATGGTCAAATTGCAATGGTTAAAGAGTTAACAAAAAAAATATCGGTCGAGGCATTTCAGGGAGTTAAACCAATAATTATAGGCACCGGTGGATTTTCATCAATGTTCCGGGATGAAAATTTATTCGATATTATATCGCCAACCATGGTATTAAAAGGATTATACGAAGCATACAAAATAAATGAGGTTAATATATGAAACGAACTCTTTTAAAATCAAAAATTCACAGAGCTGTTGTTACTGATTCTGATCTAAATTATGAGGGCTCTATATCAATTGATAAATCACTTTGTAAAAAAGCCGACCTCTTAGAATATGAAAAGGTTGATATATATAATATCACAAACGGAGAACGGTTTTCAACTTACGTAATATATGGTGCACCGGGCAAAATTTGTTTAAATGGTGCTGCAGCAAGAAAAGTACATAAAGGCGATTTTCTCATAATAGCAAGTTTTGCAAAATATGATGAAATTGAGTCTTCTCAACACTGCCCTAAAATTATAAAGGTAGATTCAAAAAATAAAGGTTGCTTGTGAGGAAAACAACAAGATTTCTCATGTTGTGATTGACGAATTCTTAATCTACTATGCTGCAAAACGCAACAGACTTGAACGTGATATGAACCAACGCTTTGCATCTTTTTCGCATGTAACCCGGAAATTTCAGAAGGAATGGGTTAATAAGAAAATACCTGAACCACAGCACGTTGTGGCAACTTGACAAAAAAGAAAGAAACTATCTTGAACAGCAGGCAAAACAACCGTGGAGGTTTAGTTTCAGCGTGATCGTTGAACAGCCGGCTGAAGATTTTTTTATCATGAAAGATGTATTTGCCGGTGATGAGTTCCTTTTGTATTCTCCAGGTGTGGCAAATACACTCCGGGATCAGCGGGCAATTCTTTGGTTCAACCTTCTTGGTTATAACGGGACTTGCTGGCAGAGTTATGGCCCGATCGGAGCTTACAACAGCTTTGACCCCGATGATATATTCTTCTTTGCAACTGAGTTAAGTCCTGATAACGATGATGAAGAAAGTATTCTGGCAGACATAGAGAATAATCCTCTTCCCTATATGTTACTATTTACCGGTTCAAATTATCCCCTGACGAGTTTTAAGAAAGATCAGGTTGTTCATGTCATTTCAGGAATTTATTGACAAGCTTAACGTTTTTACCGGTCTGGTACTGCCAGATATAAATGCCGATCAAAAGCACCAGACATTACCTCCTGTTCTACCTTAGAAAGCTGGTATTTATTAGCTACATTTCGCCACTTGCTTACAGATATTCTTACTTCTTCAATTATTTTTACGGCTTCTTCTTTTTTAAGACGGAAAAACTCAATAACCTCAAACGGCACATCTACGTTTAAAGAATTATCGTCAAGAGAAATATTAAGTGATAAACCTGTGCCATCCTCATTAGGATTTATATCAAATGCGGGAGAGAGAATCTATCCGCTTGTAAGCAAGCTTAAGTTGTGCAACGGATTACAACTCGCTCCGCTCGTTGTGATCCGGTTTTGGGAAGAAGAAAGGCTTAATTCCTTACTATAAACTTAATCGCAGACTTTACTTCAAGAAATCAGAAGTAATAAATTCCTTACAACATAAACGCAGAAAGCTGGAGCAGTAAATATTATTGATACTATTGTTACATGTGTTCACGATCTTCCTACGCATAAAGAATTAAAAAGGTAATTCAAAAGAAACAGCATTTATTCCAAAAGAACCATTCAAGAACTTTATATACTCTCTTTACATTCACTAAAATCCAAAATATCATGCCATATAGAAATATTATCATTTCATTTTTTTATTATGTCCTGCTCCAGCTTAAACTTGCACTAACGGCCCGGCGGTAAAATTATGTATGCGTTATCCGACGACAGCACCGGGCAGAGTCCTGGTTCTTTAGCCGGGAAATTGTCACGGTGCAAGGAGGGTATGGCACGAGTTTTTGCAGTCCAGGTACAAATTTTATTGAGCATTACGAGTGTCGCGGTACAAAGTTGGTAAGTGTACGGGAATTTGTCCCGGTGCAGAAATGATTTAAACAACCAATGGCGCGGTCGCGGTACAAGCTTAACGGATTTGTCTCGGTAGCAGGAGCAAAAGCAAAAACCGTGGCAAGCTTATTAATTATACCGTCCGTGTTATGGGCCAGGCCCTATTTTTTTGTCTTGATACGATGTAATTGTCGTGATATAAGAATTTTATCTTTTTATTAATCCGGTTCGATCAAGATATTAGTTACGGAGAAGATTAGATTATTAATCGAGGGTCGGTAGAAAAATTTTAAGATACTATTACATCTGCAGGCTCACTCTTTGCCAAGCTCAGGTTAAAATGAAGGCTGATGAGGCTTGGCAATGTGTGTACGTGCATCTGCTAAGAAATTGTTATATATTTAGTAATCTTTATTCCATAGCGGTAATCTTCCATTAATTTCGAAAAATCGTTGAATTAACAGGCCTTCAACAAATCCCGGAAGTTCTTTGTTGTTTATATCAAATGTTACAAACCAATAAATATCTAGAGCATGTATATTTTCATTCAATAATTTTAAATCAAAAAAGTCCTGTCTTTTAACTCCTTCTTGCTTATTATTTAAACGACCTTTTAATCCTTGATCCTTAAATATCCCATTCTGTTGCATTGTGCCAGACTTTCCAATATAAACAAGCTCTATTTTCCCATTGGATAATCGAACAATATAGTAGATCCCTGGCAAGTCTGGAACACTTTTACTCACCAGCTTTAGGTTATCGCCCTTTTTGAAAAAGAAGTGACCGTTATTCTGATATTTTTTGATCTCGTCAAACATTACGTTAAATAATGTATTTATTTTTAAACTTGCATATGATTTTTCTGACTGTCAATCAAGACTTGCAATCTCGAGTATCAAATCTTCAATAATTTCTACACGTTCTGAATCTGAACCATATGGCAATGCACTCTCGATACCTTCTGATAGTCCATTATTGTCCAACAAACTTTCGCATTCTGCCTTTAAATAGTTCCTGACATCTTCGTCAGCATTTCTAATATTTCCTAGAATGTCTGTACAATTATCAAGGATATAAATAATGTCTTCAAAATCATGACTTTGTCTCAAATCATTTCCTCCACGGTCATGATGTGCATCAAACTTTGCAGCTAAATAGTATTCCGGTGGAAATACATATATTTCAGTACCATTAGGCATCGTTTTAAAAATTTTATTTTCTACGCCACTTGGATACCATGGATTGTTGAAGCCAAGGACATTCCCTTCTGTTGGCATAACATCGACTTTAATTTCATGATATACCCATCTGCATATTGGTGCCCCTTGAGAATTGTCATTTGCAAATCCTTTAGCTCTTAAGTCTTCTTCAAGTTCTGTTAATCCCTTGTATGAACTTAATTCTATTGTACAGTCGACATCTTGCGTAGGCCTGATATCTGATGAAGCAGGATCATCAGCATATAATTCAGCTATAGCTCCGCCCACAAATACTATATCGTCCTTTAATTCTTCTAAACCATCTGCTACAGTTTGTAGCATTTCAATATTATCAGTTGGCATATTTCATTTTCTTTTCAAATTCTTCTATTGCAATTTTAACTTCTCTTGCTTTTCCAACTCTAAGAGTGTCAGTAATGGCAAGTAACTCATAAAATGTTTTGTCATCTTGTGCTACCTCTGGTATGGTTTTATAAAGAGGCTCGATTGCCTGGCCTCTTTTGATTCCTTTGGCAAATGGCCAAACATAAATGTCTCCTCCCTGTGAAATTTTTTCACTTATTGGTGGTGCAGAATGCGCAGTTGGAATGCCTCGGACAACCGCCCCTGGCTCTACCGGAAAGACATACTTTAATCCATAAATTAGAAACTCCTTAAATGAATTAGCATTAATACTTCTCTTTCTACCATCAATTAATCTGGCAATTTTACATCTGTTTAACGCTTCAGATACTTCGGATGGACTTAATTTAAGTGCATTAGCAATATCAATATTATGCCAATTCTGATTTTGCATTGAAAGTATCTTCAATAACACTACAATATCCTGTGGACGCATCCCATTATGTTTTTTCATAACGAACATTATTAATTCGCGATTCGCGAATTGCAAATATATCAATATTATTAACTCATACAAAATATAAAGATCTAGTATTTAATTCAATGGCAGTAAGAGTTCCATATCCAGTAGTATTTGAATAAACACAACCAGTATCAATATTAATCACATTTTTACTGGTAAGAACTATTTCTTTACATACATCCACCGGAATCGGTCGATGGCCATGAATAACAATCTTGTTAATAAGCGACGAGTTTTCATATGTTTTTTTACACACCCAAATCATAGAATATTTATCAGCAAAAGGATTACTATGACCATCATTAAATCCGGCATGAACAAAAAGGTATTCATCTAAAGCTATATAATAATCTAATCCTTTAAGAAATTCAATGTACTTTGGTTCAATATCTTTCAAGGAATTTATATTAAAACTTTTAAGCGTTTCAGCACCTCCATTTTGAATCCATTTTGAGATAAGTTCTTTATCATTATAGGCATCAACAAGCATCGATTCATGATTTCCCATTAGAGGAACAATATCAAAACCTTTAGCTTTAAGACTAATTATATAATCGATAACTTCTTTGCTTTGAATTCCTCTGTCTATATAGTCTCCGAGAAGAATAATTTTATCGGCCAACTTAATCTGAATTATTTGTTCTAATAAGGTTCTGAATGCATCAAAGCATCCGTGTATATCACCTATGGCAAACAGCCTTTTGTTCATAGTTTAAAAGAATTGAATACTTACAAGTGAATGTATTGTAAAAATAGTTAAAAGAAATTTGTGTTAGGGTTTAATTGCACTCTTTTGCAAGCTTTGTATGTGAGTAGGCCAGAGGGGCTTGCAAACGTGTGCAATTCATAATCGGTAATTTTAAAATTTTTGCGTGCGGGCTAAGTCCCGTTAGATGACGCAGAGTTATCTTGTCAGGATGCACACTCTTGACAAACTGGAATTAATCTTTTTGTCACCAGGAGAAATACCGTCTATTGGCATCCTAAAAATTCCTTGCCCCTCAAAAGCCCGAACTAAAGAAGGGATTACATTTTTCCGGCATGCTGAAGAAAGTAATAAACCAAAGGTGGACACAGAATAGTAAAATAGTGTAATT
>Ga0222642_1000339_pt1 | contig 11640 bp, 9 predicted proteins | sample AntAcemetagen229_FD_179813 | JGI IMG/M metagenome (GOLD analysis project Ga0222642, IMG submission 179813) | Saline water microbial communities from Ace Lake, Antarctica - #229 | ecosystem: Environmental > Aquatic > Non-marine Saline and Alkaline > Saline | place: Antarctica: Ace Lake | collected... | reverse complement strand
AATTTATATTTATAAGTTGAGGAATTGTATTTCGCAGCTCCTTTTTTTATTTCAAGTAAATTATTATCCTGTTTAAAAAATTAGCTATAATGTTTTGCGTGTGTGGCGGGATCGGAACGAAAGCCTACGGGGACGCCCTAAAACAAACCAACCAAAGTTTGAATCGGAAGATTCAAACATAATCCACCACGTAACCAAACCGACGACACGCTTGTTATGTGAAGAATTTGCGGTTTACTTACTTTTTTTATTGATGGTTTCAATTCTATTCAATTCATCAATATCCATTCCTTCATTTTTTAAAAACTCAGTAATAATATTAGTCTTCTCATCAATGTAAGAATCAATATCATTTGAATATTTTTCTGCAAGCTCACGCTTAATTTTACTATATGACTTAATTGCTTTTTCATTATTTCTTAAATGTTTTCTTAATAATAGATGATTTCTCAAATTTTCACATCCATCAATACATACATATAGATTATGATCCATCCAATTAATATACTTGTTGTCTTTTGTGTATTTCAGTGCTTCTCTTCCTTCAACTCCTAAATTGCCAACATGATTATAGCCTATGCTAATTAATCGTTCTATCACCTGTTTACTATCACTATTATTAATTACAATAATATCAATATCTAAAATAGGTTTTGCCCACATTCCTTCAACCGATGTACTCCCTACATGTTCAATTTTCACATTGATATTTTTTAATAGTTTTTGATAAAATTTACATGCTTTTTCAAATTCTTTTTTCCACTTAGGATTATATGACTCAACAATGATTTTATTCATATATTTTTACTCCAAATACATTTCTATTTTTCAGCTTATATCAAGTAAATATTTCACATAATTTTCTGCGTATGCGGCTGGATCGGGACGATTCAGACGAAACGGACTGATAATGGTTAAGGATATATGAAGTTTTTGCGGAACGCAGTGTAATAAAAATTGGGTGAACGGGTGCAACGAAGTGAACCATATATCCTTACCTTTCCAGCCCCATCATTGTTCTGCAAGTCTTTGTATAAAGGTCGCGGAAAATATTGTCCGGGTCAGTTTTGCGCTTGACCTTGTCGTAATTTTCCTTATTCCAGATTTTCCAGAAGTCTGATTCAGAGTAATAATTGCTCGAGATGAGAGTCTTAATCCCTCCGATATTCATCAGTTCGTCTTCTATGATCTTGTAATAGTTCTTATCACCCTTTTTTTTCATTCCATAGATTGCCAGATCTAAAACTAGCGTATCGTTCATCTTGTGTAAGAAATCATTTGATACCCATTCATATCCCCTGACAAGCTTGTATGGCACACACCATAATGGGAAGTGATTCACTTCTTTTTTATACCATTCCATGAAATTGCTGACTTTCGAAAATGGTATGAAGACATCGACTGTGATAGGGATTTTGTCAGGCGGGATTAACCGGCGAAACTTTTCAACTAATTTCAGTGTTCTTGTAGAGTTTATGAACTTCCCGAAGAAGAACCTGCCCAGGAAGGACTTAGGATTTACATTAGTCACACCCTTGTCATACCTGAAAAAGTAGTCAGGTGTCTTTAGGTAATCCTCTTTTCTTTTTTTTGTGCTTAGATAGTAGATTCTCATCCAGTCATAATTGTGTGTGTAGGGTGCTTCATCAACAAAATTCGCCACGCTGAGCACATATTCCGTTGGCGAGTGGATGATTCCATCCATAAAATCAACATCCTTATTTTCATAGTGTCCCCATATGGCTGATTTATAATCTTCAATATTATTGTATTTCTCATATGTCACTTTCACGGATGGCTTGGCTGGTATCAGCTTGAACTTTAGTTTTGAGATGATGCCGAGGGTTCCGAAAGTCCCGTGCACCATCTGGAACAACAGGTCGTTCTCATTGTCAGGAGTACAGATTAGCACATCACCTTTTGCAGTGATTATTTCGTATTCAAGGCAAGTGTCATGAAATCCGCCGTGTTTGTAAGACATCGACTCTATTGAGCAGCCTGCAACTGCTCCGCCGATTGTGATGGTCTTCAACTCCGGCACAATAATAGGAACAAGGTCGTATTTCATCGTCGCAGTTACCAAATCAATAAAAGTAACGCCGGGCTCTGCAATACAAATTTGCTTTTCCGTGTTGATATGGAGAATCTCGTTCAAATCGCTGAGGTCGATCTTCTCGTCTGAATGCCTTTTATCACTCGGTTTAGGAACTTCATGAGAAACAGCTTTTTTCTTTAATGACACGGGTTTCGTGCTTTTGCGATCTTTTAATTGTTTTATAATTCTATTTATTTTTTGTTCATGAGTTGGCATATTTTACACCGATTATAAATTAAAGATTGTAATCATTATATAAATATTCTCATTTAAAGTTAAATTCATTTCCTTTTAAAAGCATATCAGGAGTTCCTTCTAAAAATATTTTTTAAATTGCGTATAATGTTTGGCGTGCGCGACGGGATCGGTACGGTTCAGACGAAATGAATTGATAACACGAACCGCTGACACGCTTGTTATGCGTATTATTAAACTATATATCATAGCTCTATTGTATTATTAAAGTCCATTTCTGAAAAACTATTTGGTATATTGCCAAACTGTGAGATTGCTTTATTTAATTTTGATAAAACATAATTCATTTCTTTTATTTCAAATTTTGGGGTTTTAGAAACTGCGAAAATTGATTCACAATAATTTGATCTTGGGTTATTGTTTTTTATTGATAAATTATGGTCTGTAAAATAAATTATACTGAATTCATTATCAATGGAATTCTTTTTAAATGATTTATTAAATTCTAATTTTAAATGATTGTAATTATTTGGGTGATGTTTCTTTGAATCTGGAAAATTTAAATCAATAAATATAATAAATGGATAGTTAGGTGATTTTCTTAATGCTCGGTTTATTAATTGGGTTATACCTAATTTTAAGTTTTTATTAGAACTGGCCTTATTGACAACATCCAATTTCCTATGTCTGCTTTTGGCTTCAACAGCAATTAGCTGACCAGTTTTGGGAATTTCAGCAATAAATTCAGGGTGTTTTTGGGTACGATCAGATTCATCCGAATAGTTAATTTGAAAACCCGCACGAATAAATGTTGAAGCTACAAATAATTCAAATCTGGCTCCTTGAAATTGATTTGAATTTTTCAACCTTTTAATAACCCTTTCTTGTAAATCAGAATTATGTGAAATCGTATATAAATCATATGATAATAAAGTATAAGATAACATTGAGTCATCTGGTATTGAATAATAAAAGCCATCACTATTCTTTTTTTGTTTTCCTTGAAACTCTAACATTTTTAAATACCAAGATATAATTTGGTGTTGTTCAGGCTTAACTTTATTAATATTATACTCCCACCATCCTTTGCCCAATACAAGTTTTAAATAATCAAATAAAAAATCTGGGAATGTTTTCCAATTTTTGTCAGCAATAAACGACTTACCAACAGCTATGCATTTGAAGTCTCTTGTATCGCAATGAACAATTTTTCTAATGTATCCGTATTTATTATGAAATGAATCTTCACGGCTATTGTATTCATTCATTTTTTGATTAATCTTATTAATTATTTGCAAGTCAATTTTTTCCATTTTACCTCAACAAATTTCTAAATACTTATAAAAAATACGCATAATGTTTGGCAGCTGCCACGCTCTTTCTGCTTGGTTGTGGAGCTGTGTGTTAGGCACAAATCCTTTTTTATTCAGACTCATTCAAAGTTTCCATAATATCCCGAAAACTCTCTAAACCAGCTTCAATATTTTCAATTATATCATTTGCTAAAACATCAGGATCGGGAAGATTATCTAAATCAGCAAGACTCTTATCTTTTAACCAGAAAATATCAAGATTAGTTTTATCTCTATTTGTAATTTCTTCATAACTGAATTTCCTAAAACGACCTTCAGAATTTTCTTCTGACAAAATTTCCTTTCTTACAAACCGATTTTCGGGATTATAGCATTTTATAAAATCCTTCAAATCCTCAAATTTCAAAGGATTCTTTTTCAATGTAAAATGGATATTCGTTCGGAAATCATAAATCCAAACTTCTTTCGTCCACGGATCTTTGCTGGCAGGTTTATTGTCGAAAAACAAAACATTAGCTTTTACGCCTTGTTTATAAAAAATTCCTGTCGGTAATCTTAAGATTGTATGAAGTTGTGTATTCTCTAATAATTTCTTGCGAACAGTTTCACCTGCACCACCTTCAAACAGAACATTATCAGGTAAAACAACCGCTGCTTTTCCGTCTGATTTTAGAAGCGTATGAATATGTTGAACAAAATTTAATTGCTTATTGGAAGTTGTTGCCCAGAAATCCTGACGATTGTAAACAAGAGTATCTTTCTTTTGTTCTCCTGCTTCATTGGTGAACGTCATACTGCTTTTTTTGCCGAAAGGAGGATTTGCTAAAACATAATCATATCGCTTGCCTGTGTCGGCAATTAAGGCATCTGTGGAAGAGATGAAACTATCTCCGTCAATTTCTCCGATGTTATGCAAAAACATATTCATCAAACACATTCTGCGAGTGCTTGCCACAATTTCATTTCCAAAGAATGTTTTATGTTTCAGGAATTCCTTTTCTTCTCTGTTCAAGCGTTTATTGGCAATAAAATCATAAGAAGCCAGAAAGAAACCACCTGTTCCGCAAGCAGGATCACAAATTGATGTTTGAGATTTGGGCTGAACGCATTCCACCATTGCTTTTATCAAAGCTCTTGGTGTGAAATATTGACCAGCTCCGCTTTTTGTATCTTCTGCATTTTTTTCCAGCAATCCTTCATAGATTTTTCCTTTAATATCCGAACCCATCAAAGCCCATTCTTCTTTATTTATCATATCAATAATTTTATAGAGTTTGGCAGGATCTTGAATTTTATTTTGGGATTTCAAAAAAATTTGTCCCAGAGTTCCTTTTGCTTTTGCCAATTCACGAAGCAATTTTGCATAATGAACTTCCAGTTCTGCACCTCGTTTTATAATCAGATTTTCCCAATTAAATTCTTCGGGAATGTTTATGTTTCGGTTGTATGGTGGTTTGGAAAATTCATTAGCCATTTTTAGAAAAAGCAAATAGGTTAACTGTTCTAAATAATCTCCGTAACCAACTCCGTCATCACGAAGTATTCCTGCAAAACTCCATACTTTTGAAATTATACTCGATGTATTACTCATTTATTTTTCCTCTGTTTTTGTTTTTTCTGTTTTGCTTTTTCTGCTTGGATTCTTTCCAAAAGTTTCTCAGCAGGTTCCCATTCTGGATCGTTTCTCACTTCTTCTAATTCTGCGTTTGTTAGAAGCTTTCCTTCAAAGGCTTTTTTGAGAATGCTTTGACGTAAAGATTCTGATTTTTTCAATGCTTCTTTTATATTCGCTTCCACATTATCGCAAACGGAAAGCCGGGATTCGATTTCCTGGACTACATTTTCTTGAATCGCCTTATTCGGAATGTTGCAAGTTACTGGATAAACTTTTGTACCAGAAATTACAGGTTGTGCAGTTGACCCAGCATATTGATTGAGATTCAAATATTTTATTAAGTAATAGAAAAATAGCATAATGTTGTTTTGTTCGTCAAAGGTTACAACAAAAGCATTATCAGTTACCCAACTTTTAGATTTCGTTATGTGAGTATTTCCACAATGAGCTCCAACTCTTCCAATAATCAACTTTGGTTCTTCAAACATAAATTCAGAGTGTTTACCTGTAATGCCATTCCCGCCATAAACCAGATAATCTCCATTATCGTCTCTATTAGCTTTTGTTAAGCCATTTCCAGAATTGATTTTAAAAATGTCTCTTAATGTCTGTTTTCTCCATAATTTAAAATCTTTCGTCAATTTTCCTTCGAACGCTTTTTTCAGCACTGCTTGACGATAGATTTTCAATTGATCCTGAGCTTTCTTCAGGTTGGCAATTCCGTTATCCAAATCGGAGAAAAGCTGTTCAATTTTTGCTACAATTGCTTTTTGTTCGGGGAGGGGAGGGAGAGGGAATTTGATTTTTGAAAGATTTTTTTTTGATATTCTTTTTCTCGTTGTTCCACTTTGTAATGCTTCAATTTTTTTTCTTGAATTTGGAGAGTTAATAACATAAAGAAGATACTTCCCTTCAATATTTTTATCAGCAGTTCTAATAATAGCGACATCAACAACAGTAACATACTTTTTCTCTCCGATTAAAGGAAAAATTGAAGCACGGCCTAAAGGTTTTGGCATTCTGGCTAATAATAGATCACCTTTTTGTAAATATGTACAATTTAATTCAATTGATTTACTATAACTTAATCGTCTGTTTGATTTATCGAGAAACTCACCATCTCCAATATCTGCTAATTGTATTAATCTAACTTCACCATAAGGATCTTGATCTTTACTTTCAACCCAATCTCCATCTGAAAACAAACCTTCTTCAGATATTATCTCTGGTATTTCAATTTCAATCCAATCTTTTCTCATTTATGCAACCAACGCTTCATTCAATTCATCTATAATTTTATTCATTTCTTCTCCGAATAATTGCCACATTTTTCCTTTCCCACCAAAACTGTCGAAAGGTGTATAATCAAGGTCATCCATTTCTATATGAAAACTTGTTGCGATATGTTCTTTAATCATTCGCAGAAAATTCATTTGTTCTTCATTAAAGCGTTTGTGTTCCCCCGCATTTTTGTTAAAAATCCAATCTTGGAAATTCTTATCTACAATTTTATCGTAAGCAGTCAAGGTTTTATCAATTTGGGTAACTCTTCTAATCAGCGAAACAAGGGCAACGAGTTCATTTTTGGGGCTGTGATGTTTTACTTTTTCAATTTGTTCAAAAGCCTGCCAAACGTAACTGGGAGCAAGCAACGGTCTTTCTGCTTTAAGTTTATCCAAAACTTCTTTCAGCAGATCAAATGTTAATTCTCGTCTGCGGTAAGGCTGGTTGTAGAAAATCTTGAGAGCAGTAATTTCATCTTTGTATTTATGCAGAAATTCGGTAAAATCTTCGATAACAGATTCAGCTTTTATTTTTGAATCTTTATCCCATCCTTTGTGAACAACTTCATCAATATTTACTATGTCAATAATCTGCTCATAAGTTTTGCGAACATTTTCGATAAACTCATTCAGATCACCGTTAAAAGTATCACGAGCTTTTTCTCGCAAAAATTGTTCTGCTTCATTTACAGCTTCGGCTTCGGGAATTTCAGTTTTTTGCTGTTTTATCTCTTTGGTTTTAGTTTCGACAACATCAGGATCATAAGCATTCAGCAGATCTTTGACAGTTTGATTTATGGTGTTGTTATTTGCCAATTCTTTGAATTTTTCTTTTTCTTTTTCGTTTAATTGTTTTTCCAATCTTCCCAAACGTCCGGCAAGTGAAGTAAAAAGATCTTCATCCTGCGCACCAAAAGTAATTGCACTCAGCAACTCTTTCATTGGAATATTTTTTTTGCGTTCGAGAGGACGACTATCAGTTTTATTCGATTTTGTAACGCCAATTGCATCAACAATCACGAAATGCGTTTTTGCGGAAATAACGGAAGGAGTAACTTTTTTCAGGTCGTCACAACCTAAAGTTCTTGTCCCGCGACCTTTCATTTGCTCAAAGTAGTTTTTGCTTTTCACATCACGCATAAAAAGAAGACATTCCAAAGGTTTCACATCTGTTCCGGTAGCGATCATATCTACAGTTACAACAATTCTAGGATTGTAATCATTACGGAATTGAGCTAAAACCGATTTAGGATTTTCTTCTGCTTTGTATGTTAATTTTTTGCAAAACGCATTTCCTTCATCAAATTCTTCTCGGACAATTTGGATTATATCATCAGCGTGGCTGTCTGTTTTGGCAAAGATTAGAGTTTTGGGAATTTCTTTTCTATTTGGGAAAATTTCCGGTAAACTGTTTCTGAAAGTTCGGATTATGTTTCTTATTTGGCTTTGATTTACAATATCTCTATCAAGTTGAGTTCCTGCATAAGTAACATCTTCATCAAGTTGTTCCCAGCGTTTTCTTCGGGATAATTTTTCGCGTTTATCCACAAATTCTTTAGCTTTCAATTTCGCACCATTTTTTGTAATCTCAGTTTCGATCGTATAAACTTCATAACCAACATTCACACCGTCAGCAATAGCCATTTCGTGCGAGTATTCGCTAACCACATTTTCATTGAAGAAACCGAAAGTTCGTTTGTCGGGAGTGGCGGTCAAACCAATCAGAAAAGCATCAAAATATTCCAAAACTTGTTTCCAAAGATTATAAATAGAACGGTGACATTCATCAATTACCACAAAATCAAATTGCTCAATTGGAATATCTTGGTTATAAATAACAGGAAGAGGTTCTTTGGGTTGCCAACTTGTTTCGTTAGGATTTTCTTCTTCCATTTTCTCATCAAGTTCTTCACCTTTTAGAATGGAATACATTCTTTGAATTGTGCTAATGCAAACTTGGCTATCAGAAGCAATGTAAGAAGATTGTAAACGCTGGACATTATATAATTCAGTAAATTTTCTATTATCATCGTTTGGTTGATACGCCATAAATTCTTGTTCTGCTTGTTCTCCGAGATTTCTTGTATCAACCAGAAAAAGAATTCTTTTTGCATCTGCGAATTTGAGTAATCGATAAATGAAAGTGATCGCAGTAAAAGTTTTTCCTGAACCCGTTGCCATTTGAATTAATGCACGTGGTTTATTATTTCTGAATGAATTTTCCAGATTATTAATTGCATTAATTTGGCATTCTCGCAAACCATCAATATTTAACTCAGGAATATTGAAAAATCTTTTCCTGAGTGTATTTTCTTTTTTAAGCAAATCTATAAATGTTTCGGGTTGGTGAAAACTAAATATCGGTCTTGATCTTGATTTGGGATCACGATAATCGGTAAATCTTGTAAGAACTCCGGTACTTTCATAGACAAATGGTAAAGGTTCATTGTCCAAATACTTTAATTTACTTGTTGCATATTCTGTTGATTGTGTTTCGGCAACTGTTAAATGATGTCCTTCTTCTTCCTTCTTTGCTTCAATAACTCCAACAGGTTTGCGGTTCACAAATAAAACATAATCAGCTTCTTTTCCATATTGAGTGTAATAATGACGAACAGCAACACCTTTGCTTTTATTCCAATTGATCGTATCTTTATCTTGGATGTCCCAACCGGCATTTTTCAATTGCTTATCAATATTATCTCTTGCCTTTTGCTCCGGTGTCTTATTTAAGCTCAAAACATACTCCTAATTTTGACGTTACGTATAATATGCGTATAGTCTTCTCTCGTTCCAATCTGCATACAATTTCCCATTTATAGAATTTTCATAGATATTTATCTTAAGAAATATTATCGTCAAGAAATAAAGGGGGAAGAATAACCAAACAAACTGTGAAATCCTACAATTTTTATTTATGTTACTTACTTTGTATTATTTTTAATCGTCCAAATCCGGCAACCCATTGCCCTCGTTTTGTTCCACCGAGTGTCCAGTCGTCTATAAGCGTTTTCCCATAATATGATGAGGCATTAATGAACTCCAAAGAATTTTCTTCTTTCCATCTTATAAATAATCCTCCGTGAGTGATATGATCATCTTCATTAGTTATAAACACAATATCGCCGGGTTGCACCTCATCTTTACTTATCAATCGCACATTGTACTTATATAACTCATCTATTGTTACATCGTCACATATTTCTTCACGCTTATTCATAAGATAGATAGGGGATTGCAGGGCATCTTCATACGCACAGATGATAATTCCCGAACAATCAAATTCATCAGGACCCTGTCCGCCATAGACATAGGGTTTATCTATATTTTGGATCGCATAATTCAATGCATTTTGAGGTATTGGCTCAGTGATCTCAATTTGTGTTTTTGTTACAAAACCCGGAGCACAACCAGACACCAGGAGTAATAAAACTAAGATTGCTAACCAATACTTGAGAGATGATCGTTGCGCCTTCATTCGTTTGCCTGCATGTAGGATTTTAAGAGAAATTTGCTTAAGATAAATTTATAAATAAACTTTCGCATTAAATATTATAAAAGGTCAAATATATTTTTAGTTCTATGCATTATAAAAATTAAAAAAAAATATAGATCGGAACTCCAATGGATTTCAAGATATATGTGCTTATTTTTTTCCTCTTAAAAATCTTAACCGTTTACTTAACAAAAGCATATCTCTTAAGTAATGAGTGTTTTCGGCATTCAGCCATTTTTCTTCGAAATCATCCTGTTGAACAAGTTTTAGATTAATGTGTTTAAATTTATTCATATTATTTAACACTCCTTAATAAAAGATTTAACATTGCCATCTTCTTAATGATTGCTAAATATAATATTACAGAATCGACGTCAACTATTTTAATTAACAATGATAATAATAATAATTAACAAAAAATAACAAAAATTAATAAAAATTCACAAAGTTTCCCATAATGTATGTATCCCCGTCATTTTTATCGCGAACACTATAGATTTGAGGGTGTATAGGATATTTGTCTTGAATTTCAAGATTAGATTTGTTCATTCAATTCCAAATTCTCTAATGGGCTAACAATTTTATTTCTCGCGAAATGCTTAATGTGCTTATAAATTTTTTCCGTTTCCATTTGCATATTCAATCCAATCCTGTAGAATTTTATGAGAAGTTTGCTGAATTCAATATTAACGTCAAGAAAAAAACAAGTATAAGTAAACAGGGTCAGGCAATGCTATAATTTTTAATAAATTTATTTTCCTAATAACTATAGATAGTGAGTATGATTCGAGAATTTCTGAAAACAGGAAATTATTTGAGTCATCATTCCCACTTAATCTGCCTTAGTTTTAGTTTAGTCATCGTAATAATTTTCCTGAAATAATACAAACATCAATCACTTTTTATCCTTTCCAGTTGTTCAATCAAAGAGATAGAATCATTTTTTATTTTAGTAAAAGCAAACCATTTCTTACCGAGGTCTTTCAGTGAAGCGCCGAGATGGTAAACATCTTTTTTATCAATAACAATAAATCTGTCGTGGGCTTTATCTAATTGTAACAGTTCAGTTTTGGGATATTGTTTGTTATACTTATTCACATCCAATTGCATTTGTTTGGTTATGTTTTTGGTAAATATTTTCACATCAACTTTTAGTTTCCGTTTTGTAAGCAATGTAAGTATTGTTTCATCAATAAAATTATCAATAATGTAAATGGAATTTTCTGCGGATTTCACAATATCTGTCAGCAATTTATAAGCATCAAAAATTTGTCCTTCAAAGAAAATTCCCTGTTTTGGTTTTATTTCCTTACTTTCTATAGCACTGAATATTTGTTCTAATTTGGAATCTGTTTCTATTTGTTTTTGCTCTACCCGTTCTATTCGAGAAAAAATTTGAGCATTTTCAATTAAAAAATGACGCATATTCACGAATGCTTTCATAATCTGAATACTCATCTTCACAGCAGTTTCGCTTCTGAGAACAGCAGAAAGCATTGCCACACCTTGTTCAGTAAAGGCATAAGGATTTGATGATGAATGTTTCAGCTTTTTGAACCGGTCGCAATTTGCGACCAGTTCGTTTTTCTCAATATCCGTTAATTGAAAACAGAATTCTTGAGGAAATCTATTGATGTTTCTTT
>Ga0222642_1000338_pt1 | contig 11656 bp, 9 predicted proteins | sample AntAcemetagen229_FD_179813 | JGI IMG/M metagenome (GOLD analysis project Ga0222642, IMG submission 179813) | Saline water microbial communities from Ace Lake, Antarctica - #229 | ecosystem: Environmental > Aquatic > Non-marine Saline and Alkaline > Saline | place: Antarctica: Ace Lake | collected... | reverse complement strand
CGAGAATCTGAATGATTTCGAAGAATAAAACAAAAGAAATGGGGAAACATGACAGAGACAATCGCCTTTGACAACGAGAAATATCTTAAAGAACAGACAGCGTCTATCCTGGACAGGGTCGAAAAATCCGGAAACAAGCTGTACCTTGAATTTGGGGGCAAGCTTTTTTACGACTACCACGCTGCAAGGGTTTTGCCCGGGTATGACCCGAACGTAAAGGTGAGACTTCTGCGGAAACTTGGTGACAGGGCCGGCATCATCCTCTGTATCTATGCCGGCGATATTGAAAGGAAGAAAATAAGGGCGGATTTTGGAATCACCTATGATGCGGACGCGATGAGGCTGATAGACAACTTGAGAGGCTGGGGGCTTGACGTCCTGGGTGTCATCATAACCCGTTTTGAAAATCAACCGTCGGCCATACAGTTCAAGAACAAGCTGGAACGTAGGGGAGTAAAGGTATACACGCACAGCTACACAAAGGGATATCCCACGGATGTGGACACTATCGTAAGTGATGAGGGCTATGGCGCAAATTCATATATCGAAACGGAAAAGCCCCTTGTTATAGTTACCGGTCCGGGTCCTGGAAGCGGCAAACTGGCGACATGCCTTTCCCAGCTTTATCATGATTATAAGAGAGGTGTTAAATCAGGATACGCAAAGTTCGAGACATTTCCTATCTGGAACATCCCACTGAGACATCCTCTAAATATAGCCTATGAAGCGGCAACGGCGGATATCAGGGACTTCAATCTCATCGACCCCTTTCACCTCGAAGCCTATGACCTCAAGGCGGTAAACTATAACCGTGATGTGGAGGCATTCCCGGTCCTCAAGAGAATTCTCGAAAAAATCACTGGTGGAGAGTCATTCTATAAATCTCCCACTGACATGGGGGTTAATCGCTGCGGTTTTGCGATAACAAACGACGAGGTCACGCAGGAAGCCGCAAAGCAGGAGGTAATCAGACGTTACTTCAGATACAGGTGTGAATATGCGGTGGGATTAACCGACAGAGAAACGGTCCAGCGGGTAGAACTCTTTATCAAAGACTTTCAACTCGAACCTGAGTATAGAAACGTCGTCAAACCGGCTCGTGATGCCGCCAGTGAGGCACAGGAAAAAGACAAGGGAAATGAAGGAATCTATTGCGGGGCCGCCATAGAGTTGGAGGACGGTACCATTATTACCGGGAATAACTCACCCCTTATGCATGCGGCATCCAGTCTTGTTATACACGCAATAAAACATCTGGCGGAAATCCCGAAAAAGATAAAGCTGTTGCCCAAAAACATAACCGATTCTGTGAGGAGTCTGAAAACAGAAATCCTTGGTGAAAAATCGGTCAGCCTTGACCTGAATGAAACGCTCATCGCGCTGGGGATAAGTGCAACGACAAACCCCGCGGCCCAGCTTGCCGTGGAGAAGCTGAAAGATCTCATGGGTTGTGAGGTACACATGACCCACATTCCCACGCCGGGTGATGAGGCAGGCCTGAGGCGTATTGGAGTCAATCTTACAAGCGACCCCAATTTTTCGACAAAGAATCTTTTCATTGTATGATCACGAAGCCGGATCGGGCAGGACAGAAGATTCCGTAAAATGTGTCCTTCTGCGGATGCGTACAGGGAAGGGCTGCGGAATTTATATTGTAGAAAACATATTTAAGGGGTATAAAAAACCTGGTGGTTATAAACTGCCAGGTGAGCATGGCCTGATTCTGATGGCTCGGTTTATCCAGCCGAGATAAATAATAGCACATAATAGCGCCAAAGGAGGTGTAGTGATGAAAAAGATCATAGTTTTGTTAATGGTTGTTTTTTTTATGGTTCCTTACGCATACTCAGCAGATCAGACCCTTGCTGCGAAAGCAAAGGCGGAGGGGAAAGTATCGTTTTACGCCAACATTACGGCTATTCAACCCATTATGCAGGAGTTTGTCAAAGATGAAGGTGTCAAGGGAGAGTATACGAGAATTTCCACCTCGAAATTCCTCGCGACCGTCCTGACTGAATATCAGGCCGGAAAGCTTATTGCCGATGTACTTCAATCACCTTTGCCGATCATGAAACTCCTGAAAGATAAGGGCGTTCTGGCCGCGTACAAATCACCTGCGGCCGCCATCTATCCCGAATGGACAAGAAAGGACAATAAGATTCAGATCTTTGGTATTGAATATGTCGCCCTGATTTATAATAAGGAGCTTGTCAAACCGAAGGATGTTCCCAAAAGATACGAAGATCTGACAGACCCCAAATGGAAGGGGAAGATTGTTATGGCTAATCCCTCCAGCCATGCAACCACTATTTCCTGGCTCATCGGGCTGAAAGAGAATGTTTTTCCCTCTGAAAAGGCCTGGATGAAATTCGTCAAGGGTCTCGCGGCCAATGAGCCGATGTTTGTCAAGTCGTTCGGTCCCACCCCCGCGCCGGTGGAAAGTGGTGAGAAGCTGATCGCCATCTCTATGCCGAAATACATCATTACCAAGGCGCCCGCTCCCCTGGATTGGGCAAGAGTTGAGCAACCCCTGCTGGGTACTCCCCGCGGAATATCCGTTGCCTCGACCGCCAAGCACCCCAATGCCGCCAGACTGTTCGTGGATTACTGGCTGTCCAGAGATGCCATGCAGATGCTGGCAGATAAGGTGGGCGAGTATGTTCTCTGCCCCGGTGTTTATCCCCCAATAGCAGGCATCGACAAAGCAACGGTTTTGCCCATTCGAGTGTTATCGGATAAGGAAATCCGTTACTGGGGTGTTGAATTCAAGAAAATCTTCGCTATGTAGTAAAAGTATTTTCCTCTCATTTATTCCAACTGCTTCACGGTCCTGAGACCCTGTGTTTCCGGTCTCAGGACCTTTCCGGTATTTATCTATGGGGATTAGCATTAAAGGTTTAAACAAGGATTATTTCTCGGAAGGTAAGAGAATCAGGGCCTTGGCAGACGTTGATCTGACCATCCCAGCCAGACAGATCTTCACCCTTTTAGGCCCGAGCGGATGCGGGAAAACCACTCTGCTCAGGTGTATTGTTGGATTGGAAACGCCGGACTCGGGAGAAATAGCGATCGGGGGAGAAACAGTCTGGTCAAAGGAAAAGGGCATCTTTGTCCCTCCGGAAAAACGGGGGCTGAACATGGTGTTTCAAACCTATGCCATCTGGCCCCATATGAATGTATTCGATAATGTGGCCTATCCTCTGCAAACCCGGAAGGAACCAAAAAAAGATATCATAAAAAAAGTCAAAAAGACTTTGCGATTTGTGCAGCTTGAAGGTTTCGAAAATCGTCCGGCGACAAAATTGAGTGGCGGTCAGCAGCAGCGAGTCGCACTGGCCCGGGCTCTGATTGCCGAGCCAAAGGTGATCCTGTTCGACGAACCTCTGAGCAATCTGGACGCCAAACTGAGAGAAGAAACACGAAAAGAGTTGAGGGACTTTTTGACCGAACTGAAAATCACTGCCGTCTATGTGACCCACGATCGGGTCGAGGCCCTGGCGTTGTCGGACTCCATCGCGGTGATGAAGGATGGCAGCATCATGGAAATAGGGGCACCTAAAAAGATCTATTTCCACTCCGATCATCGATTCGTGGCGGACTTTATCGGTCGAGCCAACCTGGTCGAAGGCAGAGTCAGGGCCGTTGAAGATTCTTACGCGATTATCGATTCCAGCATCGGCACTATAACCTGTCCCAAAAGCCCTGACACATCACCTGGAAATACGGTGTCGATCTGTATTCGACCCGAGTTCATCAGGGTGATGGAAAAGAATACACGGGAGAGCCGCAATATCTTTCGGGGAAAGGTGGACTCCCTGGTTTTCATCGGAGAAGTTTACGAGGGTGAGATCATCATCGGTGATACTCGCATCTTCACCAGAATCGAGCCAACCTTGACCATCAGGGAAGGGGATGAGATAACCCTTTTCTTAGACCCGGACCATTGTTTTGTGATATCGGAATGAACAGGACTCTTAATCCAAGAGTGGCATTGACGCCAAGCCTGATTATAATTGTCGGTTTTTTGACTGTATGCCCAGTCGTCATGCTTATTTTCGGGAGTTTTTCTGAGGGTCTCGGAGCCTTTGGCAGTTTCACCCTGGAAAAGTACACGCACGCTTACACCGACCCCGCTTTTGCCGGCATCATTATCAATACGATCATATTCACCATAGGATCCGCCTTTGTTGCTACCGGTTTGGCCCTGTTCCTGGCCTACCTGAATACCCGAACCAATATCCCGTTCAAATTCCTGTTCCGGATCATCTCCATCATCCCGATGATGATTCCCCATATTCTTTTCTCCGTCAGCTGGGTCCTCCTCCTGAACCCCTCAAATGGTTTGATCAACCTGTTCCTGCGAGAGATTCTTTCCCTGGAAGGTTCTCCATTCAACATTTATACGCTTCAGGGAATGATCCTGGTGGAAGGGTTGCTGGATCTGCCCATCGCCTATCTGATTCTCGCCCCCGCCATGGCATCCTTCGATGTTTCCTTTGAAGAATCTTCCAGAGTTTGCGGAGCATCAAACCTGCGAACGCTGACCAGGGTAACACTGCCCGTTCTCAGGCCTGCCATCCTGGCCTCCTTTATACTGGTCATTGTCCGGAGCCTGGCATCTTTCGCCGTTCCCTCTGTTATCGGTATGCCGGGACGGATATATGTACTGGCAACTCATATCTACCGGATCATCGCGACCGGTTTTGCCGCGGATTACGGTATGGCGGCAGCGGTGGGCATGAGCGCTCTGGCCGCGTCCATAACACTTATTTATCTTTATCGATACCTTACTTCGGAAAGCGAAAAATATGTGACGATCTCAAGCAGAGGATATAAACCTTCTGTGATCGATCTCAAAAACGCCAAATATCCCCTTTTCGGAATCGTTGGCATTCTTTCCCTTGTTTTGATCATCCTGCCGGTCCTGGTCCTGTTTTACATTTCCCTTGTTCCCTACTCCATGGTGCCGAGCGCGAAGGCCTTCTCCATGATGAGCTGGAAGCACTGGATAGAAGTGCTGAGAGATCCCATTTCCCTGCTCTCCTTGAGAAACAGCGTTTTTCTGGGCGTAGTTGGCGCATCGCTGGGCGTAACCCTGTCTGTCTTTGTTGCTTACGTTATTGTTAAGATTCGCACCCGCGCATCAGGTCTTCTGGAATCTTTAAGCTTTCTTTCTTTCTCTTTCCCCGGGATCGTTGTCGGTGTCGGCTTTATGTGGTTTTTTGTCCATACGCCTCTTTATGCCACGATCTGGGCACTTTTGATCGGGTATATCGCCACATATCTTCCTTACGGGATTCGGCCGCTCACGAGTGCCTTCGTTCAAATTCACAGCCACCTCGAAGAATCGTCCAGAGTCTGCGGCGGCGGGACCCTCTATACACTGCGCCGGGTTATCATACCACTACTGATTCCAGGTATAGTATCGGGATGGATTCTGATGGCCACTATGTTTGTGCGGGAATTGACACTCTCGGTTGTACTCTCCAGACCCGGAACAGAAGTCCTGGCTGTGCAGATTTTCCGTTTTGCCGAAGATGGTTTATGGGGGCAACTGTCCGCCCTGGGGATTATAATGATTTTCATCTCCTCAACCCTGGTTGTCATTGCCTCCTTGATCGGAGCAAAGCTGACGAAAGTGGAAACTGTCAGCCAATAGGGAAACATAAATTACAGAAGTATCTATCTGTGATCCCCGCCATGAAAATTCATAACAGTTCACGGTTATCAGTTCACAGTTATCAGTTCACAGTTCACGGTTTTTTAGTGAATTATGCAGAGACTAAAGCATTTTGGATATTGATTTTAATTCCTGAATTAACTCTTTTGCATCTGAATCAGAAAATATATTAACCTCTCGCGAGATGTAAATTTGTGTTCTCAGCTCTGCTGCCGATCCTTGTGCAATATTTATAAACCGCTGAAAATCCGGGACACTCTTTCTTTCACTTCCTTCGGCAATATTGGACGGAATAGATACAGATGAGCGCAGCATCTGATCTTTCATGCCATAATCGCGGCAATCTCTTAATAATTCATACAGACGTACCGATAACCGACAGGATTTTTTCCAAACTTCTAAATCTTCAAAAGAAGATCCCATAATTTCTTCTACTTTCTGTCCTTATCAACCGTGAACCGGTAACTGTAAACGGTAAACGGTTACCAAAAATTCTTATACTGAGAGGTTAACTATCAGGCATTTCTGCGGTTTTGTTGAAACCATTCCAGGCGATTCTATAAAGAGGACAGGGAGTTTTTTGCCTTTTCCCGGTACTGGAAATTCTTTCCAGCCACTCCTTTTCCACTCTGTCCGCTTCGGCGAAACATCTGGCTGAAAAGTCGCGACGTTCGGAATCCGTGTGATCGGCAAAATCGAGGGCTTCTGAAAAGAATTTCCTTTCGAGGGCATTCCTCTCCGGGCTGCAGGTTTCGAGGGATGTTGAAAAGTCGCGCAGCATTCTTCTGTGGAGTAGCTCATGTCTCCAGTAAAGGGTCGTGGCGTCATATGTTCCCGACGGCGTAGGACCGGTATCCGGCATCCCGGCATCGATCCATACAGGCTTGAAGATTCCGGTGCACGGGGCCGCTGTTCCGGTTACAAAGTGAGTGGCCCGATCAGTGCGCAGGTGTGACACCATTGACCCCGTTGTCTGACTTCCCCTGACGGGTCCGAATCCCGCGTGCATGCATATTGTGGACCCTGTAATCCCCTTATCGGGAAGCCGTGTTTCGCTGTCCCTGTAACCATGATCTCTCAGAATAGACATGAAATCGGAAGATGTCAGTCTGCCCGTTCTGGCGCCAAGCAGTTCGGTGGTTCTCGCGCGGCGTTCTTTGCAGCAACTGAATCTGGTGTAGATAAAATCAGAATAACAGCGGGCAAAGTGAAAATCGCCTGGATTTTTACACCATCCCTTTTGGATCGCGTGATCGACGAGTTCGGGCGAGGCAAGATCCCAGTCATTCCCGATGGTGATACCGTTTGAGATCGCGTACACTCCGGTCACCTTTTTCGCGGCCCAGTGGCGACCCGCCGTTTCGAGAACCCATGCCTCATTGGGGTCTGCTATAAGAAAACTGTTGTGGTAGGAGAGCTTGTGCCGGAAGCCGCAATTTCCTCCCTGACCATATTCGGCCAGCAAACCGGTGATGATATCGAGAGCGTCAGACGCGGTATAGGCGCGTTCCAGAGCGAGCCGGAGAAGGTCCATACCGGTAAGCGACTTTTGCTTTTCATAGGGCTCTTTTGTAAAGACCGCCTCGTTTCCTATCGCGACGCCGTGCTCATTTGCACCCATTTCCGCTCCCCACATCCAGAATGGTTTGGCGAGGAGAAGGGCGTTGGTGTGTCCTACCTGTGGGATTTCAATGTAGGTGCATGAAACATGACTACCCGGGGAATGGTCTTCGGCGGGAATAGAGATCACATGGTGTGCCTCGTTCGGTTCACGATCGGAATTTTTTCCGAACAGGACCACACCGTCGGCGGTGGCCCCGGATGTCGCAACAATCGTATCACACATAGTGGGTAACCTCTCTTATCGCTCCCTCTTTTCCAATGGTGGAAGACGCGGTCATCCTGTTCAAACTTCAAATATTCGTGGTAACAATATCACCAATCGAGCCCAGCACCTTCTCTGAAGCTGCTGTCAGCGCTTCGTCGTGCTGGTGGTCGAGAGAAAACACCCGGAAGTGCGTGACCCTTGCCGGGATAAAACGGTAAATATCATTTATCGGTTCAAGCGATATGGATTCAGTGGAGGGGTTGAAGATATTTATTTTCTTGTCATCTTCCGCCATGGGATTTATCGGTCTGGGATCCTGCGTCGCGAGATCCACACGAAAATCTATCTCTTTCAGTGCTTCAGGAAGAGCCTCTTTTATCTGCCTTTCATACTCTTCCGCACTGGAAAACCTGATTCCCCTCTGTATTTTATCCACGAAGAACTCCGCGGAGAAAGACATTTTCCACTTGATCTGTCTGCCGTGAAGTTTTTCCCACTGCCTACCCAGCTTTTCCTTTTTCGTGTCTTCTGTCTTCAGCCATCCCTTTACTTCGTTAAACAGGCTCCAGTCATCACAATTCAGATATTCATCCAGATTATCAGCAGGATCACACGGGAATATTATATCCATGGTGTCTTTGAATATTTCCTGAAGATTAAGATCGATAGCCCTTGTTGTCCTGTGGAAATACACATTGGAATACAGGCTGAGCCTGGCATTCAGAAATCTGCCGAGCGCCGGAACTCCCACCTGGTGAAGGGTAAGTCCCTTTTCCGTAAAGAATGTATAGAACCGGAGCCGCTGCATATCAACGATATCTATGGAAAATCCGGTCATGTAGGCGTCTCTTCGAACATAATCAAGATTATCAACGGTATAAACGCCTGAAAAAAGCTGCCTTAAAAAGTAGAGCCATCCGGGCTGCTCTTCTCTTCCATCCCCGGGTTTCCTAATAAGGAAAGCGATCTGCTCTGGATCGAGACATTCGCCCTCCCCGAAAACACCCGAGGGGCTTCGGCTTATATCCTTTATCAGGTGCCCGAGTTTGTCTGTTATAATCTTCTGCCCCAGTATCTCATGGGTCAGGTCATACTGACTTAAAAAATGGTCGTCAAAGAAGTGTCCGTATGGCCCATGCCCTACATCATGGAGAAGGCCTCCCACCCTCAAGAGCTCTTCAATAAAGTTTATGGAAGGTGTTTCGGAAAATGTTTCTTTGAGTCCCGGATAGAGGTGTCTGCCGAATTCACCGGCCATATGCATGGTTCCGAGAGAATGCTGGAATCTGGTATGCTCCGCCGCCGGATACACCCAGCGGGCGCTCTGGAGCTGATATATCCTCCTCAGTCTCTGCAGCCATGGAGAATCTATCAGGTCTTTCTCTGTCTTTTCCGGGGGAAGATCGGAGGACGGCACAGTAAACCAGATATACTGGTATATGGGATCGGCGATAAGCGCCTTGCCCCGGTATGTCTTCACTGTTTCCATGCTTTCAAGTTTCATGGATAAATAAATACAAGACTTTTACTAAAATATCAAGCAATTGAAAAGGGCACCCTCCCGGAAATTAATTCGAGTCATGATCCTGTTCCCACCACAACTCTATTCTATTCCCGAGAACACCTTTTCCCTGTACTCGACAAGAAAAGCATAAAGACTGAATTTCCTAGACTTCGAATAAGCGTTAATACGAAATTGTTGCAAAGCCAATAAATATATTCAAGCCATTGATTCAATTTTGGATTGACGCATGAAGAACGGAGCCGCTACGTGAACAACAGATTTTTCTATGGGGTTTTTCAATAGGGGTTTCTCCCCTACAAGTTGTAAAACTCAACAACATGAGCTACTGAATAATAAATAGAACGGGATTGTCAATAATTCTATATTCTATGACTTCCCCACAAATCTTCTGTTTCTACCGCGCAGCGGTTTAGTTCTTCAAATACAAGTCTTCACGTAAGCTGATCGGACCAGATCATTGAATGCGGGATGAAACGTGGAGGTTTTTGAGTGTGAGCTCTTCGGGGTCAGGTGGCATTTGTAACTTCCTGAAACAAACAAAACTCGAATTGGCTTGTTCGCTGTAGAGTACAATTGGAAATCAGCTACAAGAGTCAAACGTAGACTTGACCCCTTTATCTCCTTTATCCCTCACTGGTAATGAAACTTTTTATTCTCGTGTTAAGGCAGTTCCACACTTAGGACATTTTTGCTCGTTGCATGGGGTCCCCAACGGATGTGGCACCTTTTCACCACAGTTCGGACAAACACAATATCCGCCAGGACCCGCTGCCGTACCGCCACCAAGGCCACGGCCACCGCCACTAGTTCCACCCATACCTCTGCCTGTACGAGGTCCTTGGCCTCTCGGGCCTGTTCTGTCTCCTCTCGGCATCTTGATTACCTCCTTTCTGGTATTCTTTTTATAACCACGGGAAAAGAATATCTTTCCCACTATTCCCACGTAGTATTGCCTAGCTGCAAATTTCGCCAATCGATGCAGAATTTATTGTTTCTCTTTTACGGAAATTTGCCTGGCAATTACCTCCCTGGCCTTCCTGATTTCTTCCCTATCACCCAGATAATAATGCCTGATCGCATTCAGGCCCTCGTCCAACTCATAGACAAGGGGAAACCCCGTGGGAATGTCAACACCCATGATCTCGCTACTGGACATGTTATCAAGATATTTTACAATGGCTCGTAGACTATTCCCATGTGCTGCCACAAGAACTTGCTTCCCAGCTTTCAAGGCTGGCTGAATTGTCTCATACCAGTATGGCAAAACACGATCGAGCGTATCTTTCAGGGACTCGGTAGCAGGTGATTCCTTGTTTTTCAAATTAGCGTAGCTCGGGCCAAGGGTTGGGTTTCGCTTGTCTGTTTTATTCATGGCCGGAGGCCGGATTTCATAACTACGCCGCCATATCTGAACCTGTTTTTGCCCATACTTTTCAACGGTAGCTTGTTTGTCCAAACCTTGCAACACTCCATAATGCCTTTCATTAAGCCGCTAGGATCTATACACGGGAATCCACATGAGATCCATCTCATCCATAACTATCCACAAGGTCCTAATTGCGCGTTTCAGAACGGACGTAAATGCCTCATCAAACCGAAAGCCCCCTTCTTTCAAGAGCCTCCCGGCATTATGAGCTTCGGCTATACCTTGATCGGACAGGTCCACATCCGTCCATCCGGTAAACCTGTTTTCCAGGTTCCAGACACTCTGCCCGTGCCGCAGAAGAACTAATTTTTGCATATGCCCAAGTCCCGCTTATCAGGATTGATAGATTTTTAAAGCCTCCTCCACTCCTTTGGCATCCACCGTGATAGCATAAACAGCATTACACATCTTCACTGCTTCTTCTAGGGATTTCTGGTGAATATTCCTGCCGGTAGCATTTCCTGAAGCGCCGCTGACAAATATTTGATCGTGAAGCCGCTGCAGAAATGGTTTCACATCTACACTTGAACCGCCTGCGCATACGACCATTGTACGGCCTGCAGCGAGGACAGCCTCCTTAAAAATTTCTTTTGATTCATATCCCTGCTTTTCAGGATAGTTTACCTTAACAAAATCACTGCCCATGCATGCGGCAACACCGGTAGCGCCGGCAATCAGGTGGGGGTCTTTTTCATCCGTCACAGCCTTGCCCCGGGGATAAATCCACAGAACCGTTATCAACCCATGGCAGTGAGCATTGTAAACAATCTGCGCTGCCTGACGCAGCATATTAGCCTCATATTCACTTCCAAGATAGATGGTGTAGCCAACTCCCGGTATGTTAAGGCCGCTGTTCTTTCGAAAATCTACTACCTGTTCGATATCGATCCACTGATTGTTGAAGGGATCAGATTGAGATGTCTTTACAAGATCAGTTTTTGAGTTCAATTTTATTAGATACGGAATATCAGGATAGTCCATTCCATATCTGGCAATAAGACCAAGCTGCGTAGCAAAAACTCCTATATTCGCCCGGTAGGCAATCTTGAACAGATGCCCAGGGTTATTGTCAGCCGGATGAATGCCCTCGCCGGCAAAATCATGGTTGAGGTGTTCTACTTTCTGGTCACCCGCAAAAAGCATTAATCGCCCACTTTCACGGGTGATCGCCAGATAATTTCTGATATAGTTTTCCCG
>Ga0222642_1000336_pt1 | contig 11691 bp, 29 predicted proteins | sample AntAcemetagen229_FD_179813 | JGI IMG/M metagenome (GOLD analysis project Ga0222642, IMG submission 179813) | Saline water microbial communities from Ace Lake, Antarctica - #229 | ecosystem: Environmental > Aquatic > Non-marine Saline and Alkaline > Saline | place: Antarctica: Ace Lake... | reverse complement strand
AAAATGAAAAGCGAAATGATCAAGGTAAAGAACGAGTATTTAGACACAATATCAACCGAAGCAAACGATTTGATAGTTAAGGCTATTATTAAGAAGGATTTTACACCAAAGGTTTCTTACTGGCTGGCAATGGTTTTTGACAAGCTTCCATCCATAGCAAAGGTTTACGCTTCAGAAAGACAGAAAAAAATAGAAAAGTATGCCAAGAGATACGAAGCGGATGGAGAAGAAAAAGATAAAAATGGAAACGTTGTCAATTCTTGGAAAAAAGGCGACATCGTTTCGGACGGGCAATCAGTTTCGCTAACAGATATAAAGGCATTTTCTGAAGAGCTAAATGAATTAGTTGAAATTGAAAATAAACTTGACATAGAACGTATACCGTTCGATTTGAACGAAGAGCCGAAATGCACAATTGAGGAAATGCGGTTACTGATACCCCTGATCAGGGTAGAGGAGTAGGGAGATTTGCAATGACGTTCTATACCGATAGATTTATACCGAAGGGGGCTGCTGGATGTGCAAGGGGCCCAGTTATCCTTATACGCCCAAAATATATGGGTGACGTGGGTCTTCTAAGGCACGAACAGGTTCATAGGTGGCAGTGGATACTAACGCTTTCCGTGCATTCCTTTCTGTATTTACTTATTAAACGATATAGGCTATGGGCAGAAGTAATGGCGTATAAAATGCAACTTAAATATCCACCAGCAAACAAAAGGGATATTTACAGAAGGAAATATGCTCATTACGTTGCTACTGGTTATAAATTAAAAGTCACAGAAGCTGATGTATACTTGAGACTGGGATAAAAGGAGGGATTAAAATGCCACATTATTCTAAACAATCAAAGCAAAAATTGGAAACTTGCGATCCTGAATTACGGGATATATTCAATACTGTAATAAAAGTATTTGACAATTCGATTCTCTGTGGGCATAGGCTACGGGAAGAGCAGGATGCTGCCTTTGAGTCAAACAACTCAGAGGTACAGTGGCCGAATAGCAAACACAACATAAATCCCTCGCAAGCTATAGATGCTGCTCCTTATCCAATTGAATGGGATAACATCAGAAGGTTTACTCTTTTTGCTGGATTTGTCTTGGGGATAGCTCACATGAAGGGGATAAAAATTCGATGGGGCGGGGATTGGGACGGAGATACAAAAATGAACGACCAAAAATTTAACGATTTGGTTCATTTTGAATTAATGTAAGGAGGAAATGATATGGGATTTTCATTAGCAGGGTTAATTGGTGGTTCGGTGGGACAAGCCGCTAACGGAGTGGCAAGTGCTATAAATCAGTTTGTAGAAACCCCAGAGGAGAAAAAGGCGGCTGAAGTTCTCTTGATGAAAGTGCAACAGGAACCAGATAAATGGCAGGCTGAAATAAATAAGATTGAAGCCGGTCATTCCAAAGTGTTTATTTCTGGTTGGCGGCCAGCAATCGGATGGATTTGCGCATTTGCTCTTGGATGGGGATGGATACTTGCACCAATATTGGCTTTCTTATTTCCAGAAAAGAAAATACCAGCCATAGAACTCGGAGAAGCAATCTCTCTTGTGATGGCTATGTTAGGTATGGGTGCGCTAAGGTCATTCGAGAAGAAGTCTGGTATAGCGAGGAGTTAGCTATGAGTTTCTGGATACTAATTACTGTTACTGCTTTACTTGGAATCGGCTCACTATATTTTGGGTATCTTGCTAATGTTACAGATAACATAGGTGAGCTTGCCACCTGTACTCTGGGGGCAATCGTCTTAGCGTTGCTTACACTTGGATTTGGAATTTGGACATACATAGTAAAGTAATCTACCTGTGCATATTTTTACTTGACATTATAAAGAGTTTATGCTATAAGAAAGGAGAACGAAATGGAATATCCAACAGCGGACTTGTATCTGACCTCATATTTAAGACTAAAGATGATAGAGCCAGAACTGAGACGAAGAGGTTCAACGGTTATGTTTGTATTCGACGTTGACTCTATCCGAGACGAAGTAGATAGATATTGGAATGGAGAAAAGGTCAATCCATTGGAGTATTCGGAAAAAATAAAGGAAACTAGGAGCCTCATGTATGCAAAAAAGTTTGAAGAAAAATCTTGACATTAAAGAAAAAGTATGGTAATATAAGGAAAAAGAAAATGGAGGGAATTAAACATGGAAGACACAAGCACGGAAGTTCAGGTTGTAGAGGAAAGAACCCCAGCAACACTAATTGAAGAAGCCGTAGCAAAAGGTGCAAATCTTGAAGATTTGGGGAAATTGCTTGAACTACAGCTTAAATGGGAAGAAAATGAAAGCAGGAAAGCGTATACAATAGCCGTTGCGGAGTTCAAGTCAGACTCGCCAGATATCTATAAAGACAAAACAAACAAACAGTTTAACTCAAAGTATAGCTCTATTGATGCATTGGTCAACCCTACGATTCCATTCTTAAGCAAATGTGGATTGTCTCATAGCTGGAGTTACGGGAATACTGAAGCTGGGTGGCCTACAGTTACTTGCATTCTAGCACATAGACTTGGTTATTCTGAATCAGTTACAATGGCTGCTCCTCCTGATGTTTCTGGCGGTGGAAGCAAAAACCCAATCCAGCAAATCAAATCGACTCAGACCTATCTTAAAATTGCTACATTTGAAGCCGTTACTGGGCTTGTCAGCAGCGAGGCTAACCTTGATGATGACGGAAATGCTTCTGGAACTGAATATATTGATGAAGAACAGATAGCAAAAATCAAAAAACTGATAAAGGAAAAAGGTGTAAATGAGAAAAAGTTTCTTGAATATTACAAAGCTGGTTCTGTTGAAGAGATAAAACTCAGGGATGTTGGCAAAGCTGAAAAAACCCTTAATAAAAGGAAATCAAAGGTGTAATATGCCAATAATTGTTTATGATATTTTGCAAGGAACTGAACCTTGGCACAAACTTAAAGCTGGGATTCCTTCTGGAACTGGGTTTAGTAAGATTGTTACCCTGAAGGGAGATAGGGTTAAGAATTTTAAGACTTATCTGTACAAAGTAGCAGCGGAGATAATTGCTGGCCCGAAAGATCAAGGTCGTCTTTCAGCCGATATGCTTCGTGGAATAGAGTTTGAGGATGAGGCTAGAAAATGCTATGAATTAGACGAAGATGTAGACGTGGTATGTGCTGGATTCATTTTCGCTGATGAAAGAAGGAGATATGGTGTTTCTCCAGATGGTCTTGTGGGGGAGAATGGGCTTATAGAAATAAAATGTCCAACCCTTCCTATCCATATAAAATATATAGACGAGGCTAAACTTCCAAATGATTACTTTCAACAAGTGCAGGGCCAATTGCTTGTGTCTGGTAGGGAATGGGTTGATTTTTTTAGCTATTATCCAGACCTAGATACAGATACCGACGTACCCAACTTCAAGTTAAGGGTATATCGTGACGAGATATTCATTGAAAAACTAAGAGCAGAATTGGAAATATTTGTTGAAGAATTGGATAAGCTGGTAGAAAAACTGAGAGCGATGTAATAGGGGGGGAATTATGACACCAGATGGAATAATGGAAGTAATGCGAAGAAAGAATCTCGATCTTCAAGAGAAAAACGTTCAGATTGTTACCCTTGCGACGGTTCAGGCAAACGCACAGAGGGATTATAGGATTACAATAGCCACCAAAATAGCCAAATTGCGTCTGGCTGGAGAGAGCGTCTCGCTTGCCGATACATTGGCAAAAGGTGATGAAGACGTGGCTAATAAAAAGGTAGATTTTGTGATAGCCGAGGCGACCTACAAGGCATGTCTTGAGAGTATCAAGGACACGAGGGCCGCGTTAGATACTGCGCGTTCACTTTTAACCTGGCAGCGAGAAGAAAAATACAGTAAACAGATATGATTAACCAAAAAAAAGCAGAATTATTGATAAATCGCGGGTTTTCAGATAAGGAGGTAGCCGAAGAGGTGGGTTGCCATCCGCAATCCATCAAGCAATATCGGCTAAAGATGGGTATCTCTAACTCACGAAAGCTAGACTACGAGATTATTGATGTTCTAATTTACATTAACGAAAACGATTCTGAGGTAGCCGAATTAGTAAAGTGTGCTCCAGCAACAATAGCCTTAAGGCGGAGCAAGCTTGGCTTAAACAAAAAATACAGGGAGTATGCTTCTGGTAGGAGCGGTGTTAAATATTATCCAGATGTAGTAAATGCTATTATAGAAAAACTAAGAAAAGAATATGAAATTAAGGGGGACTTTAAAGAATGGATGAAAACGCACAGGAGCGAGATAGGGGAGTTCTTGTCCAGCGAACAGTAAACATACTATACCGGTCGTTTAAGACGGAGCAGATGGTAACATACTGGGTAAGAACAAAGGACGGTAAAATATCTAAACCAGCCGATAAGTTTAAAAGGACAATACCCGAACTTATAGACTTGCATATGATAAAAAAGAAGGACGACAGAACGGTTATTGCTTATATAATTTCTGATGAGGTTGTTGGACAAACGGATTTGGGAGATCCAGACATATTGGTGGTTTATACCCCAAGTGGTGAAAAGATGTGGATTGCCGATTATATAAACGAAAGATCATCTGATGAATATGATTCCGCTGCATCAGATGAAATAAAGCGATTATACCGGAAAGTGAAAGACCTGAGTGCGGTTATAGATTCGTTAAGTGGGGGGAAACATGAACCTAGAGAACACGAATAAACTATTTGGAGATTTTCCGACGTTATATGGGGGTAAGGATGAACCATTAACTCAAAACCTGATGTCATTCGGATTTGAATGCTCAAACGGATGGTTTGATCTTATTTACGAACTATCTCAAAAGATAGTAGAGCTTGACCCCAACTGTAAGGCTCTCCAAGTTAAGGAAAAGTTTGGTGGCTTAAGATTCTACGTTGGTGCAGCCACAAACGATGTTTTTGATTTAATAGATGAGCATGAGGATATGTCTTACGGAATTTGTGAATCATGTGGTTCTACCGAAGATGTAACCCAAACCAAGCGTGGCTGGATAAAAACACTTTGCAAGAAGTGTATGGAGGAAAAGGGCATTGATAACACTTGATAGAGAGGCTGTAACATTTGATTTAGATGGGGTAATTCGTAACCTTTCTTATGCAGTATTTGGGCGTGTTCCGATGCACTGGAATGAGAAAATTAACGGAGACGGTGTAGTTGATTTTATAAACAAACACGCATATATTCTCCATGTAGCACCACCAACCAAATATTATGAAACAATAAAGGATCTATTCCCAAAACCGAATATCTTAACGCATCAAGCCCATTCTTGGATAAACAACACAGAACTATGGCTTAGTATGCACTTCGATGATTACATAGTTAAATACACGTCGTCTATCGAAGATAAGACCAGGGAACTCAAGTCTGGACTACTTGTAGAAGACTATCCCAATTTCCCAATAGAATTTTATAAAAGGGTAATACTTATTAGATATCCGTATAACGAAAACGTCAAAGAGGAAGATTGCTACGCTGTAGTAAATTCACCTGAAGAACTACGGGAGGTATTAAAATGGACATAAAGGATATAAAGCTGGAAAAACTAAAACTCGAACTGGAAGTATGGGAGGCTATGGTTGAGTTCGAGCGAGTTACGGAAACATATGTAGAGAGTGTTCATGTCAATAGGGTCTATCCTATCGGGGCTGAGTGTGGAGAAATAATAAACGTAAAGATTATTTGTGATATTGGTGGAAAATATTAAATGCGAGGTAAAGTATTAAAGGAAGCAATAGAAGTTATCAATGGAGAGCGACAAGACCAATACGGAAAGCCGGAGGATTCGTTTGCATTGATAGCGGAATTTTGGACTTCGTATGTTAAACGTATTAATAGAGACTTAGATGCGAAGGATATTGCGCTGATGATGGTGTTGTTTAAACTGGCACGAGAAATTTATCAGGGTAAGAGAGATAATCTGGTGGATGGTGCTGGATATATTGGTATAGCTGGGGATATGTAATGGACACTGGAACTGGCGTTGTAATTTTGGGTTTGTGGATATATGCAGGTTTTTGTATCAATGGATCAAATAATGTTTTTGCGTGGTGTTCTTTTTTGCTCGCATTTGCGGTTACGGTATTTGGTTTGAGTGGGATAGCGTGACAAGGGAAGGGAGTGGGGAATGAAAGAATTTGTATCTTTTCACGACATAAAGCAATTTAGAAACGCAATCAGAAATATTGGTATGGCTAGTCAGTACATTGGGCAGGATGAAGATGGCAATCCAATTTACGATATAACTAAAACAAAACCGACTTTAGTTTTTCATGGTACGGTAAAATTGCATGGAACCAATGCAGGTGTTTCTTTTTCAGAGAAAGATGGGATGTGGTTTCAGAGCAGAAAGAATATAATAAGTGTTGAAAAAGATAACGCTGGCTTTGCTTTTTTTGCATACGGTGCTAGAAGTGTATTTCAGTCGTTTTTTGATTCCATCTTTGAAAAAGAGCAGCTTAATACAAACGATACAGTCACCATATTCGGAGAATGGGCAGGAATGGGCATACAGAAGGGTGTTGGAATATCTGAGTTGGAAAAGATGTTTGTAATCTTTGCTGTAAAAGTAAAACCAGAAGATATAAACATCAATCCATATTATGTTGATAGTGATTATCTTCATTATGATGATTCTGGAATATACAATGTTGAGGACTTCAAAACATATGATATTGAAATAGATTTTGAGAATCCCAAGTTGGCTCAAAATAAAATGATTGAACTCGTGGCTGAAGTTGAGGCTGAATGTCCAGTTGCAAAACAGCTTGGGGCATCCGGTGTTGGCGAGGGGATTGTCTGGACATCTAATTTCAGGGATAATAAGTATTGGTTTAAAACAAAAGGGGAAAAGCACTCCACCTCAAAGGTGAAGGTTCTTGTTCCGGTTGATGTGGAAAAGTTAAACTCAATTAATGAATTCATAGACTATGCTGTTACTGAAAATAGATTAAATCAGGGAATAGAGCAGGTTTTTACCACAAATAGTTCAGAGCCAGCTATTGTTGGCATGGGTGATTTTCTAAGGTGGATAATGAAAGACATAATCAAAGAAGAAATAGATGTGTTAGAGGAAAACAATATCACACCAAAGGAGATTGGTAAAAAGGCTTCCGGTAGAGCCAGGGAATGGTTTATTAACTTATTGGACGAGAGGGCTGGGATAAAATGAGCTATGAGAAGATTGTTACTGGGGAAAAAATAGAACGCTCAGGGAGCTATAAGGAAAAGAGTCTTAAGGAAAGAGCAGAATATTTTGGGATAGCAACGGATTTTCCAACAAGCAGAGCTAGACGGAGGGAAGATCTTAAGATGGCTGTCAGGGAAGAACGTAAACGTAAAAAAGATTTGAAGGTGGCTGTTGGGAAAGAACTCAGCCTTAAAAGCAAAACCTAAAAACACCGAGGTGGCATTATGGATTTACTAATCATAATCTTTTGCGTTCTTGTTATTTATCAAGCATGGAAACTGGGAGGTTGAAAATGAATAGCATTGAAGAAATCTTTTTGAGGCATCCGAATTGGACAACAAAGCAAATCCAAGAGGAAACGGTAAGATTGGGAAGGCGATATTCTAAACGGCAGATTCGGAGGAAATTGAGTCCGTTGAGAAGTAAACAAGAAGTCAGTTTCGTTGATAGCGAAGAGACCAGTAAATTCGCCAATATGGTTGGGTTAAAGCAGAGCATCCCAACTCCCTATAAGAGAATACTCGCAAATTATGTTATGCACGTAGAGAGGGCTCTCCAGAGAGACACTACTGTCATAACCCCTAAACGTAGTGGAAAAGAAACTGCGGTACTCCTTCTTTCCGATAGTCACAGCGGGAAATTAGTGCTTTCTGAAGATGGTAAAATAATGTACAACAAAGATATCATGGTTTATCGGTTGGCGTTGCTAAAAGCAAAGGTTATTAGTTTGCTAACTAAGAATGTTGGTCTTGATAACGTTGATGAGTTTGTGCTTGCGCTACTTGGCGATTTGGTCGATGGATCTGGAATCTACCCTATGCAGGAGATCGGCCAAGATATGAACTTTTTCGGAGATCAGGTTTCTGTAATAGTTGCTGCTATATGGGATATTGTTTTGGCTATTAAGGAATTTGGTATTCCAGTCAGGATTGAAGGAGTAAGGGGAAACCATGGACGGCAGGGTAAATATCTCCCACCAGACAACAATTTTGACTACTTTGCATATCAGTTACTATATATGATGGCAGCCGCAATAGATGGGGTTTCGGTTGACTATTCAACTACTACCGAATTTAAGAACTTTGAGGTTAAGGATTACAGGATGCACATTCGGCATGAAGCTCCACCCCAAGCAGAAACACCATCTGGAAGAGCAAAGTTTGCAGGACTAAGAACAATCCACAATTATGACATTATAGCCTATGGGCATCTTCATCATCCATCAAGCGGTGTTTATTTTGATTCTGAGATAATGATGAACGGATCTCCAGTAGGATCTGATGATCTCTCAGAACGTATGGCCGTTGGGAGCAGACCAAACCAAACTCTTTTTGGGGTTCATCCTGGAGTTGGTGTAAGCTTTAAATATAATGTATATCTTGACGAAGTGGCTGAGGGTGATTTCGCTAACGAGATAATGAGCAGATATCCTGCACTTAAATGGGTTTAACTGGAGGGGAATGAAATGGTGAGTTTGTATGCATGTTTTATTGTATTTGCACTTGTAGTTTTGGCGATGGGTGCAACCACGAGGATTCTTATTGACAAACAATCTAAACACGTACCGATTATAGTGGGAATGGATGAGATAGTGAAGTATATTGAGGGCAGAGGGTTCCATGCATCGTCATTCTTAGTTAAGAAGTGGATAGACTCAGGTGGCCTTCCTGTAAGATATGAACTAGACAGATATTTTACAACGACCCTCGCTCTGAATAGCTGGTTGCACAAAAACCGTAAGAAACTCGAAAAGTTTTGACCCATTTAATCCCCAGATAAACAAAAAATACCCCATTTCATATACACGTGAAGTGGGGTATTTTAGTTAATTAACTACATGCGAAAACTGCTATGGCTACAAAAAACACAACAATGGTCATTTTATCACCTCCTTTCTCTTTTTATTTATCACTTCCCTCTTACGATTTTCCATGCCACCTTGATACGTTCCCAAAATTTCAACTTAACGATTTCCGAAAAGTTCTGCTTCCAATATTTCCTTGTCTCCTTCCTGAGTTCTTTAGCTTTTCGCTGGTTCATTTTACCCCCTTTATCATTTATTGATTTTTATATTCATCCGATTCGCAATAGCATTCTGCACAAAGCGGCCCAGTTCCATCCTCAAGATATATTGAGTCGTCTTCGCACCTTCCAGTTGGTTGATCGCATTCACAGCATAATTGTCTTGTTCCTGGATAATGATTTGCATTCCATGCTTCATGCTCCCCATGATGTATTGCGTGTCGTTTTCCACCTGGCCAAGTATTCATGTTATTTCCTTTCATTTAGGCTTCTAGCAATTCAGACAATCCCTTTATTCCCTCCAATGCCTCCTGTATCGCTTCCCAATTGTCCATGTACCCGTTGCTATTTGGCTGGGCCATCTGTGCATAACACAGGAGGTGAGAAAATCTCCTAATAGCATTACATGCTTCTGTGCATAATAAATATTCTCTTTCTATGATTTCATTCGGTGTTTTAATTTCTTCTCCGCATTTTGGACACTTCATTTCGCTACCCCCCTTTCACCCTATTATTTTTTGCTCATATTCCATCAGGTCTGGATTATACGCTGACTTAAAAAGAAACGCAGCGTTCGTTTTAGTCAGTACTTCAAAAGCATTATTCGATTGAATTCCATTGCTACTTTCTTTCTTTTTAAAAGCTCTCAACATTTGCCTTATAGCGAGTGCTCTCCCAGTTGCCTTGCATGGATTGTCCCGAAGACTACATATTGAAATTCCTCTTGCAATATTTCCCTCTTCGTCTTCCCCCAGACACACGGTAACTCTCGGATGCCTATTCTCGTCTCTGAAATAGTAAAATCTTTTCTTCATTTTTCTTTCTCCCTTTCATTGTTTTTATTAAGTACGTTTATTGCCTTGCCGTAACTGCCCCTGTGATAATGTCCCAAGAATTTATCTACGGCATATTTCCCGTCAATGCTGTAAGTGTATGGCTTGTTATCAACTGTTACCAATATCTCATACAGTCCATCCTTTTTAATTGAAATAAGCGTCATGTCTTTCATCTGATACCTCAGTATAACATTTTCCTTCGGTTAAGTAAATCTTTTTAATTGCATCATGGACTATGGCTTCTTTTTGAAGCTTGATAAGGAATCTAGTTTCTTTTTCTGGATCGAATTTCTTCACGTTCTCACCCCTTCCAGTAAAATTAGTTTAGCCCTTAGTAACTCTTGCCCCTCTTCTGTATGCAAAAATTCCAATAACTCTTCTCTGGTCATTTCTACACCATTTGCCGCCAGCCACCTATGAACATCCCCAACAAACTTTTTGGTGTGGTTGAATGTTTTTTTGGACTCCTCCCCAGATTGAGTTTCATGTTTCACGCTATAAAACAGATTCGTAATCTGCCTCCAGTTTATTCCCAATTTCTCCGCTACGCTCTTTCTTGTGCCATATTTCTTGATTAACCTCACAATGCAATCGTAATAGCTTTCATTGTCTTCTATGTAATCACATAATATATTTTCCCAATCTATTGTCATTTACCCATCCTCCAGTTTGTCAACATTTTTCTTGTCTGTTTAACTTTCATCTCAACAATGCAGAAAGCCAAAATAATCCCAGCCAGAACACCGACACCAAACCAAACAACATGTACAATCATAATTTTGCCCCCGCTTCCTTGATTGCTTGCCGTGCCCTTTTTACTATGGCTTTCTGTACTTCATCTTCTGGAAAACTACACCCCTCCGCTATGTCCTTCAATGCCCACAGCATTTTAGCATTGCTATCCTCAAGCCCCTTTATCCGCACCGCACTTTCACCTCTGCCAATCTCAATCCCTGACATTATGGCTTTATTCTGTGCCTTTGCTATCTCTGCTATTTGTTCAGATAGTTCACTCATTATTTACCCCCTATTGATTCTCGTTGTTCTCATCCCACATTTCCTTTTCAGCCCTTCTCATAATCCATACAGCGAACCACAATACAAGGGCTACAACACCAACAACAATTAAAGCTATTACATATCCCATGTCAACCCCCTAATCGTTTCCAGATGGGTACTTTACCCTATTAATACCCAATATTTTCCTTAATTCCCCGACTGTCATTGTGGATGGTGAAGTATTTTCTTCATCTTCCTCTGTCGGTTCGTTGCTCATGTCTTCACCCATCCACTCCCTAAAATCTTTATCAATCTGTGTTTCTGTGGGGTCTTTTATGTCACCCTTCATCTGTCTTCCCTCATATCTGCCAAATCTGCCAGAAAATCAACGACATCTCTTTCTGCCCGAATGTATAACCTATCCAACCCTTCTGGTGGAAGTTTATCTATATCGAGTCCAAGATCTTCGGCTATCTTCTCCACTTGTTCAATTATCAGTTCTTTCATTTTGCACCCTCTTCATTGTATTCCTTTACCGCGATCAAAATCTTTGCAAAGGTTTCGGTGTCAGTGGTAAGAATCTCATTATCATATTCGCGGAGCGCTCCCCGGCAAAAAAGTTTTTCA
>Ga0222642_1000326_pt1 | contig 11928 bp, 10 predicted proteins | sample AntAcemetagen229_FD_179813 | JGI IMG/M metagenome (GOLD analysis project Ga0222642, IMG submission 179813) | Saline water microbial communities from Ace Lake, Antarctica - #229 | ecosystem: Environmental > Aquatic > Non-marine Saline and Alkaline > Saline | place: Antarctica: Ace Lake... | reverse complement strand
AACAATCTTGCTCTGAAAATTTTCTTGAAAATCCAAAATATTGAAAAGAAAAATTTTCTGAGAAGAATATTCTAATGCCATTTTTTTCACCTTATGCCTCTGTCCGAATTTTGGGGAGCATTATAAATAGAGTTGATAAATCTACTGGATTGAGATGTGATCAGGTTGTTAAACTTTCAGGATATTATAAGAAGAAGGATTATCCTGAGACGATAAGGAGAGTTAAATTTTTTGATGCAGAAAACGATAAAAGATTTGTATTTCTAACAAACAATTTTGAAATTCCTGCATTTACAGTTGCGTTGCTTTACAAAAACAGATGGAAGATAGAATTGTTTTTCAAGTGGATTAAACAACACTTAAAGATAAAGTCATTTTACGGAACATCATTTAATGCTGTGAAAACTCAAATATGGATTAGTGTCAGTGTCTATGTAATGATTGCGATCATTAAAAAGACTATGAAAATCGAGATGAGTTTATACAAAATTCTACAAATTTTAAGCGTGTCTGTTTTTGAGAAAATGCCTATATATCAACTACTTACAGAATCCAAGCGCAAAACAAAACCATGCAATAACCCTAACCAGTTGATATTATGGGATTTATAACAGGACAGTAGTGAAATTAGATAAATAAAAAAAATGTGGAGTATGGTGAAGATGAAAGTCCTTTTGATAAAGGGAGATCGAACTTGATGCCCGCCAGTTGGCGGATCAGAGCTCAAAGTGTACGGTTAAGAGAGGTCGTGGATCTAGTTGTAAAACAATCGTATTTGGCATGATTAGAAGACATGAAAGAGTATATACGTCACGATAATCGGGATGAAAAACTGCTATGCTAAAGATCATCTTTCGATAGCGAAAGACAAGATTCCTTGAGAATCTTCCATCTATTCTGATACTCTTAGAAGCTATGATGGATTGGTTAATATGGGATATAAAAATCATTAACGAATAGTTCCGATATATATGGATAAGAATGAATTTACTAAAGATCGTAATCACATAAATGGCATAGAAAACTTCTGGTGACATGCAAAAGTGCGCCTAAGCAAGTTCGGGGGAATGCACAAATCTACCTTTAATTTGTATCTTAAAGAATGTGAATTTAGATATAATTATAGACACCAAAATCTCTATTATTTTATGTTGAAATGTTAAGAAATCAATCCCTTAAGTTATTGTGAGCTTTAAAAATTCTTGTTAATGAAATAAATTGAGTAAAAAAATTAATGCAAAATTCGCAATTGATGAATAAATGAGAAATACAATAATTTTTATTAATTAGAACACTTTGGATTTCAAATTCTTCTTCCCACTAATGTGTTATTATTGACATATTTTTCCATCAGCTCAAATATATTACAAAGGTATTAAAATGAAGAAGAAATCAATCAACAATGATAAATATTGGAACAAATTTTCCGATTTAATTTGGCACAAATCTGACACATTTTACAACATTACAAAATGTTAATTAACGGTATAGTTGAAAGTTAACCCGAGCGGGTATAACTCAGTGGTAGAGTGCTAGCTTCCCAAGCTAATAGTCGCGAGTTCGAGTCTCGTTACCCGCTCCATTTTTATAAAATTTGACGATTTATTCCGGCACTTCACATTCCATCCATGAAAATTTTGCTGTATAACGGAAAGGTGCTTACACAAGATCATCGAAATCCCATTGCAGATACAGTCCTTATTGATGGCAATACTATTGCATTTGTGGGAAGGAAAAATGATCTCTCCGATGCACTATTTGATGATGTCCTCAAAATCGATCTTAAGAAAAAAGTTCTGCTCCCGGGTTTTATCGACTGCCATACTCATTTTGTAAATTATGCATTCTCAAAAAAATCAATCGATCTTACTGGCTCAAAATCTATTCAGGATTTAAAAACACGATTGGAAAATTTCCGGAATAATCATCCTGAAAAGAAAGAGTGGATACATGGTTTCGGCTGGGATAATAATTTGTGGGATGATCCTACTTTTTTCAATATAGAATTTATAGATAATATTTTTCCCGATATTCCAGTATCACTCTCCAGCAAAGACCTTCACTCCTTTCTATGCAATTCAAAAGCTCTACAAAAAATGAATATAAATGAGAGCACACCTGATCCGAAAGATGGCAGCATTGGTCGAAATCCAGACGGCACCTTGAACGGTTTCCTTTATGAAAAGGCATGGAAATTCATTAATGAAGCTCGACCCAATCCTTCTTTTCCCGATCAAGTCCCTCTTGTCAAAGATGCAATTGATGAAGCTCATCATCTCGGGCTAACCGGCATCAACAGTATGGAAGGTAAAGAAGCCCTTGAATTATTCACATATTTAAATAAGGAAAGTCAACTTAACTTGCGAACATGCTGGCATTTCCGACTAGATTTACTTGAAGAAATGATCGAAAAAGGTGTGCGATCTTATGCTGGGGATGAGTGGTTCAAATATGGGGGATTAAAGCTCTTTATGGATGGCTCTATCGGGTCTCACACTGCGTATATGTACCATCCGTACACTGGACAACCAGATAACTATGGCACTCATTTTTATAATGAAGATGAACTTTTTGATATTGTCTCTTATGCTGCGAATAATGGAATTTCTCCGACCATTCACTCGATAGGGGATAAAGCAAATAATTACGTGATCGATACGCTTATCAAAGTGAAAAATCTTCCCGAAATAAAATCGAAAGATCTTTTGTATCGTATTGAACACCTTCAGTGCTGCCTGCCGGAAGACCAAAAGCGTGTTGCTCAAGAGGGAATCTATTGCTCTATGCAGCCGATCCACATTAGTATCGACGTGAAAACAACTGATCGGTTGTGGGGGAAATATGGAAAAAATTCCTATCCGTTCAGATCCCTGCTCGATAAGGGAGCGATAATTGGATTCGGTTCCGATGTGCCTGTGGAAACACATAATCCATTTCTCGGGATATATTCTGCTTTAGAAAGAAAATACCATTGTGATCCCAATGAAAGCAGTTGGATTCCCGAACAGAAAATAACAGTGCAGGAAGCAATTCGAGCTTATACGATCGATGCTGCAAAGGGAATGCGAAGCGATGATCTCATCGGCTCAATTACACTAGGCAAACGTGCTGACCTCATCGTGATCGATGATTTCGAGAATGAGCCCAATGAATTTTGGTTGGAAGCAAAACCGTATATGACGATTGTGGGTGGGGAAGTTAAGTTCAATGATTTATAAGCTATTTAACCTTTCACTGCAAATTAATTGAGGTAAATTATTAACTTATATTGACATTGATATAAAAAAGAAAAAAAAGGAAAACTCATTTGAAAAGTTGATGATTTCTGGCAAGGGGAGTTTGCTTGACCTACCGGCTTATGTTTTTCTTGACAAACGATTTATAAATTTTAGGTTTTAGCCACAGTAAAGTATCAGTCTTACTTGGTTAGGACTTGGAGCAGGTGCCAGAAGAGAGGATAAATGAAAAGACTCAATTTTGAAAATCTGCCTGCTTGTTTTAGGGTCGTGTTACAGCACGACCCTTTTCTTTTTTTAGTATAAAGGACGGAGGCGTAGTTCTAATTGGTAAGACGGTAAATTGATACTTTACTTGAGACTGTAATCTCTTGGGGGTTCAAATCCCTCCGCCTCCGCCATATAATAACAGAAAGGGCACCTTGCAGTGCCCTTCGGTATTCAAGAGAGTTCGTACCTATTTTAAAACTATCGTACCAGTCCTGTACATATCCGCACCTGCACTGTCAATATACTTTATGGAGCTGAGAGCGCCCTTGCCGGTCTGTGCGACAAATGTATCTCCACCTGCATATTTCTTCATATATGTGAACTGCTTATCCGCAGGAGAGAGCCATATCTCATTTGGAGATTTCAGCGTCTCCTCGATGCAGCTGAGGTGTTGGAAAAGATCCTGCATTTCATTCTGAGACATTGCAAAGCTGTCCTTCTTTGTGAGCTTGAGAGGAAGCCCTGAATTAATATCTAAAATCACAATTGCATGATATATATTAATAAATTGAAAAAATAATTGACAGACCTTCAAAAAGTATCCGATATTGGCATCGAATGTCATAAGTATTCAAAATAATTCAAAACATGGCATTCACGGAGGTTCGGTGTCCGGTACATTTTTGGGTTCGATCGAAAGCTCGATCACGAATAGACGAGTAAGTATTCCTCAATCATTCAGAGAACTCATTGCACTTTCTGCAAGAATGCTGGTTGTTGCAGTCCGTGGTAGAAACAACACGATCTATATCTTTCCAATGGATGTCTGGAAGAAACTGGAAGCAGATCTGGAGCAGGGAACGGATAATGAAAAACAACTCCTGAAAATGTTCCGCATCTATGCGACAGTGATCAAGGTCGAGGGACCGGGACGCATCCTGCTCCCAAAAAAATTATTGGAGATGGCTGAGATAGAAAATAAAATTGTTTTTCTGGGTGAAGGCAAATTCTTTTCAATATGGAATCCTGAAAATTTCCAAAAATACGAAGAAGAAATTGCTCAGCGTTATGATGAAAAACTGCAAGAGAATGAATTTCTCTTATAATCCCGCAGGAGGAACAATGAAAGTATCCATTGGACAGATCATGCAATTTAAGAAGATAAAAGGAGTGAAACTCCCGGAAGGACCTTTTAAGATTGTAAATTTTGATGAGGTGCCGCAGGATATGGAATTCGGTCTCTTTGCTTATGAGATTGGCGGGGATGTTGCCCATTATATTGATGTGAAAAAACTCAAGAACGGCTCAGAAGAAGAAAAAGAACTGCTTGAAAAATTTAAAATGTATTCATCTCTGCTTTCTGTAGAAACCCCTCCTCACCTCATGCACCCCCAGGATATAGTTGATATCGAAGAAGTGAACGATCATATTTTACTGCATTGCGGCAATCGCTACTTCTCGATCTGGGATGGAGATAATTTTAAACGTTTCGAAAAACATCTCAGCTATAACCTGCATCAGGGTCAAACCCACCAGTACGTGCAATGAAATCCTTTCACATTCCTGTTCTTAAAGACCGATCTATTGAATTCCTTCACATAAAAAAAGATGGGATCTACGTCGATGCCACACTTGGCGGGGGCGGGCACACAGAAGCGATGTTCGAGCAGGAAAATGATATCCGTGTTATTGCTTTTGATCATGACAAGGATGCAATCGATTTTGCCCGGAAACGCCTATCAAAATATTCGGATAGAATTATATTTGTGAATAAAAATTTTTCTTATCTTTCATCTGCGCTGGCACTTAACAGGATTACAAAAATTGACGGAATTCTTTTTGATCTTGGTTTCTCATCCCATCAGATCGACCAGCAACGTGGTTTTAGTTATACTCAGGATGATGAGCTCGATATGAGAATGAATCGCAACAACGGAAAACTCACCGCTTATGATATCGTAAATTTTTATCCAAAAAATAAACTGGAACAGGTTCTGCATGACTACAGCGAGGATAGATTTTGGAAACGTATCAGTAACGCAATTTTGCAGGCGAGAAAAGATAAAAAGATCGAAACCACAAAACAACTCAGAGAAATTATCGAGAATGTTATTCCAAGAGATAAAGCATTCAAAACTTTATCGAGAATTTTTCAGGCACTTCGAATTGAAGTGAACAAGGAGCTGGAAGCGCTTGAAAAGGGATTGAAATCTTCTGTAGAAGTCCTAAAAAAAGGCGGAAGGATCGCAGTTATTTCTTATCACTCTCTCGAGGATCGGATCGTAAAACGATTTTTCAAATATGAGAATCTTGAATGTATATGTCCGGCATATTTACCCCGCTGTGTGTGTGAAAAAGAAGTAAGATTGAAGATCATAACAAAAAAACCGATCGTTCCAACCGTGGAAGAGATCAAGGAAAATTCACGTGCACGAAGTGCAAAATTACGCGTCGCAGAGAGGTGCTGATGAATAAAAAACCACCCATACTTTTTATCATTTTTATTTCATTCTTTTGCTTCATCGTGATTTCCAGTTTGCTCCGCTCTCTCTTTCTTGAACAGCAAAGAGAACTCTTAACCATCGAGCAAAAAATTCAGGATAGTCGGGATATTATTACTGATCTGAAAAATGAAATCAGCCAGTTGTCCCTGGATACCCGCATTATAGAAATTGCCGGCAGCATGCTTAATATGGGTTTTCCTGATCCAGCCAGCATTATCAGTGTTAAGAAAAATCAAGTCTCATCAGATCAAGTAAACTACTCTTTATTAAACTTTATTTCTCCGGAAGCTATTGCTGCGGATAAATAGCACAAAATCACTGTCCCATGCAGGAAAATAAGGGTAGGATTACATCAATAAAAGTTATCTTCATTCTTATTTTTTGTGTTTTTATAGTTCGATTATTTACCATCCAATTATTAGACGTATACGGCTTTTATAATAATTATCAAAGGTATAAAAATAAGAAGACAATCATACCCGCAGAACGCGGCTTTATCTATGACAGATACGGAATCTCATTGGCAGGGAATAAGAAATTATATAAACTGGAATTTTGCCCAAAGCTTATCAAATGGGAAAAGAAAGACTCTCTTTCGACTGTTGATAGGGGGATAGTCTATAATGAAATAATTCATATTGTCGCTCAAAATACAGATAAAACTCGTGACGAGCTTGCTGGCAGGATATCTACTTTTGAAGAAGATTTTCCCTACGGCTTTGAGTTGGTTACTCAAATTGATGCAGCTCAGAAGGACAGGATATTAAGAGCACTAAGCGACCAGGGGATTCACGGAGTGCTCGATTATAAGCAAAAATCGGAAAGGGTCTATCCAAAAGGCGATCTGGCGGGACCCTTAATTGGATTTTATGAATATGATAATGACCACGCATTGTGTGGAATTGAGCTTGTGTCCGATAACGAATTGACTGGTCAGGATGGTTGGTCCGAAGTGATACAATATGGCACGGGTGATGATTTTCATTTTGATGACATGCCTTTGCAGAAACCGATTTCCGGCAAATCTGTCTATCTCACTATTGATGCCCACCTGCAGGCAATTCTGGAAAAAAATCTTTTACATGGTATTGAGGAATATGAAGCAAAAGGTGCGATAGGAGTAATAATCTCACCCCGAACCGGTGAAATTTTTGCGATGAGGGGAATAAATCGGGATTATATTGGGAGTTCAATACGAACCAGCCATACGCTTCCGATCTATCCAATCAACTGGCAGTACGAGCCGGGCTCCACTCTTAAGCCGGTCACAGCACTCATTGCAATAGAAGATAATATATATCATGCAACTGATATAATCGATTGCAGAACGAGGAAGATCGGCGGGCGAACTATTTCCGATGTGAAACCGCTTCAATATTTAACATTCAAGCAGGTGCTTTCAAAATCAAGCAATTGTGGGATTACGAGGGTTGCAGATAATATCGAGCCCTATAAATTATACAAAACACTGACAGACCTCGGATTTGGTCATAAATCAGGTATTATTCTTAATGGTGAAAGTGCTGGAGTTGTTCGGCACCCGAGCAAGTGGTCGAAATATTCACTGCACTCGCTCTCTTTTGGTCAGGAACTGACCGTGACAGTACTTCAACTTGCATATGCTTATGCCTCACTGGCGAACGGTGGTAGAATGCTACAACCGATAATAATCTATAAAATTGAAGATGAGGAGCAGAACATCCTGTTTGAACCGCAAACAATAGTAGTAAGACATGTATCCAATCTATGGGCTCTTGACACACTTAGAAGTTATTTAAAGGCAGTTGTTGATGAGGGACACGGGATAGGAACCAAGCTTGGATATATTTCTATCGCAGGGAAAACAGGTACTGCGGAAAAACTCGATCCTGAAGGTCATGGATACCTTAAAGGTGCCTATATCACGAGTTTTGTGGGATTTTTCCCTGTTGAGGATCCCCAGATCGTAATGGTGATCTTATATGATGAACCGAATTACGATCACCGGTATGGAAGCATTTCGGCAGTTCCGACCTTCAGAAAAATTGTTGAGGAAATGACCGTCCTTCCTCATAATGATATTCTATACATTGCCAACGAAGCCAATCGGGAATATGTGCTCGTTCCGAAATGCATTGGAAAATCTGTGAAAGAAGCAAGCCAAATTTTGGTTGAGCACAATATTGACTTCACGAGTTTTGGTGACGGTGAAGTAGTGGTAGATCAGTTCCCTAAACCAGGCGTGACAATGCTGGAAGGATCTTCGATAATCCTCCAAACAGGATTTCGAATACTCACACAAAATAATCAGAATGCAAACTTGACGCATTAAGCGAGGATCAAAGTCTAAGGTTTCTTTATGAAAAATTTGAATATCAAGCAAATTATTACAGCGCTCAAAGCAACTACTACTGCAACGGAAAATGCAGAGATTAACTGTGTCATACATGATTCTCGAGAGTGCAACTTGCATTCCGGTAAGGAGATACTTTACTTTGCAATACGTGGAGAGCAGGTTGACGGACATGATTTTGTTCAGGAAGTCCTCTCAAAAGGGGCATCTTTTGCGGTTGTAGATCACGAGCTCAAGGATGACATTGATGCAAGAAAACTCATTTTTGTTGAGGATACTGTAAAGGCATTGAATGCGCTTGGAAAATATTATCTCAGTCAGTTTGATATTCCCAAAGTCGCAATTACCGGTTCAGTAGGGAAGACTATTTCAAAAGAATTCATTGCAAATGTGTTATCTAAAAAATATAAGGTTCATAGAAGCGAAGGGAATCTCAACACAATTATCGGACTCCCAATAACGATTTTTGACATCGAGGATACACATGAGATAGCAGTTCTTGAACTCGGCACAAACCATTTTGGAGAGATAAAAACTCTCACAGAAATGGTTGAACCCGATATAGCAATAATTACGAATATCGGTCCCTCGCATCTGGAATTTTTGGAAAGTCTTGAAGGAGTATTCAAAGAAAAGAACGATATCTTCAAATATTCTCCGGAAAAAACTCTGAAAATATTTAACGGCAATATTAGTTATCTTCAGAATAATAAAGGCAACAAATCTTACTTTTCCTATGGATTTGATGATGATAACGACCTTGTGGTGAGGGATATAACTCGAGTAGATCACAAGTATTCATTCTTGGTAAATGATGAAAAATATTTTATTTTTAATGATGTGTATCACAATGTGCTCAATGCGATCCCTGCGATAATTATCGGGAAACGTTTTGAACTTTCTCACGAACAAATTCAGCAAGGTTTAGCGATCACACCTGAAGTCGGTTTGAGAATGGAGATCAGGGAGAACGCAATAAAAAAATGGACGATCATCGCTGATTGTTACAATGCCAATCCAGTATCAATGGTCTCAGCATTGGAATATTTGCATTCTCTTCCTCACAAAAATAAGATAGTGATTCTCGGTGATATGCTTGAGCTGGGTGAAGAGAGTGAAAGGTATCATGAAGATATTGGCTTGCTGGTAAGGGATATGGGTTTGAGGAGATCGGTCGCTATTGGAGATATGGCAAGATTTTATAAATTTATCACACATTACTCATCTGCAGAAGATTTCATAGATCATTTCTCGGATGAGACGTTTCCTGAGGATGCTGCAATATTGGTTAAAGCATCCCGGGGTATTGCGTTAGAAAAAATCATAGAAAGGCTGGCAACTTAATGTTTTATCATATTTTGTATCCCCTCGTGAGGGTTAATATCATTTTTAATGTTTTTCAATACATTACCTTCCGCGCGATTGGTGCATTTGTCACCGCGCTTATTTTATGTTTTATTTTTGGTCCCAAGATCATCAAATCCCTGAAGAAGCATCAGGTTACGGAAAATATTAGTAATCTCCTGCCTGCCACACACATGAAGAAGAAGGGTACACCTACGATGGGAGGTATCATAATTGGTCTTGGTTTGATCGTCTCCAGCTTACTCTGGAACAATCTTACAAATCCCTATGTGCTTATAGCGCTGCTTGTTACGCTATGGCTCGGCGGATTGGGATTTCTGGATGATTATCTGAAAAATGTACGGCACATAGAGCAGGGACTTGTGGAAAAGTACAAGATCGCAGGTCAGCTTGTTCTTGGAATTCTTATCGCGGTTACTCTCTATTTCGGTTATCAGCAAAGCCATTCGATCACCTATATTAGTATTCCATTTTTAAAGGATGCCTCTATCTCGCTTGGTGTATTTTTCATTCCTTTTGTTGCACTTTTTATCACTTTTTACTCGAATGCAGTCAACCTTACGGATGGATTAGATGGGCTGGCAGCAGGAACTATCGCTCTTGTAGCTTTCGGTTTGGGTGTAATGGCATATGTTAAAGGGAATATTGTGATCGCAGATTATCTTAAGCTCGAATTTATATCTGATGCAGGGGAGCTGACCGTTTTTACAACTGCAATAATTGGCTCGATATTGGGCTTTCTTTGGTTTAATATCAAACCTGCTCAGGTGTTCATGGGAGATACCGGAGCGCTTTCCATGGGAGGTGTCCTTGCCGTAATGGCTATTCTCCTTAAAGAAGAGATATTCTTTGTATTGATCGGTCTTGTGTTCGTTGTAGAGGCGTTTTCCTCACTGGTTCAGAGATACTATTACAGGCACACCCGCATAAAACATGGAGAAGGAAAACGGATACTTCTATGTGCTCCGCTCCATCATCACTACGAGTTGATGGGCTGGTCCGAAAGCCAGATCGTGATACGTTTTTGGATCGTGACAATGCTCTTGACAGCTATCGGACTTGCAACACTGAAGCTGAGATAATATGTATTGGAAAGATAAGAAAGTTGCTGTTATCGGTCTTGCCAGAAGCGGTCTTGCTGCTGTGCAGAAGCTCAAAGAGATCGGTGCTGTACCTTTCTTATCAGATATACGTTCAATAAAGGATTTGAAAAATATTCCTCCCCTAATGAAGGATTTTGAATTTGAAGCAGGGGAGCATACCGAGAAAGTTCTTCAGAACGAGCTTATCATTGTGAGTCCCGGGGTTCCGCTTGATATTCCAATTTTAAGAAAAGCTCGTGAAAAAGGAATCCCGTTATGGAGCGAGCTGGAACTCGGCTTTCAGCTTACAAAAGACACTTCCTCAAAGATCATTGCAATAACCGGCTCAAATGGGAAGAGCACAACCACTTCGCTTATCCATCATATTTTGAAAGAGAGTGGCAGGAATGCACTTCTTGCCGGAAATATTGGATTGCCATTCACATCGTTTTCAATTGAAAAAGGCGTATATGATTACATCGTATTAGAAGTCAGCAGTTTTCAACTTGATGGGATAAGGCAATTCCGACCCGATATTGCAATTATGCTGAACATCACTCCTGATCACCTGAACCGGTATCATACTTTTGATGAATACAGGAGCTCGAAATTACGAATTTTTGAAAATCAGACCAAAGAAGATATCGCAGTTTTAAATTTTGATGATAATGAATGTAAGCGATTACGCGACATTGGTTTATCACAAAAAATATTCTACAGTGTTCATGAAAAAGTGAATGAGTATGTATGGTTTTATGACAATCAGATTGTGATAAATTCAGGAGGCAGAACCTTGTCTTTGAGCTCTAATGAGCTTCCAATAAGGGGATTACATAACATCAGCAACGCAGTTGTTTCCTCTCTGGTTGGTGTGTTATGCGGACTGAAATCCGATCAAATAACCGCAGCTCTCAAAAATTTCAAGGGCTTGGAGCATCGTCTTGAATGGGTAGCTGAGATCGGTAAGAGAAATTTTATTAATGATTCAAAAGCGACAAATTGTGTGTCTGTTGAGAAGGCATTGGCAGCATTCGATAAGCCGATAAATCTTATCATGGGTGGTTCTGACAAAGATGAAAACTTTTCGTCCCTGATTCCTCTCATTCAAAAAAATGTGATAAATCTTTTCGTGCTTGGAGAGACCAAAGCCCAAATCGTTGACACGTTCAAAAAATATGTGAACATAAACGAGGTTTCTG
>Ga0222642_1000325_pt1 | contig 11938 bp, 15 predicted proteins | sample AntAcemetagen229_FD_179813 | JGI IMG/M metagenome (GOLD analysis project Ga0222642, IMG submission 179813) | Saline water microbial communities from Ace Lake, Antarctica - #229 | ecosystem: Environmental > Aquatic > Non-marine Saline and Alkaline > Saline | place: Antarctica: Ace Lake... | reverse complement strand
TGCCCGGTAGAAGGGAAGGCTGTCCTTTTTGTGGAAAAGAGAGAAGACGGAAGGTTACACGCAATCAAACGTAACTAACTTTAGTCTCATATTTTTAAATTTTTATACTGAAGAATCAACCCCGGGAAGCTGTCGTAAGCACGTCCACCTCACCCTCAATCAAAGGTTCGTCCTGCGGGATGCTGACTCCTTCCCGGATAATAAGTACCGTATCCGGAATAAGACCACAGGCGGAAATGGCATCACTATACGTTTCATCTTTTCCCCCTTCGTAGATCTGTGTCTGATGTTCTCTAACCAGATGTAGCTCAACATTCATCTGCTGAAAGGTCCATCCTCAATCTCCTTAATATTTCGCCTTCGTCGCCGGTTTTCGTTACCCTTATACCCATCAACAGAGACATTATGTACTCATTTTGTGCCGAGATAGTCTAGTCCGGGAAGGCGGGGGCCTCGAAAGCCTCTGGTGCTTTGCACCACGGGAGTTCAAATCTCCCTCTCGGCGTATTGAATGCTAGTTTGGTTCCACTTTTTATTTTCAACTCCATTCTGAAGTTTTCCACAATGATAGATTTGCATCAATGTATTTTAATTCATCCCATTTGATCAAAGAAGAGTCCAAATCCCATCACCATACATTTTTGAAAGTTATGCAGCGCCCAAAAAATAAATTTTGTTGGATTATGAAATATTGAACTCCTTTAAAACTACAAGTGCAAAACGTACAGGAATATACTAGTGTTAAGATTTTTTCCGATGATCTGATTTTTATTTAGCAGTAAAACACTTTGTTCTCTCAAATTCAGGTTCATAGAGAAATCGATGTAATTATTAAGGTAATTATATTTGTTTTAAAAAAAATAAGAACTCATGAGCATTCAATTATCTACGGATTTAATAGAAGTAATTGCTGTTTTTTTAATCCCAATAATTTTCACTTATTCTGTTTTACGAATAACCTTAAGCGATGGCAAAATTAAGAAAATTCCAATTTTAATATCTTTATTTATTTACTTGAATTATCTTGTCATGACAATTGGATTAATGCTAATATTGGATAATATATTTGTCCAAAGTATCAATGTGAATACCTATACAGTAATTGGTTTGGGATTGGCATTCATGGCATTAGCATTAACCAATATTTACTCTATTTTGAATCAAATCAGCAATGCAAAATGGAAAGCTGACCTTGAAAACAATTTAAACGAAAAGTATGAGAAAGTAATCAAAAAATTAGAAACCATTGAAAATGAATGTAGTTCAATTAAAAATAACGAGAATTTCATCAATTTTAATAGGGAAAAAACAAAATAATGATTAATTATGATTGAATCCTCTCAATATTATCAAATTTCTCAAAAATAGCTAAGTCACGAGCATGTCTGGCTTTAGCCTCTTCAATGATTGCTTCCTTCTTTTTTTTGAAATCTCTCTGATATTTTCACTGAACTTACTTGGGGAACTCAGACTCATAGAAATAAATTCTAAGTTCTCATCCTTTTTTTTATCCAGTTTCATGTGCTTCCCTAAGTTGCGGGATGTGTTCCATTGTCGTGTATTGGTGGCCTTGAGTGCAGTATTAAAGCGAAGTTCCGCATCGTTCATTTCAGCTGGATCATTTTTGAAATCTTTTCCCAAATACTTCATGAGATAGAAACCCAGATTTTTAATATCCTTCTTTGCTGAGAAATCGTTGTTCTCACTAAAATCTGCTCCATGCTTGAAGGAACCGGCTTTATAGCGTTCCCATGTCTTCTTGATATGATCCTGTTGTTCTGGTGTAAACTCATAGACAATAGCGACATGCATATGAGGATACCTGGATTCATGCATTTTAAGGGAATACACATAATCAAAGGTACGTTCAATAATACGATTTCTCAAAAGCTTTCTGAGTTTTCGCCATGACTTTCTAAGAACCAGAAGAGATTCTTCAATTGTATACCCTCCAACCCAACTTTGACAGTTGGCCTATATAGGTAATTCATGCCCGTAAAATATCCAAAATAGTCAGGTTTGAATTTGACAGTTGCGTTATATTTGTGGGAAAAATGCAAGTTCTATTTGTCCGAATGACAGTATCGTCTGAAATTCAAGCCCAAAGTGAAGAGTTTTAGGGAGATACTTTTTCAAATACCTGGAACTGTCAAATTATATTCCTCCACAATATGAGGGATTTGAGTGAAGTGGCAAACTGAGGATGTCCGGATGTCCGGATGTTGGATGTACTCTGGCTCCCTTGTCCATCTTTACCCACCTTTACCAACCCTTTACCCACTGGTTGGGTCAGGGAAGAAACGATTTTAATTGCTTATTTTTTAGTTTTATCTTATATTCTTTCTTTATTTATTTTATTTTTCTCTCTTTACCCAGATTTATGAAAAAGAGAGGGGGGGCAGATGATCCGGCAGTTATGAGGGACCCCCCCCTCTCTTTTCGGAAGTGGGTAAAGGGAGGTTTTGGAGGGTGTTCCAAGGTCAATTAAAACTCAGATTACGAATTCATGGCCTTTCTTTCCTGCCATTTTTTGGATTAAGGGCGGATAAAGAAGGGTCAGGTGGGTCAAGGGAGCTTATGTCTTTGTAGCCTAAGTTTGCCACTTCACTCAAATACCTCAGACTGTGGAGGAATATAATTTGGCAGTTCCAAGTATTTGAATGAAGTGTCAAACTTGGGCTCCAACTTTTGCACGGGAATAGTGCCCGTTTTTTCCATTGAATTGAGCACGAATTATCCATTCCATTCGTGGATTTTTGACTCTTACATTCTTTTTGTAGTAGATAACTGCTTAATCTACAGAAAAATTAGTAGCGCAACGCAATTTTTATCAGATCATTTTTACTGACTCAACGCATAGATCTTCTCAGTATAATCATGAGGGTGAGAACATAACCGATTCAACAGCAGGGAACTGCCTGGAAGAAGACGAAACGGGATGCTGGTGGAAAGAACGGCGCTGGCGATATGGGTCCCTGCTTATCGCTATTGTGCTTCTTACCGCCCTCTACCCCTTCCTCGACAAAACAGCAACCGGCATGATCATTCTACAGGCCCTCAACTCCTGTATGCTCATTCTGATTATCTATACTCTTGCCATCCGTCGGACTGCCTATTACATGGCCCTGATTCTTGTCATACCGGCATTGATCCTAGGTTGGGCTAACATCATTCTAAGTGTCCCACTGCTTGAGATCATCTCCGGCATCTCTCTGATAGCAGTCTATGCACTTACGGTGCTCATACTCTTTCGTGATCTTTTCTCAGAGGGTGAGATCACAGAAGACACAGTCTATGGCGCAATCTGCACCTATCTTTTATTCGGACACATGTGGGGGACTGCCTACTACACTATCTCAAACCTTGACCCGGGTGCATTCCTTTTTAACCTGACGGCTTATCCCGGCGGTGCTCTGCAACAGTTTGACCTCCTCTACTTTAGTTTCATAACTCTCACAACAACCGGATATGGTGATATCGTCCCAACTCTTGGCATTGTCAAAATGCTCGCACTCTTTGAGACAGTTATCGGCACAATTTTTATTGCCGTTTTTATGGCACGTCTTGTTGGTCACCTCGCGATATCAGCTGGTAAAAAAGAAAAATGAATGGAAATATCATCACCGTGGAGCATCTGTCTCATGCCTATGGAGATTTACAGGCCGTCCGTAATATCTCCTTTACGGTAAAAAAAGGGGAAATCTTCTCGTTTCTCGGGCCAAACGGGGCAGGGAAAAGCACGGCAATCAGCGTCCTTATCACGCTCCTGTCACTTCAGCAAGGGACAGTCACCATCGCCGGATATGATCTGAAAGAGAATCCAAATGGCATACGCCGTTCGATTGGCATCGTCTTTCAGGAGATTACCCTTGATCGTGATATGAACGTACGCGAAACCCTTGAATTTCATGGCCGTCTCTATAATATCCCCCATGATGAACGAAAGAAACGCACCCAAAATCTTTTGGAACTCGTTGAACTTGAGGATAAAGCAGATGTTTTAACCCGGCACCTCTCAGGCGGCATGAAACGGCGCCTTGAGATTGCACGCGGTCTGATGACCCGGCCGGAAGTGCTCTTTCTTGACGAACCCACCATCGGACTTGACCCCCAGACACGGATGCGGGTCTGGGAATATCTGGAAGAGGTCAACCGGGCAGGAACAACCATCTTCCTGACAACACACTATATGGACGAAGCGGATCATCTCTCAGACGAGATAGCCATCATCGATCACGGGAAGATTATTGTGACCGGCACACCAGATACACTCAAAAATACCCTCGGTGAAGACCTCATCGTTATCGCATCAGATCAGAACGAACGTGCAGCAGAGATTCTCTCCGTGATGGATGGCGTTAAAGAGGTGACAATCCGTAACGATGAGCTTCTGATCATGGTAACCGGCGACGGGTCTGTGCACCTTCCGGTCTTCATACAGGAACTCTCCCGTCATGAGATTCAGATCAACTCGGTCAATCTGAAAAAACCCAGTATGGACGATGTTTTTCTCCACTATACCGGCAGAGGACTGAGAGCAGAAGAGACAGATAACGGGACAAAGGAACAGAAGAGAAGAGGTTAAAGATGGAGTTTGGCTTTTTTACGGTATATCTGCGTGACATGAAACGATATGTCAGGTTCAGGACACAGCTCCTGTCATCGCTGATTATGCCGGCAGTCTGGCTTGCATTCTTTGGGGTATCCATGGCAAGTAACCTGGATCGCCTGAGTGATGCATCTGCAATTCCCGGCGTCCTGAATATCAGTTATCTGACCTTTATGGGAGCAGGAGTTATTGCGATGACAACTCTTTTTACCAGCATTTATGGTGGATTCGTTCTGCTTTTTGACAAAAACTGGGGCCTGATGAGGGAGATCATGGCAAGTCCGCTGCCACGCCGGGATATCGTGATCGGGATCGCCGGTTCCGGTGTCACGAAGTCATGGATTCAGACGACTGTTGTCATTCTCTTTGGTCTGCTGCTGGGCGTGCACTTTTTTACCGGCCAGTCACCCCTCCGGACAGTCGTCTCGTTTGGCGGGATTTTTCTCTTTGTTGCCCTCTTTTCCGCAGGATTTGTGTTTCTTTCAGCGGCGCTTGCCCTTTCGATGGACTCACCTGAAGGATTCCAGGGGATCACGACACTGCTTACCATGCCCCTCTTCTTCGTCTCAAACGCTCTCTACCCAATCACCGGTCTGCCACAGATACTCCAGGATATTGCTGTGGTAAATCCACTCTCGCACCTCGTTCGGGGCATCAGATATTTTGCCATCGGGGATGATTTCACTGCCGTTGGCATGCATATTGTCACAACACCCGGCGAGGTTCTGATCTCACTTGGCGTCCTTTTCATCTTCGTCGTGATTATGTTTGCCTTTGCCCTCCGGCAGGTCAACAGAACCGTAGTAACCTGAGAAATAATATCTGAAATACTTTAGAGAAAACAGAACGTCAGGCAGGCACAGACTGAGTACTTAAAAAATATCTGAAAAAGGATGACTAAAACTATCCGTACTGAAAAAAGACAGGATTTAAGGGAATAGTATTCCCTTTTAATCTATTTCATCACGTTCTTCAACCATCATGCGGATTTGCATGTCGTCCTGAGTCAGGCAGACTGAGTAGTCCGGGCAAACCGTGTGCCCAGCAAGCACCTGAACTTCTTCACGCTCATACAGATCATCCTCGCAGAGGGGTCTCAGAATTTCATGTCCGTATATCATTGGTCACTCCAAACTTGTTGTCTAAGTTCACATTCACCCATGTAGATATATATACTTGTTGGTGGCTGCAGCAACGCTGGATTGAAGATAAAGGGAAGTTCTTGCTCTCAATACTAAAAAGGAGGGATTAATCAATATTTCCAGGAAATATTCTATTTATCTTCTTCTATTCACCAAAAAGAACCATAGGCATGAATGAAATTGTTCTCACTTGAAGATTAGCTCAGATATCTGGATTTTAAAGCCTATTTCGAGGTATTTACTCCCCACTCAGACGACCCATGCGCGCAAATTGGCACCAAATAATTCTGCAAAAACATATGCGTCGCCGCAGAGGTGCCGCACAATATCTGAGGTGAATATATATATCTGAATTTTATGAGCCCTTAAAAATAGCTCATTCCCGCAACACAAACGAACGTTCAATTTTTGCCTGAATAGTAGACTTTGGATACGAACCAGTCACACGATCCACAAGTTGTCCATGAGAGAAAAATAATAAAGTGGGAATCGCCGATATCTGGAATTGCATTCCGAGAGAGGGTGCTTCATCAGTATTACATTTTCCAAAGGTAACCTGTCCCGCATACTCCACAGCAAGTTCAGAAATTAATGGACCAACCTGACGACAAGGGCCGCACCATTCAGCCCAGAAATCAATCACCACAAAAGCATGATCCCTTATGAATTCAGCAAAAGAATGCTCGCTGATTTCATGAACGCTACCAGTGAGACCTTGCAGAAAAATCTCCTGTTCCATCTCTTTGAGTCGTTGTGCCCTGAGTTCCTGAAGCTCATCATCTTCGTGAAAATCATCAATCATACGTCCTGTACTCTTAGTTGTTTAGTCCTTCAGCCTTCTCATTTTTCATTGCATCGTGTATGAAGCCAGCCTCACTTCTGTTTTGATAAGAAATCAGAGAGTGACTTTCATTGCAACGACAGGAAAACAATGAACTTATTTCCCTTTTTTTGAGAATTTAAGGAAGAGTCACATGAAAAAGTATATTGCGCCAGAGTGCTAATTTAATAGAGCAGCGAGGTGGGGTAGTCAGGAAATCCCGACGGGCTCATAACCCGTAGATCAATGGTTCAAATCCATTCCTCGCTATTCTTCTTTTTGAGAGATTTCACAAAGCAATTATCACTTATTATCTCTAATTCTCATACATATCATGAGACGGAGTCTTATTTTTGCAGGAATCTGCCTAATACTGGTAGCATGTTGTGCTGGATGCGCAGATGATGCCCAAAATGCTGTCGATACGAACGATAAAACACCCCCAACAGCAGAAGAGACTCCATCCATCCCGACATCTTCTTCCACCCCTGTGCCGGTAGACTTTGTCTCGTATGTGAATACAGCGACAAAAGTTCTCCTCCCTACGATGAACAATCTTGAAAATCAGCTTCCCCTCATCTACTCAGACCCAACCTACCCTGTCAGTGAACTTCAGGCTGAAAACGCACAATTCAGTGAGAAAGCAGAAGCCTTCCTCAACTCACTCGATACCATCGATATTTCCGGAGAGCATCAGCCAGCATCTCTCGCATTCAGGACATTCCTGTTTCAGGCCGTATCCGGATCTGATTCAATCGCAAAAGGAACAGAAAATTTTGTGGCGGGCAACGATTATCTGGCGCAACCCTATCTTGATTCAGTCCCTGAGATCTTTGATGAAGCTCGAAAAGCACGGAGCACAGCACTTAGCCTGATAGGAGACCTCTCAACAACGGAAGAAATACCAGCAGAGACACAGACGCCAACAACCAGCGAGCAGTCAGATGATGATTTTGTATCCTACATGAACACTGCTTCTGCAATTCTCCTGCCGGTGATGGATGAAATGGTACGCGAGATCCCACAGATTCATTCTGACATCGCCTATGATCCCAGTGAGCTTGAGACATTAAACGACCAGTTTGGTGAACGGGCATCATCTTATCTGAAAGGACTGGACAAACTCGAAGTCTCAAATGAATATGAAAATGCACTGTTGCCATTTCGAAAGTTTCTGTCTTCCGCAATCGAGGGTTCAGATTCACTTGCAAAAGGGATCGTAAATGTTCGGGCTGGCAATGATTATATCGCTCAGCCGTATCTCGATTCTGTTGAAATCACCTTTAATGAAGGTAAAGAATATCGCCGCGAAGCGATCAATCTCATCGGAACACTGACTACAAAAAGATAAGAGCCGAGAAAAAAGAGAGAATACTTTTTCCAAATTTATTTTTCAAACGACCCAAGTTCTGACTGATAACTTCCGGCAATGTAATCGACACACCGGCAGCAGGAGCATTCTCCCGGTACCACAAGTGGGTACTCCCCAGTCAGACACGCCATGCAAAGGTCTTCCCGTTTAATGCCGGTTGCCGCAATCAGTGCATCCAGTGAAACGTAATGGAGAGATGTTGCCCCAATAGAGGAACAGACCTCAGATTCCTCCTTGTCACTTGCAATAAGTTCCTCACGCGTCGGCATATCGACCCCCAGATAACAGGGAAACCGAATCGGCGGAGATCCAATTCGCAAGTGCACCTCTGCCGCGCCCGCCTCTTTAACGATATTGATGAGACGGCGTGAAGTCGTGCCACGCACAATCGAGTCATCAACTAACACAACCGAGTTGCCATTCAGATGCTGTTTGATAGGATTGAGTTTTATTCGTACCGCATTCTCACGGGCACTCTGGTTTGGCATAATAAACGTCCGCCCCATGTACCGGTTCTTCATCAGACCTTCACGATAGGGCGCACCAGAACCTTCGGCATAACCAACCGCATGAGCAATACCTGAGTCCGGGACCGGGGAGACCAGATCAGCATCAACCGGCGCCTCGTGATAGAGAGCCTCACCGATTCTCCGCCGCACATCATACACCAGTTTCCCTTCGATAACCGAGTCCGCACGCGAAAAATAAATATATTCAAAAATACAGTGTGCTCTGTTGCTGGCATTGGCAATTTGCAGACAGTCAATACCTTCAGCAGAGATCCTTATAACCTCTCCCGGTTTAACATCACGGAGAAATTCGCCGTTCAGTGCATCAATCGCAACACTCTCAGAACAGGCAATATATCCCCCCTCAGTCTTTCCAATGCAGAGTGGTCTGATACCCAGTGGGTCTCTGAAAGCATAGACCACATCATCGACCATCATCACAACCGAATACGAACCATAAAGTTTTTTCATGCACAGCAGGATAGCATCCTCAACAGAACCGGACTGCCGAATCTCATCTGCGATAATATTGCCTATGACTTCGGTATCAGTTGTTGTACAGAAAATCTGGCCGCGTTGTTCATATTCATCACGAAGTGCCAGCGAGTTAATGAGATTCCCGTTGTGGGCGATGGCGATCTGTTTTCCCCTGAAGATAAAATTAAACGGCTGAATGTTTTCAGGAATTTTAGCGCCGGTGGTAGGGTATCTAACATGACCAATACCAACAGAACCTTTCAGACGCTGTAACACTTCAGCATCAAATACTTCAGAGACGAGACCCTCGTCTTTGTACTTATGAAGGCAAATACCATCAAAAACAGATATCCCGGCGCTCTCCTGTCCACGGTGCTGCAAAGCATAGAGCGCGTAATAGATCGGGAAGGACACACCGCCAGCATCCACGATGCCAACGATACCACACATAGTTTGTTAATTCCTGTGCAAAATAAAGTTGTGTTGTTCTAATGTGTTGGCTTTTGGGATTTCTTGCTGACCCAGTTATACTTGCGCATTCTGGAAGATTTACCAAAACCACAGGCAGAGCAGACCTTGTGGCGTGCGTGGAAAGAAACCCTTCCACAGCGCCTGCAGGTGATGTGCGTTGTCTTCTGCCGTTTTCCCATTGAGGGCGTACCTTTACTCATTGAATCTTACTCCTAAAATGTATCTTATTCCACCGACGGAGAGATGTAAATAACATTGTCTCCGCGAACAATCAATGTCCCCTGTTTTCTTGTGCTGCCTTCAAGAATTTCTTCGGCATTTTCCAGTACGAGGTTCATATGGACATCATAACCCTGCAGAACGCCGCGAATTTCGCGCCCGCCCTTCAGGCTTACAATAACCGGTTTCTGATTCAGTGCTTTATCCAAAATATCAAGCGGTCGTTTCGTCATGGGACACCACAGTTTAACTCGGTGAAGAGTAATATAATTGCACTTGGAAGCTAGATAAATCTAGCGTAGTTATACATATTATTTCGATGTAATAACGAATAATGAATATCATTTACTACGAAAAACAGACAGATTAAAAAGAGGGAACATACTGACATATGGTAAAAATACAACTCAAACAAAGGCATACTCTCAGGCGATCAAAGCAGTTGAAACTCTGGACGGGACTAAAAAATGAGATTGGGGATGAGAGCGATCTCTTTACTTCACCAGACGTTGAAATGGTCGAAACAACCGGAGATATCACCCTGTACCTCCTCGATAAAAAACCGCTCATCTTCGAAAAGAGAGATGGATGGGTCTTCCCTACCCTAAAGGGGGCACTTGAACGCCCCTTTACATCCCGACGCATCACCGTAGACTCCGGTGCCGTGCCACATATGGCAAATGGTGCCAATGTGATGCGCCCGGGTGTAGTGGGCATCACTGATGATGTGAAGGCAGGGCGCCCAGTCATTATCGCAGAAGAGCGTTACAATAAGCCACTGGCAATCGGAATTGCCCTTTATGATGCAGAGGAGATGAGGGAAACCGAGAGCGGCAAAGTCGCAAAAAATATTCACGCTGTCGGGGATGAAATCTGGAATCTCGAGATTTAGCGTAAAAATATCAATTCTATTTTTATCAAAGAGTCTCTAAAACAATTTTTTGTCCCCGTTTGGTCCAGAAAAACAATACCATTAAATAAATTCCATTCTACATCTTTTTCATGGCTAAAATTCTCAGTTCTATTCTCAAAAAGAACACCACCAGTGCTGACGAAGATGACTATATGGAGCTGGATCTTGCCAACTATGAGGTTGCGGCAGGCGAGAGTGCAGCTTCAATGTATGTCAAGATTGCAACGATTGCTGACCTGAAAGATGCGCCCCGCGTCAAAGATGAGATCTACAACGGCAATATCGTTATCGTCGACATTGGTCGGTTAAAGATGGACAAGATCACTTACGAGCGGGTTCTCAAAGATCTACGTGACGTTGCAGCAGATGTAAATGGAGATATTGTTGGTCTTGGTGACCAGAAATATGTGATTATCACTCCGATGTCTGTAAAAGTTTCACGCGAGAAGATTGGCGGCGGAGCGTAATCCGACGTGAAGCGAGTCGTTGTTGCACCCTGTCCATATTGCTCAGCGAATATCGAATATCTGTACTATACCGAAGAAATACCCTATTTTTCAGAGATTCTCATCACAAGTGCATCATGTCCCTGTGGCTACCGTCTGACCGATACGATGGTCATCGGGGAGAGTAAACCTGTCCGCTATATTTTTCCCGTTCAGGAACCTTCGGACCTAAATGCCAGAGTGGTGCGCAGTACAACCGGCACAATTGAAATCCCTGAATTTGGTGTGAATATCGAACCCGGGCCAATATGTGAAGGATTTATCTCAAATGTGGAAGGCGTCCTCGACCGCGTAGAACGCGCTGTAAACATGGCTCTTTCCTGGACCTATGGAGATGAACTAGAAAATGCCATCAACCTTCAGGCGACAATTCAGGAGGCTCGTGAAGGAAAGGTTCCATTTACCCTTATTATTCAGGATCAAGATGGCAATAGTGCAATCATTCATCCCAATGCAGTGAAAGAACCTGTCCTTGATGAGGACGATCCAAACCATGACGATGTGGATCTGAAAGACAAATCCTAAACTATTTTTTTACAGAATACCCAGATGCGTCTAAAGTAAGTCAGATAATGAGCACAACAGAGAGAATACAAAAAAAGAACGGTGAGTTTATTCGACAGCTTTTCCCCGAAGACGCACACCTGACATTTCCGAGACTACGCCAACAACCTTCGCTTCAGGAAGAATGCGCACAATTTCAGGCAGGCTCTCTTCCGGAGCAATGAAGACGTAACCCATACCCATATTGAATGTCCGGTACATCTCCATTTCATCGACATTTCCTTCTTTTTGCATCCAGTCAAAGATCGGTTGCGGCGCTAGTGGACCTTCGATCTCAAAGCCAAAGTCTCCCAGACGTTTGAGGTTTAAGAGTCCGCCCCCGGTGATGTGACACAT
>Ga0222642_1000324_pt1 | contig 11966 bp, 21 predicted proteins | sample AntAcemetagen229_FD_179813 | JGI IMG/M metagenome (GOLD analysis project Ga0222642, IMG submission 179813) | Saline water microbial communities from Ace Lake, Antarctica - #229 | ecosystem: Environmental > Aquatic > Non-marine Saline and Alkaline > Saline | place: Antarctica: Ace Lake... | reverse complement strand
AATAATATGAGCTTAGAAGATTATCTCAAAAACCCGGACGATATAAAAGGCACCGGGGACGAGTTAAAACCCGGAGACATCCAGCCAGACGGCGCCGTTTATGGAGGTTTTGAGGACGACCCGAAAGAGACAGAGCCGAAACAGAAGTTTTATAAAATGCGCGCGCACCTTAAAACAGGCGAGATATTAGACAGAGACGCGGACAGCTTCAAAGATATGATTTATATATTGTTAGTGGCAGACCGGGAAAAACTAGTATTAATCGACAACCTAGACACTGGCGAAAGTGTAACATACGCGGAAGGCTTTAACGAGAGCGGAAAAAAAACCGTTATAATGCAAAGCGAAAAGGTAAGCATAGAACCAGTAAAAAAAGGTGTTATTGGTGCAACCAAGGCCGCAGTAGAAAAGGAAACAAATAAAAGTCATACAGTAGTAGAGACCGGACCCGGCACCCCGGAATTTGACAATGTATTAAAGGCTTTAATTGATTTAATGGAAATAGGTCAATATTTTTCTATTCAAGTAGTGGCCGACAAAGATATATATTATTTTCAAGTGGCCGACATTGCCGAAGTATTGAAACCCAGCAAACCGGAGCCCGAAACTGTACTATCAGACTTCGGCAAGTTTGACCATTACAGAGCCCTATATGATATTTTTGGCAGCTATTGGTTTGTTGCTGATAGTAAAGATATGGATAAGGAATATGGCGGCCTAAAATTTAAAGAACAGGCACCAGCAAAAACAGCTTGCGACTATTTGAACGCGGGCATATCATTAACAGCCGCAGGCGAACCGATAGAACCGGACCCCACACCAACACCCACCGAAGAAGAGAAAACCCCGGAGACAGCGCCCAGCGGCCAACAGACGCTTCTATGGTGCCCGGACAAGCCCAGCAAAGGCCCGGAAGACAAAGATATGATGAAAATTATGACAACCCAACACCCAATCCACCATGAAATCAATTTGTATCTTGGCCTGTTCATGCAGTATGATAAAAACATAACGCGCTCAAATGAAAGCGAGCATTTTAAAACAGCTTGGAGCCGGGCCGTAGCGCTTCAAAAAGAGTTTATTATTTTTACCATAGAAAACCCACTCAGCGAAGAACTTTACGATGTGGCGATGAGCTATACTGAGAAAGTAAAACAGGCTTTATTATCGGCCGTAGCTCTAGCGAAAAACAAGGGATATGAAAGGATGAAAGATGTTTTCTTTTGCCCGGACCTTCCCACCTATAACGAGAAGGACCTTAATTTTATTCTGGACCAGCTCACAAATAGCATGGAATTTTTTGCAGATAAAGGCGCATTTATTGAACACTTTGAGACTGAACTGAAAATGCCCGTTCCTGTTGCTGGACACCTTTGGAACTCATATTGGTACCTTTCAGCCTATGACCGTTTATGGTTCGGCCTAGTTGATGTAAAGGGCAGTATTCAATGGATAACCAACCGGATAAAGGAAGTAAAATGAAAACCAAACTGCAACTTGTATTCCTAAATGTTCTTATAATTATATGGCTGGTAATCATGCAAGAATTTATTGCGGCCCTAGTCATATTTCTAGGCTGGATAATAAGTATAATTATAAGTGAAGCTATAACCGGGAGGAGGCGCAAGAATGACACACACTGAAACCTATTTCAAAAAAGCCCGGTCCAACTGGCGAACTTATCCAACTTTCCGGACACCAATTGAGAATGCAATTCTGAGCCGGGGAGCTATGCGAGAGTATGCAACCAAGGGCACAGTGAACAATAACAAAGTGATCCACGAAGCCACCAAAATAAAGTTTAGGCGTAAGCATGGCTTTAGCTTAAACGGCGCACCTATCGCGGTCCTAGGCCTGAATAACTACTGGTACAGACTTCAACACTCAATCATGTATCACAAGGGCCGCATTTATGAGATTGCCGGGTATATGAAACTTGTGATTGAGCCGGAGCCGGGGAAGTATCAAAAACACTTAATTGAAAGGGATATGATATGAAAACAGTAACAAAATTATATAACAAGAAGGGCGAAATTGTTCGCAGCATTGCCCTAGTAGAGCTCACAGTTGGACAGAGTATTAGCAAGGCCCGGAAGATGATCCTACGGGAACCCGGCGCGCATGATAAATACGCCAGGGCCACAATATTTAAGGTCCCGCCCTGCATAAGATTAAGGGCCAGCAGTCTAGGCGGTCCAATTAGCCCACAAGAGCCGAAACCCATAAAGGATATAAAACTATGGTAGTAGTATATGGCGTAGCCTTTTGGCTTATATTCGGGTTCGTTATCATTGTAATGGATGCAGACGGATGAGAAAGTGATTTTATTGTTTGCATTGTGAGAGGAAGTAATGTAATATACAAATGCCTTGGGGGCGGGCACTAGGGAATGAATAACCCAGCTCCCTCCAAGGCTATAATAAAGGGGAAATCAATGGAAGAAAAATATTTATTTAGAATGGGACCACAAGGCCAATGTAACGAAGCTTGTCCTATTAAACCTAATATATCTATTGGCAGTGCCGAATGTATTTATAAGTGCGGTAACTGTAAGGAAGACGGAGCCGGGCCAGTGGGCGACAAAATAGGCGTTTGGATTATATGTGATGAACTAAACAAGCACCGGATGAGGCAACAAAAATGAGCGGCAAATCAGCAAAGAAAATCAGAAAAGAAATGAAGCTATTATTCGAGGGAATGATGTATAGAATTGTAGATGAACCTTTTAAGACCCGCTTCAAATGGGCCTTTGGGATATTATTTAAGCGTAACCCTTATATTAACGAAAAGGTGGAACGAAAATGAAAACATTATCAGCATTAATTAAAATTTTATTTGTTATCCTATTGGTAGCAGCCGGGTTCTATTTTGGTATGGTTAGCCAAATTGACGAGGGCCCGGCTGTGCCTCCCGACACGACCTATATTTATATTCCTGTGCCAGCCGATACAATAACCATGCCCGGAGAGATCAAGTATATATATCAGACAGATACGCTCTTCTTTACCGTACCTGCCATTATCGACAGCGTGGCCAGTGTAGATACCACCTTCGCAGACAAAGGCCGCCTAGAGATAGATTATTATTATAGGGACCAGCTTTTCAGTATCTTCCGGAAGGCCCCGCCCATCCAGATTAAAGAAATTACAAATACAGTGATTGAATATAGGACCAAAAAGCTTAGATGGTATGACGGCATAGGTTTTGGCTTTGGCTATGACTTAATTGGTAAAACAGCCACCATAAATGTAGGGTATTCGATTAACATTGGAAACTTGAGGGGTATATAGTGAAGAATAAAATACTTAATTTATTAAAAAAGCACTGGCGAAGTGTGGATAAGCCGCCAAGTAATTCATGCCGAGTATTGATGAAGTTTAAAGATTCTGATTCGTTGTCAACTGGCTGGTATTTTATTGATAGCGGCTTTCAGGTTGATAGCACTCAGCATAGAAATTCAGGGTATAAAGTAGATGCCTATGTAAACATTGACGATATGTTCCACAATAATTAAGGGGTAAATTATGAAAGCCAAGATTATAACTATTCTTAATGCAATACTCATATTCTTATTTGGTGTAAATACTGGGTTTATGTTATGTCAGGCAATATTAAGGGGAATATGATGGAATTTGAAGTAACCAAGACAGGAAAGGTTAACAAATGATTTATCCAAACAAACTTACTAATCAAGAAGTCTATAAAAGAATTAAATTCGAGAGAGATTACCCGGCTCTTGTTAGAACTGTGCAAGGTGAGACGCGGAGCGGGACCTGGAAAAACGCATCAAATGTCGCTCATTGCATTCTCAATCGGGTCCGAAAACAAAGGCCTGTTTGGGGGATGAATGTAAAAGCTGTTTGTTTAAAAGCGAACTCAAAAGGTGTTCATCAGTATTCCTATTGGGATAAAACACAACTCAAGTATCTAAGCTATCATTATGTGGACCGCTTAACACCATTTATGTACGAGGCAATTCGCGATTGGTCTAATGGGCTTGATTATGTTGACGGTGCCACTCATTACCACACACACGACACACATCCAGATTGGGCAGAAGGACATATTTCGTGTATTCAAGATGATATGCACTTATTCTACAACGATATTTATTAAATAGAGATAGAATGAAAAAAACAAACATGGCCGTCTGGAACGGCTTTAGGATCCAATCAAACGGTATTGTCTTCATTGAGGACACACTCAAGCCGGCCTCAGAGCAAATCATAGGTGGTGAGCGGTACTTAAGAATTAAGAATGACCCCAAGGTACCCAACCGGAGAATTAAGGTCGCCAAGGCTGTATTTATGCTGTTTGGTCCGGAAAAAATTGAGAAGATGGACCGGACTTGGAATGTTGAGTATAGAGACGAAAATATGATGAACTGTAATATTGCTAATTTAAAATACCGGGAACATAAAAGTAATACCATTAGCCGTGAGAAAAAACAGGCAATTCGAGAGCGTTATCAAAAAGGCGTTGTGGGTTCCGGTTACTATGCTTTGGCTAAAGAATTTGGCACTTCCCCTTCACACATAAAATATATAGTTACCCATGGATGAAAAACAATTCCTAGATTCAGAGATTAAGCACATAGGCTGGCATACGATTGAGCGCCTAGCTAAACAAACCAGCCGGACACCTGCTGACTTCTGCCGCCTTATCGGCATTCAGGCGGGCACTCACATAGAAAACTTGAGAAGCGGCGTAAGGAAGCTTACTAGGGCCCAAAGAATAGCTTTATATCTATTTGATGCGCTCTATGAGCAAACCCCTATGTTTTCACAGGTAGCTATGCAGAAAACCAGGTCCTATTGGAAGGGCTGGCATGATTCCGGAGGACAGATACCACAAGAATATGAAAAGTTTAATTTTAACCTAGATGAGATACCCGTATCAGTGGGTCCTTATATGGATGGAGTTAAAGATTACGCAGAAACCGACAAGGAAAGATTTTTAATAACTGCTTTCAGTGGCCTTACTACTGAAAATCAAATAAAAATACTTGAGACTTTAAAACTAACAAACAAAAAGGAAGAGCATGATAATTAAAGGCTTACTTATCAAAGAATTTAAAGGCATTGATGAAATGTCATTGGAATTTTCAGGACATACCGTGATTAAAGGGGATATTGATAACAATAAAACATCTATTCTGGATGCTATACATTTCCTCTTTATCGGCAAGAACATTGACGATGAAAAACAATTCCCGGTATTCCCTATTCACACTGAGGGACCAAAGCAGGGCCAGCTTATACCAAATAAAGAACCCTATGTTCAGGGCCACATTGTCCTTGATGATGGAACAGGCCATGTACTTGAACGGAAACTGAATAAGAAAAACGGAGACACTGAACTTAAAATTGACGGTTATGATATGACCGTTGGTAAATTTCAGGACTTCATATCAGAGAATATCATTGAGTTTGAGAGCTTTCGCTTGTTCTTCAATCCTAACTACTTTACAGGCCTAGACCCTAAAAAGGCCCGGGATGTTTTTGTTTCAAAATTCGGTGAAGTTAAGCCGGAAGCAGTTATCGCAAAATCGAGGGACTATCAATTCACAAAGACATTCATTGATGAGATTATGATTGCCAAGGCACCTATGATTCTTGATAAATACAAGAGCGAAGTATTAGATATTACGAGAGAGAAGGCTGAGATAAACGCTAAGATGGACAGCCTTGAGGAACAGATTGCAGCGGCCGGGTTCCAGGAAGATGAGAACATGCAGACCTTAAAGAAACGCAAGGGAGTTATTGAGGGAGACATCAGCAAGTTTAACTCTTCGGCCATAGACTATAATGCCCATCTTAGCAAGAAGCAAAGTGTTTTGAATGAGCTTTCTCATTACAGAACTAAGCTAGAAAGTTTGACCGGGCACATTGACGATACAGTGCAGAACAAAATTGCTAGACTAGGGGAGGACAAAGGAAGGCTTAGTATTAAGCTTGGTAATCTCCGGGAAGAATATAAAAAGCTGGTAGCGACAAGGATTTGCACCCACAATTGCCCAACTTGCCACACTCCGCTTACCGGGGATATGCTACTCAATGCAAAGGAAAACATCAGGATAAGTATTCAGGACAATATGGACGGTGGTAAAATGAAAAATAAAGAGATTGCCGATATTGACAAAGAACTATCCGAACTCAAAAAAGCCAGAACTGGCAAGACGGATGATATTGATCTTAAGGTTGCAGAGGGTAATGTTAAGGACTCCGAAGTTGAGCTTATGAACCTTGAATCCTCAGCACCAGCACACCCCGGCGATATAACTGAACTCACTAAAGAATTTCAAGAGATCGCTAGGAAGATCGGCGGCTTTGATGAGATTAAGCGTATGCAAGGCACAATTGGCCAATACACTAGAGAACAAAAAGAGCTGTCTATTAGTCTTGAGAAATCTATCACAATTAAGAACGATGCTACGAAGTTTATCAATGCTCAAGCGCAATTCCTTGTTGAAAATGTAAACAGTAAATTCAAGCACATTAAGATAGAGTTGTTTAAGAAACTAAAGAACGGCGATATGAAGGACACCTTTATCATATCACTAGACGGCGTACCACACCAAGGCCTTAATAATGGCGGTAAGATGATTGCCGGGCTAGAAATTCAGATGTATTTTAAACAATACTCACAAAACAGCATTCCTGTTCTTATCGACCGATATGAGAGCTATGAAGCAATTGATATCAGCGAATACCTTGGAGATTCACAGGTTATCGTTACGGTTGTTGAGAAGGATGCACTTTTTGAAGTAATTAACAGTTAAGGGAGGGTGATATGTTTAATAAAACGGTAGTGGTAAATCACGAAACAGAACATGTGCCTTATGTTAAAACAGTGGTAGAGAAAAAGGCACCGACAGACGAGAGCATACGGTTGCTTAACGAGTTCCAGGACAAAGCTGAGTTGAATGTTGTCCGAAGGATTAGCCTGGATGATAACTCAGTTAAAGGAATGGGCGTATTCTGGATGAAATCTCAGGAATCGTTTAGTGATATGGCTACGGTAAGGTTTATTCTAAATGGAATAGAGTATGTCGTTAAGGTAGAAATCAGCGAAGTCAAAACCAAAATAGCTCAAAATCAAGAGCTTGCCCATATTTTATATGAGCATTTGGCTAACGCTGTATCGACAGAATTATTCAAGGAATTTACTAAAGAATTTATAAAAACAAAAAACACCTAGAAGGAGATAGAAATGGCAGAACAAACAAGTGCAATCGTCAAAGCAAAGAATTGGGCCGATGAGGTTCTAGTTACGCTAGATGATATGCAAACCAAGGGGAAAGTATCTTTCCCAGCTAATTACTCACTTGAAAATGCTATGCAGGCCGCATACCTGTATATCAGTAAAGTGGTTGATAAGAACAAAGAATCAGCCCTCGTAGTATGCTCTAAGGCTTCAGTGGCCGCCGCATTACTTGACATGGCTATCCAAGGCCTCAATGTAGCCAAGAAACAGGGCTATTTTGTGGTCTATGGCAAAGAGCTTGTTTTCCTGCGCTCATACTTCGGCACCAGAACGGTCCTTAAAAGAATTGGTTTTGATGTTGACGCTATGATTATATGGGCAGGCGATGAGTTTGAGCGTGAAGTTACAGCGGATCACAAATACCGTATTACAAAGCATGTGTCTCCATGGACAAATCATGGCGGTGAAATTATCGGGGCCTATGCTGTCGTAAAAGACATTATAACAGGCAAAGAGCTTTACACTGAGATTATGAACTGGAACCAAATACAGGCATCATGGAAGCATTCTAAAACCTATTCTTATGCAAACAGCACTCACAAGGAACATCCGGACGATATGACCAAAAGAACGATTACAGAGAAGTCAATCAAAGGCTTTGTAAATACCCGCGATGATGCTGATTTGCTCATAGGTGCGTTTAATCGCTCAACAGAGGACCGGTATGAGAACGAGAAGCCAGTCCAGAGGATTGCGATTGACCCGTTCACAACAGAAGCCCCGGCCCTTGCCCCAAAGGTAGTAGTACCGGTTCAAGTAAATCCGAATGAACCCCCGGCAGGCGTTGGAGTTGTTGACCCAAATTATAAACCTAAATAGGAGATCTAAATGGCAACAAAAGCAGAAATGGTATTAATTAATGCGGTGGACAAGCTGGCCGATGCAGTGCAGCGTCTATCCGTATCACATCAAACCTTGCTTGGTATTGATGTAACAGCCGAAGAGCTTCCGGACGACCTCACTGAGGCTATAGAAGAGCTTGCAGGTGAAGGCGAACCGGATGAAGTGGAAAAGGAAGAGGTAAAGCCGGAAGTTAACCCTATCGCCCCAACCCCTAAACCAGAGCCAGAGCCCACTCCGGAACCTGAACCTGAATTACAGCCGGAAGTAAAAGCACCAGCTCCATTGGTTCAAGAAGAAGTTAAGCCGGACTTCCCGGATGAGCCCACACCTGAGCCGGAGACTTCCGTAATGGAAGAAGAAGCGGTTGCAGAAGAAACTCCGGAACCTGAGCCCGGACCAGATACGGTAGAAGATGTACCGTATTAAAATATATGGCACAGGGTCAGCAGGTAACTGCATGACACTAACAGATGGTAGCACCCGCATTATGATTGATGCGGGTGTGAACCCGTCTAAGCTTATGGCGATGGGCCTAAAGTTTTCAGAGATTGATTATATATTTATCACACACGAACACGGGGACCACAATAGATTTGCCGGACAAATATCCACTAAGTTTGAGATACCGGTTATAGCTTCACAGGGGACACTTGATAATACGCCAGGTATTTTGCCTAGACATAGAATGCAACTAGTGAACAAATCCTATAAACTAGGCACATTACACGCTTTCCCTTTTATGGTAAATCACGATGCCGTAGAGCCAACAGGGCTTTATATTAGTAACGAATACAGTGAGAAATTATTATTTATACCTGAAACCGGGACAATGGAAGGTATAGACGCTAAGGCTGACTTTTTTGTAATGGAAGCTAACTACTCGAAGGCCACACTAGAGAAGGGCTTTGATGATGGGAATATCAATAGCAAGCTCTATGACCGTATCTTCTCACCGGATGGCCACTTGGCTGTTGAGGATGCGATTGAGTATGCAACAACGGACCACCGCAAGGGGAAACCGTTCCTATTTATCAACACATCGAGCAGTAATTATATAAAAACAATTCTTCCGGACAACTGCACAATTGCTATGGCCGGGAATGAGTATAAGTTTGGACACGAAACACCTTATTGAGGAGATAAATAATATGTTTAGAGCAAAACGCAAAGATGGACAAGGTGAAGTTAAGGGGTGGTTGTTTTATAGAGATGTCAAAGGTTATAAAAAAGCGTTTATACTGCAAGATGTTTGGACGATGACTGGCTATAATGATAGGAAAATATGGATGTTTGATGAGATTGAAGTAATCCCCTCTACAATATCAATGAAAACCTATCAACTCGACAAAGCAAAGGAAATGATTTACGGATCATTTGACCTTGAAGGATTTGGAATGACAAAGGGTGGGGATAGAGTTAGAATATTATATACTGATTGGATGAGCAAAAGTGATAGCGACCTAAGAACATTAGAACAATATTTGAAAGATATTTCCGTTTACGGTGTAATTGAAATGGCTGATGCTGAATGGTTATTGAAATATAAAAGTAAAAAATATGATGCTTATTATTATGGGTCAATACATTGTGGAAAACATGGAGAACGTGAAATAATCGGCAAACAATACGATGGGGAAGTATGAAAAGAATGACAAATGAGAAATGGCAACGATTATACACATGGAACAAGCTACTCCGAACAATCCGATCCTGCACAACACAGCGACAACTTGACAACCTAGAAAAGTACATCGCAAATGGCTGCGATATATTAGAGATAGAGGAAAAGAAGATGGTAATGGAAGAATGGTATGATAAATTAATAGAGATTATGCGGAAAGGAGAATGAGATGAAAGAAATAACAAACAAGCAAGAAATTGAACAAATGAAAGAAAAAGTTCTTGACACGAGAACGAAAAATCAAATGGAAAAAGATGATTATGATCGTAATGAAGATGGTCAAATTGAATACTGCCGATGTGGAAGAGCATTGAATTCGCATGGTTGGTGTTATTTCTGTGATGGATAAAAAAAGAAAGAAAATAAAATGACAAATTATTACGGCATAGCAACAAGACAAGAGATCGAACTATTCACAGGTGAAGTAATAAAGTAATTAAAATCAAAGAAAGGAAATAAGTATGAAAGATGTGTATGAAGGTTTGAAGATTGAATATGATAAATTGAGGAAATAAAGGAGAATAAGATGAAAGAAATAATAAGCTATCAGATATTTTACTGGCATTATATGGCGAAAGGATAATAAGATGAATAACGAAATGTTTAGAGGGGCATTAATAGATGGAACGTTTGTATATGGATGGTTGCATCATTTGACAAAAAATCTCGGTAGGATAAAAGCTGGATATTATATAAATAATAGAGCTGGTAGCCCATTTGCGTATGAGTTGCGACCCTCTACAATCTCAATGAAAACCTACCAACTCGACAAAGCAAACGAAATGATTTACGGATCATTTGACCTTGAAGGATTTGGAATGACGAATGGTGGGGATAGGGCTAAGTTCAAAGATGATAGCGGAACATGGCAAGTTGGCAATGTATCTACATATGAAGGACATATGAAGTTTATGCTATTTGCCGATGATGGCGATGATGAAGGAAATCAAGATAAAGAATTACACCCATTCGATATTGACGAAGTTGAAATAATCGGCAAACAATACGATGAGGAGAAATGAATGATACACATGCTTAAACCCGTACCATGGAAACCTTGGCCTGAGCTGGCTGAAATGATGAAAGTGGCCAAGAAGACACACAAGTTATTTGTATGCCCAGCACACAGCTTACTACTGTTCCCTTCTGAACTTGAGGCACACTGGAAGAAGGGTCTATATCACTGGAATATTACAGCGTGGGTCTTGGTTCCCTGGCGTGAAAGTATAAACAGATTTGAGGATATTATTAAGGGATATGAGGACCAAAAGAATATGTTCCTTGCGAAGGTCAAAGAAGAGTTTGACGAGGAAGATGTGATAATAAATTAAGGGGCAAAACAAGGGAGAAGTAAGATGGATAAGCAAAATATTGTAATAATAGTCTTCTGGATGCTGGCAACTTGTATGCCCATATTATCAAAAATGATATGGAACAAAACCTTGGATGCTAGTGTATTGATTGTTCCACTTATGTTGGTTCTGTTCGGTGGTATCTTTTTAATCTTTGCAGATAAACTTTTGAAATAATGCAGTCGTGGAGCTATTGACCAACGAATTAATGGAAACAGACTGCTTACCGGCGAGGGTGGATTAATTACAATTCATTGTTATAATTTCTAGCCACCCTCAAAGGTCGGTAATAACCAGGAGACAAATGCCAAACTACAACTATAAATGCTCAAACAAAGACTGTAAGCACATCTGGACCATCCAACATCGCATGAGTTATATAAACCGTGTATGTTGTCCGGTATGTGGGAAGACAGCGAATAAGACGATAGACCCGGTGCCGGGCTATGTTAGAGGCTCAAACAATCCAACAAAATGTTAAAGGGGAAACCATGAACAAGATGCAGTATGAATCAGTGCTAGAAATTCTCAGGAACTACAAAGGTCCGGACAATATGCTAGCAGCGAGAAACCTGTGTGTAAGCGTAGGAATCAGCCAGAGAGAGCTAAGGGCCATTGTGGCCAGTATGCGTGCTAATGGAGAGCTCATAGTTGGTAATACAAAAGGATATTTCCTAGCTAGTAGCTGGGATGAGTATGCAAAGTTTGTATCACCACAGGTAAAGAACAATGTTACCTATTTAAAGCAGTACAATGAGCTCAAAAAGAAATATACCGGTGTGAATGAGGACCAGATTGAGCTCACACTGAATATCTACGACAAC
>Ga0222642_1000320_pt1 | contig 12041 bp, 8 predicted proteins | sample AntAcemetagen229_FD_179813 | JGI IMG/M metagenome (GOLD analysis project Ga0222642, IMG submission 179813) | Saline water microbial communities from Ace Lake, Antarctica - #229 | ecosystem: Environmental > Aquatic > Non-marine Saline and Alkaline > Saline | place: Antarctica: Ace Lake | collected... | reverse complement strand
ACTTCAACATTTCACTCAATAACAAAACTTTTATTTCTGATATTTTTTTCAAAGTTTTATCATTGGTGATAAATATATCCGCTTGGGTTTCCAAAGAAGTGGCCACCTGAATAGCATCGGGAGTATTAATATTGTAATTGGCTCTTAAAGTGGAAGCAATATCAGCGACATTTTCATTGAGTGGTTTTACCTGTAAATTGGGAAAGGTTTCAAACAATAATTTATATCTCTCAGTAAGAAGTAAATTATTCTCTTTTTTTGGTTTAACCAGAATTTCTAATAAAGTTAGGATAGAGGTAATACCATTAAAATTTCCTTTTTCCAAACTTTCAAAAATAGAAAAAGTCAGGGGAGAATATACCCGATTCTCTTCGAAGTGATAGATAAAAACCATGGTATCCAGACCTATGATCTTCCCTTTCAAATTTAACTCTTCCATGTTTCCCTTTCCTTTCGGACATATTCAGTTGCATCGATGCCTTGCCAAATTTCTTTTCCTAAACCTAAAGAATACTTAGCATAATTTTTGGGTTGGGGGTAAATAATTATTTTTTCATTATTGGCCTTTATAATTAATCTGTCTCCGGACTTAAGATTTATTTTTTTTCTTACCTCCCGAGGGATAACAATTTGATATTTACTGCTGACTTTTACCATATTCTTCATTTTTATACCTTCTTTTACTATATTGATTTACGTTTTAATTATAATATAAAGTAAAACGATTGTCAATAAAATAATCGCTAACAAATATCCGTTAGTCGTTAGCGTTAAATGTAAGATAATTTAGTTAGTTGGTTTCTTGGTTAACTGGTTGGAATAAAAATTATAAGACTGATCTTTAATTTTTGTTTTTTTAGTAAATTAAAAAAGTGAAATGATATTGCTTCGGTCGTTCCACTTCCTCCGGTGACATTTTAAAGTAGGGGGCGGATTTATCCGCCCCGCAACACTCAGATTTAATGAATCGAACTCATGTATTTACATAGACAGGCGAGACGCCTGTCCCCCGAATTTTTTTATTAAAATTGGGTAATTGGTGAATCGGTCAATTAATATCATTCTATATATAATGCTTGTAAAACTTCTTTGGTCTCTAAGTTTTGAACAAATATTATCAGGTATAGAACCTCTTTTCCATCGTCAACTTCGGATTCCGGGGCAAGGGATATTTCGGGAACAAATTTAAAGCTAAAAGTTTCTCCGGGTAGGAGTGTGGGCATATTCTGGAAGGGAAATATGTTTTGAATGTGATTATACAGGCCGGACTCATCCCCTTCCCGGCCGGCCATTCCGCAGACTGCTAAATCTTTTAAAGGGATATCGCTTATATTTTTTACCGTGCCTTCAATGGTATAGTCGGGGTCAATTTTGATTTTTGATGCAGACAATTCAAGAAGGGATGGTTGGGTAAGCTCCTCATCAATAGCATTTTTATAGCATTCATAATTTCCTTCAACACAATCACAAGCCAGCCCCTGAAGCCTTTTGGTTAAACCATCGATAAATACATCAGGGGTTCCCCTTTTTCCATCACCAACATACCAATTATAGCGGGCATTATTCTCCGGGGTATCATAACCATCGCCCCAGAGGTGCTCCTGTACCAGGATAAATTTAGTAGTGCCGTATTCCCAGGCTAAGTCTTCCAAACAGAATTCGGCAGTGGGACAGGTAGTACAACTTCCCTGAACAAAGAGTTCCACCAGAACGGTGCGGGGAACAGTGTTGGGTGTAGAATTGTTACTTTGGGCAAAGATCCTAAAGGTTCCAAGAGTGAATATTCCGTTACTGGCCAAGCCCGATAAAAGTATTATTAAAAAAAAGAATATTAATATTTTTTGGTTTATTTTCATATTTATAAAACCTCTTTCAAATTGACCAATTTACCAATTAAAGAAAAGAATAAAAATTAGGAAAAGAATTAGCTGATAAGATAATTCTCCGATTGGCCGATTAAGATAAGAATAAAAATTAGTAAATTCAAATTGCGAGTAGGGGCAGACCTTGTGTCTGCCCCTAATAAAATAAAAAAATTAAAATTGAAACCCATAATTTAAAACTCAAACTTTTTGTATAAACAAGTCAGTTTACTGTAGGAGGGATTCATCCGCCCCGCAATACTCGGGCTTGATTCATCGAACCACTACATTTCAGAAATGACAGGCGAGATGCTTGTCGTACGATTTAAAAAAAGACAAGCTTATCTTCTTGGAAAAAAAATAGCTTATCTTTTTTAATTTGCTTAATCATTTATACTTTTTAAAATTTGCTTAATAATTTTTGGATGTAATGTCTTACTTACGTGAAAAGGTACGATTATTCTTCTATCTCCTCTTTTGTATATCCTGTGACTCCCTTTGCTTCTAACCATTTTAAACCCAGCTTTAAACAACAATTTTTCTGCTCCCTGAACTTTTAACCTTGGTAATTTAGCCAACTTTCACCTCTAAAGAAGTAGTTAAAATTTCTTTACTCAAAAAAGCTTGTATTTCGTCTTTTGATAATGTCTCTAAATATAGCCTGATAGCCTCTTTTATATTGCTTAAAACTTCCTCCAAAGAATCGCCTTGTGTTTGACAACCTTCTAATTCTGGGCAATAAGCATAATAACCATATTCATCCTTCTCAATAATTACATTAACCTTATACGGCATACTCAATTTTTTTACCTCCTTTCAATCCTTGATAACAAAGAAATTGCTTATATATATTGATATTCAGTGTTTGTATTATAATATCAAATCTTTAGAAATATGCAAGAGAATATTCTTTATTTTCCTTTTTGCCAGAATTCGAGGAAGAAGGCGACAAAGATGCCCACAAAGAGGCCAAGCACTCCGGCGATTAAGATATTTATTTTTTGTTTGGTTTAATGGGTCCCCTTGGTTCATAAGCTAGGCTGGCAATCTTGATTAATCCTGATTCTGTAGCTACAGCAATTTTTTCTTCCTCATTTTTCTGAGAAAGAACATTATAAACTCCTTTAGCGGTGTTATATTCTCTTTCCAGACGCGATTGAGTTAATTTCTCCTGAGCTAATTCTTGTTTTAAAATATCTAATTCCAGCTCAAAATCATTAATATTTTTTATTAGTTGACTTTCCTCGGCGTGCAAAGAACTAATTGAAACTTCGGTAGAGATTAATTGTTGGGTAAAATTATAATAAATTGGGTTTATTTCTTCACTGACATAGGATAAATTAATAACTCCAAGATTGTCTTTTATTATGCTTGATATTAATTGATGAAAAAATTGATCATCAACTATCGATTTATCTAATTTTAATATTTTGTCTTGTGTGTTCAATTCTACAATAAATTGCTCCTTTTTTGCTATCTCTTTTTCAAGGGACAATTTAACATCAGCTATCCTCAATTTGTAGTTCAATACTTTCGCTGCTTTTCCTTTAATTTCATTTTCAAATATTTCAATCTTATTAGTTTCGTTAAATTTTCGGATTTCTTCTTCGATTTTAGAAAGATTTTGATTGGAAATTTTTAATTGTTCTTCAATAAACCCTTGAGTTTCTTTGCTCTCCTGTAAATTAAGATCTTTATTTTTTTCTATAAATAGGGATGACCATAGGTTGGCTATATCTTTGGCTAATTTAGGATCACCAGTTTGTAAATTCATTTTTATAAGATTGGTATTTTTTAATGATTCAATAGTGATCATTCCCTGTAAATTGTCAGGAGTCAATTCATAAGGCGGCTGATCCAAATTTAATTTTTTTATTACTTCTTCTTCAACTTCTCTATCTTTGATTAAACTTTCATAAGTTGCCAAAGAGACCTCTGGGGTGAATTGGGTTTGTATTTTGGGTTCAAGTTCTACTTGATATTTAGGTTTGGAAATCATTAAGATGGTACTTGCTTCATAGACAGGTTTTAGGACAAAATAACTTACCAGAGCGGCGGTAATAACCGCGATTAGAAAGATTAAAATAATGATACCCTTTCTTTTTAGTAAGACATTGATATATTCGCGCAAATCAATTTCTTCTTCTTGTATTTCTGACATGAGAAAATACCTCCATTTTTGTTTAGTTTGCCAGTTAACCGATTTACCAGTTACCCAGCAAGTTATAAGATAGTTGAATTGACCGATTGGCCAATATATTAATTCGCCAATTCTCTGATTGACCAATTGCCCAATTAAATAAGCCGTTAGCTGTTAGTGCTTGGTTAGCGCATAGCAATTTAGTATCGCGTATTGAATAAATAAAGTATTGTTTTTAATGTAGGGGTCGGATTTATCCGACCCGGGTTTTGCGGGCTCGATGAATCGAGCCCCTACCTTTACATAGACAAGCGAAAAGCCTGTCCTTCGGTTTTATCTTATATTTTTTATTTTATAACTGGCCAACTGGGTAACTGGGTAACTATTTTATTTAGCCGATCCCCCCCTACTATTACGGGCTGTTGGTTTCCGTTGGTTGGGATTTTAGCTTTTCCTGAGCAATTTGCTGAATAATGTTTTGGCAATTTTTTGCTTCCAGACTATCCGGGGCAAGCTCGATTACTTTTTGTAATTCCTCCTGTGCTTCTTCTAATTTATTCTGTTTCAGACAAGCTCCCGCCAATCCATAATGAGCATTAACATATTTAGGATTTATCTTCAGGGCATTTATAAAAGCAATTTCTGCCGGTTTGTATCTTCCAGCCTTCATGTAATTATTCCCTAAATCAGTATATAATGAAACCATCGACTTTTCATTCTTCTGATAAGTTATTGCTTGTTTTAGTTTAGCTATACCCTTATCCAGCTGGCCCTTTTTAAAATAAAGATAAGCTAACCTTGCAGGTAAATCAGGATGATCCATATATTTTTCCGCTTTTTCATAATTTTCTATGGCCGGTGTGTAAATACCTTTTCGGGAGATAATCTGACCAAGATCATAATACATCATCCCAAAATAAGAATTCCATTTTAAGGCTTCTTGAAAATATTTAGCAGCCGTATTATAATCCGCTTTTTTAGCATATTCAATGCCATAAAATTCGTATACTTGAGAAATAAAGGGTCGCGCTACAATTGTACAAAGAAATAAAAATAATATTATAATTACCAAATATAAAAGGGGTTTAAATCTATAAATATTGTTTTTTATTCTATCACTTTTATCACCCACGGCTTTTGCTTTTAACTCAGTCTCTTTGACGCTTATCGTTTCCACTTCTTGTTCGGCATGATTTTCAGAGTGATTTAGAGAAACGATGAGTCCTATAAACAGCCAGAAGAGGACCAGGGTTGCCGGCAAGTGCAAGGGGAAACCAAATATACCGTCAATTAAAACTGCCACTATTCCTCCCATTAATCCGATTACTATCCCCTGCTTATATTCATCTTTTAATCTTTTTAAAAGTTTTATTCCATAATTAAAATAAGTAATGATAAGCCAGAGGAAAATACCTAAGCCGAGTATCCCTATCTCCGCTCCAAGCTGGAGATATTCATTGTGCACTTTATCGGCAATTCCATAAGGATAAAGGCGGCGGTTTTCGCCCTGGTTAAAAAATTTCGCCTGGTAATTTAAGGAATTATATTTAAAAGTACCAATACCCGAACCGAGTACGGGATGGTCTTTAATCATTAGGGTGGTAAATTTCCAGATGGCAATCCGTCTTTTTAAAGATGAATCTTTAGTAAATTGGGAAATAGAAATTCTTCCCTTTATTTTGGAGATAACGGTACCCGATTTATTTAAAGGATTAGGTATAGCAAAGAAAAAAGTTAATAAAATGATGAAAGCCAGGATAAAAATAAATATTTTCTGGTGTTCTTTGATAAAACTTTTACCCCGGCTGGTAAGATAAAGAAAGAACATAAAGAGGGATGAGATTCCTATAGCCAGATAAGACCCTCGGGTAAAAGTTAGAATCAGGCTTCCTCCCATCGCCAATATTCCTACCAGGAGTAAAATTTTGTGGGCACGGTTTCGGGCGGCAAAAAAAAGTGATATAGCTAAAGGAAGGGACACAATTAGGTATTCCGCAAAATAATTAACATTGCCGAAAAGGCCAAAGACTTTCGATCTAGCTATATTACCCTTCCAAAAAGCAAAATCTATACCATTGTATTGAAAGATACCGTATATGCCCAATAAACTGCTGATGACAAGTAAGGCAATAAGCAGGCGATTGATTTGATGGTTGCTTTTGATATTATTTACTATTATAAAATATAATATGGGACCAGCTAAAAAGAGGGGTAATTCTAAAAGACTCACCATAGGGCTGTTAGACCAGAGCAGGGAGAGTGGGCAAATTGCCATAAACGCCAAAACGGGAAGATTTAAGGGAGTGCGGGTGATTTTAACTTCTTCTTTGTTTAACATCTTAAGTTTCCAGAACATTAAACCAATTATCACTAAAATACTAAAGGCTAGTTCTTTCGGTGGGTTAAATATCCGCACCAGATAGGGATAAAAGACCAGAGGAGTCGAAATGATTAGAGTAATAATGGTTGCCTCAATGGCATTGGTGTAGAAAGAAGTTTTATTTTCGATTGTAATCGCTTTTTGTTTGTCCATCGCTATTAAACTCCGGAATAGTTAGTTGGTTAATTACTTAGGATAAAAATTAGTCAGTCAGTTAAATTAGTCGTTAGTTTTAAATACATGTTTTCGGTTTTCAGAAAAGGAAAGACGGGTTCGATTCATCGAACCCCTACTATATAACAAATACTCTTCACTAAATACTAATTCTATATTTCTACAAGTGAAATTATTTTCCACTCATCTTCTTCTTTTATAAAATCGACATTATATTCAATATTTTCATTATATAAAGTATAACATACAATATTCCAGAAAATACATCCTTCTAGAGATATTTTAATCGTCATCTTACCACTAGAATATATATCGGCAAATACCAAATCACTTTCAGGTATAGTAACTTTTGATTTAATTTCAAATATCGATAAAATATCTGCCAGGTTTTCAGCATCTTCTATCTTTGAAAATATTTCCTCCGGTAAGCTATTGATATGATTATCATAAGTACCTCCATCTTCATCAGAATAATTATAAGAAATATTCTCCATAAATAAATCTACATTTTTTTCTCGATGGCTTTTTCGATATTTTTAGCAATCTGCTTAATCTGGGTTTCATCTGTGGAGAGACCAAAACAACCCGTTAAAAATAAAAATAAACTACTCACTATCATTGAGATTTTTATTTTATTTTTCATGTATATTTTAGTTTTCCCCTCAAAAATTAGTCAATTCGAAAATTACTAACTTGCCAAGTTGTAAATTTACTACTCTCTAAATTATTACTTAGTTGATTTATTTGTAATCTTGCTAGAGAAAATTCAAGAATTACATAAAAAAAGATGATACTTAATAAATCATTTTTAAAATTTTATCATATTCCTTATTTTAAGTAAAACTTTTCACTACCACCAATGCTAATGCTAACATAATATTATTCTATACTTCCTTATAATAAAAAAGGGTAAAGAGGAGTGTATACTTTACCCTTTTTTGTTTTTATAAATAAGATTACTCTCCCGTGTAAGTAAACCACCAATCCTCACTCCAGGACATAGCAATTAAATGACCATTTTCGTTATAACCATAACCCCAGGACTCCCATGAATAAGTATGACCGGAAACCAAAGGAAATGCTTGTTCGTTCTGATTATAAGTAGCAATAGAAGTAGTCATATCATTAAACCAAGTCCACCAAGCTTCCTCATCAGCAGTCTCATCATAGACCCAAAGATCGCTCTCTCCAGAATATATAGAGCCATAAGGAAAGCTTGATATTCCTACTGGAAACCATTCAAAAACAGGAGTAGGATTGGTTATCGTTGCACTATCTGATGGACTAATAAGCGAACAAGGGGGTAAAAAAGTATCAATGGTCACAATTTCACTCGGATAAGTCTCCCATTCAGAGCCATAAGCAGTAACATAGTAAGAATAAGTGTTACCTGGTATCACATTTTCATCGTCAAAACCACACCAATAATAATCGGGAGGTGCCTCTTCATCAAACACTAGTCCATAATTTGCACCATTAGTACTCCGATAAACTCTATAGCCAATAGCATCAGTATAGGAATGCCATTCTACCTCAATTAGATAATCTATTGCAGTGCCATTTCTGGTTAATGTTTCAGGTATATTATTAAATTTATAACTTGGATTCAATTTACCCTTTTCTTCTAATTGGGCAATTTTATCTTGAAATTCACTAATACTATTAGAACTACTGGCAGATTTAACAGCTGGTAAAGTAATAGCGCAAGCATCAACATCATACACTTCTGCTGTTGAAAAAGCTATAATTTTAGATTCTGAATCCCCGGCAACTACAGTCACCAGATTATCGGCAGCAAGGCAAGAATCAAAATCTGAGAATGATACACTTATTCCATATTCCCCTGGTGGAATATATTTAAATTTTGCATGGCCATCATCATTGCTATTGGTAGTAGAAATAACCGTTCCACCTTGCCAGAGAATTACTGAAGCCCCAGGAAGAGGATTATCAAAGCTATCAGTAACCAAAACATCTACTATTCCATATTTGTTCGCTACCGGAGCACCTACTGCTGCAGCTAAATTTACTCTTCCGTAACCATAAGTAGAATCAAAACCAGGGCTACCGAGGTCAACTGCGGTTTCTTCTAATTGAGTTTTAACTTCTTCCGGGCTCATCCCCGGATTTTGTGAAAGTATTAAAGCCGCTGCTCCTGCTGCAAAAGGACAGGACATAGAAGTCCCACTCTTATAGTCATACCCTCCTCCTGGTATAGTCGAATATATTTCTACCCCCGGAGCGCAGACTGACATATGATCTCCGGTAGTAGAAAAATCAGCTATTTCATCATGGGCATCAGTTGCACCTACAGCAATAACACTCTGATAACCGGCGGGATAATGGGTTTCATTAATGGAAGAATTACCCATAGAAGCTACCATCACACATCCCTTATCAACTACTGCATAATCTATTGCATCTTTCGTTGTTTGGGAATATCCTTTTCCTCCAAAACTGCAGCTAATTATATCTGCTCCATTATCTGCAGCCCATATAAATGCATCTGCCATATCCGACCAGCTAGCGGTATAATCAGGACCATCGTCACAGATCTTTATTGGCATAATAACACTTCCCCATGCCACTCCTGCCATTCCTTGACTATTATTTCCCACTGCAGCGGCAATACCGGCACAATGCGTACCATGAGAGTAAACAGAACTATCAACACCTACCAAAATTGGAACATTATTATAGGTATCATACCCGGCAATCACTTTTCCTCCAAGATCCGGATGTGTTCCATCTACTCCAGTATCAGTGATGGCAATGGTCACTCCTACATCACCTGTAGTTACTCCCCAGGCATTTTCGGCTCCGGTCAACTGAGGCGCCCACTGACTGCCGTAAGCTGAATCATTCGGAGTCACCGGAACTACCACGTCCATATAACAAATGCCATTAGGTTCAGCATATTCCACTTCCTTTAACTTTTCCAAGCTTTTAATTGACTCGGCAACTGATACCTGGGGTTCCAATTTAATTCTGATTACAGAAATTTGTGGTAGTGTTTCAACTATTGTTCCTCCAAGTTGTGAAACAATTTTTTCGATATCTGCTCCCGGCTTAATTTTAACCAGCACTTCCTGCTCAACATATTCAGTTGTGCCTTCCGAATCAGGTGAGTTAGTTGTTTCTTCTCCGGCATTATCATTATTGGGCATTACTCCTTTTAAAAAATTACAACCTGCTAATAGTAGGCAAATTATTACTAATATTACAATCGTACTTTTAGAAAATACTTTTCTATTCATTTTTAATACTCCTTTCCTAAAAAATAATATTTCAAATTCAGTCTTATCATTTAGATTTAGTAGTAAATTTAAAAGCACCGTTTAGTGAACCAGTTCCTCCTCCAGCAATAGAAAGTGCTCGGAAAGCAGGAAACGATAAATAGATATCATCATAGGCAACAGCATAATCTACATTCCATTCATAAACTTTTAAATATTGTAGAGGCTCACCACTGTAGACCACAGAAGTTGCATTTTCTACCTCATCATCCCCAGTAGAATAACTGTCATTTTTGCCCAGGATATACCAATCATAATACTGATATTTCCCTACTATTTCTACCGGCTGCCACTGTAAGGTTGGGGTTATACTTACCCCGATAGCACCATTTACCGGACTTACTAAATTAAGATTAAATTTAGGTAAGGGTGTAGTCCATTCAGAAGCTGTTTTCTCACTTTCACCAAAACTGTTAAAGGCTGAAACTTTATAGTAAGTCTTTCTACCTATGCTTAATCTGGGATCTGTATCGTAGAACCAACAATATTCAGTAGAGCCAATGCAGTGGTAGATATTTTCACCTTCAAATTTTCGGTATACTTTATATCCCGTGGCTCCTTCCTCATCATACCAATCTATCTCTACAAAAAGACTGGAATCAGAATCAGCAACATTAATTACTGCATTTAAGTCTATACTTTTACCTTCAGGCAAATTAATAATATTAGGATTTTTCTTAATGCCTATTCTTTTAAATAATTCATTCCTTCCAGTACTAAAGAAACCTATATTCTCTCCTAAGGTAACTGATACGGGCCATAAATTTACAGGCGTTCCTGGTGGGTTTCCACTAATAACTAAATTATCTATAGTAACATTTAAAGTCAGTTGTGAACGATTATAATTCATATCATAAGCTACAATTACAATTTTGTATTCCCCGTCCGGAATATATGTTGTATCAATCGAATCTAAAGTAATTTCATTACTGTCCTCAATAACAAAATCGTTTTCTAATTCAGTAGGAACATAATCAAATCCTGCAAAGATATATTTAATATCTGAATCATCCGCAACTTGAGCTGAGCAGGTTACTGTTCCTAAAAGTGTAGCACCTTCTGTAATTCCTGTAGTCGAAATAGTTGGAGGGTCAGTTTCCCATGTAGGGACATTCACTTCCTTTTGTATAAAGTCTACCGTAGTAGTTTGGTCTTTAATTATGATTACGTTTTGTACCTTGCTGGCAGCTCTTCCTGGCTTAGTAACAATAACATCATGAGTACCATCCGGTACTTTATCTATCACATAATTTCCCTCCGCATCGGTGGTGGTACTTACAGTAGTAGTACCAACAACTATAACGGTGCTGCCCTCAACTGCAGGACCAGCCACGTCAGATGTTACAGTACCGGTCATACTACCAGCATCGGATACTGTAATAGTAAAATTCTGAGAATCACTTCCGACTGGAGAGCCATTATCAGATACTTCTACAGTAATATCATTATCTCCAATTTGACTATCAGTAGGAGTCCAATTTATTACACCAGTTGTCGGATCGATAGTCATTCCTTCAGGGATGTCTCCGGTTATAGAATAAGTTAGGATATCCCCAACATCGGGGTCAGTGGCGTTTACATCATACATATAGGCTACTTCCACAAATGCAGTAGTATCAGAAATGAAAGTTATAGTAGGGGAATGATTTATAGGTGGGGTTGTACCTCCTCCACCACTTCCACCACATCCGGAAAAAACAGTAATAGCTGCAAGTAGCAGAGCTAAAATACCCAGCTTTGATAATTTAGCAAATTGCATAATAAGAATCCTCCTTTAATTAAATATTTTTTTAAAAAATTAATATTTGTAAAACATATAATCAGATCTTTACAAATTTTATATTTTATAATAAATACATTTATCCATTTCTCCTACCCATCTTCTTTATTTATAATTGTATATACTTCTCTGCTTCTCCGAATATCTGGCTATAATATACTTTTACTTTTATATAATATATGTCACTAAGTTCTGTATTATCTATAAAGGTAATAATATATTGATTTTGAACTCGCATAGTTATTTTATCATATATATTTTTTAATTCAGTGCTGCTAGGGACATAGAAATATTCTCCACCTGTTTCTCCAGCAATTTCTTGTAAATCTGCCTCACTCGTAGTATAACTCCTTACAATTTTTTCTCTGGTGAAATCATAACCTTGTAACCCGATAGTATATACCGGTAT
>Ga0222642_1000318_pt1 | contig 12095 bp, 9 predicted proteins | sample AntAcemetagen229_FD_179813 | JGI IMG/M metagenome (GOLD analysis project Ga0222642, IMG submission 179813) | Saline water microbial communities from Ace Lake, Antarctica - #229 | ecosystem: Environmental > Aquatic > Non-marine Saline and Alkaline > Saline | place: Antarctica: Ace Lake | collected... | reverse complement strand
CGGCTTACCGGCAAAATTAGTCGCTAAAAACTTCTTAAGAGAAAAAGGATATATAGAATAATCATATACTCAGTTCTTTAAAGTCAAATTATAAAAAACACTTTCTGGATTTTCCGGGAAGTGTTTTTTATTAAAAACATAATCAATAAGGAAAATTTTTATGGATGGCACTGTTGCCACTTTTGATAATCTAAAATTATCTAAAAATCCAAGAGATGCAAAAAATGATTGAAAATAATGGGATTATAATTACAAATTATGATAAAATTAGTGTATTATATTAAATAATCCCAAAGGGGGTATAAGAAATGAAAATTGGAATAATCTCTGATACGCATGATAATTTGCCTCAGATAAAAAAAGCAGTGGAAGTTTTCAACCGGGAAAAAGTAGATTTAGTTCTTCATGCCGGTGACTTCGTTTCCCCCTTTACTGCTTTGGAATTTAAAGCTTTAAATTGTCCTTTTACAGGTATATTTGGAAATAACGACGGAGATAAGCTTTACCTTCAAGAAAAATTTAAGGAGATAGGAGAGCTTTATCCTGCACCATATAATATAAACATAAATAGTAAAAATATTATTATGCTTCATAAAGAAAAATTAGTTAACGCCTTGGCAGAAAGCCAGAAATATAATGTGATTATATATGGCCATACCCATCAAACTGATTTGCGTAAAATCGGAAAGACACTTATTGTAAATCCGGGAGAATGCGGGGGTTGGCTAACCGGGAATAGCACCATTGTCTTACTGGATCTGGAAATTTTAGAGGCAAAAATTATAAAATTAGCGAATAGCGTTTAGAAACAGTTAGCTGGTTAGATGGTTACTTGGTTAATTGGTTAGGAGAGCAAAAAACGCATCTAGTATCTCGTGAAGAAGGAAGCTAGGAGCCAGATGTAGGGGCTTGATTCATCAAGCCCGCAATGAAAAACGGGGCGGATAAATCCGCCCCTTACTTCTTCCTCTCTTGTATCTTCTTAACTAGCTAACCAAGTAACTAACTAACGAGCTAACTAATCATATACGCTCCACGCTAGGTTCATTCTCTCTCACTAGCTTCTTCTAACAACTTCAAAGTCTGTTCCAATTTCTGCAGTTCTTCTCCATATTTACTCCAATTTCCTTCGCGGGAAAACTCTTGAGCACTTTCATAATATCCTGCTGCTTCTTTAATTAAATCTTTAAGGGTTTTTTCTTCACCGGTTATTACGATTTCTCTTTCCCCAAAAGTTCGCGCAAAAAGCTTTCCTAAGGCATCTTCCAGAGTATTTCCTATCACTACATCGGAACCATTAGAGACGATTACTCTCTTTAACTCAGGAATCTCTCCTGTTTCCGCCCGCAAATACAAAGGTTCGACGTAAATAATAGATTCCTCTATGGGAATTACCAGTAAATTCCCTCTAATAACCGTAGAACCCTTCTGTCCCCACAGGGTTAACTGCTGTGAGATTTCCGAATTCTGATCAATCCTCGCCTCTATCTGCATCGGTCCAAAAATCAGTTTTTCCTTGGGGAATTTATAAACTACCAAATTCCCATATTCTGGCTGATCATTTTTAGCAGCTAACCAGGCAATCATATTATTCTTGGTAGAAGGAGTAAAAGGAGTCATCAAAATAAATTCTTCCCTTTCATGACCCGGAAGTTTAGTTATAATATAATATGGTTCCATCCTGATTTCATTTTCCGCATAAATTTCATTAGGAGTATTCCAGTAATCCTCTTTGTTGTAAAATACATCAGGATCCAACATATGATAGGTAGAGTAAAGCTCGGCTTGTACCTGGAAGAGATCTTTGGGATAACGAATATGTTCCTTTAAATTATCGGGCATCTGGTCAAAGTTCTTAAACAGTTGAGGGAACATATTTTGATATACTTTAACTAATGGGTCTTTCTGATCCACAATATAAAAATCCATCGTACCATTATAGGCATCAATGACTACTTTAACCGAATTTCTCATATAATTGAAGTAACCCCCTTTAACAGGAGTAGAGTAAGGATAACTACTGGATATGGTATAAGCATCCTGTATCCAGAACAATTTCCCTTCCTTAGAAATTACCATATAAGGATCTTTGTCATAGCCCAGGAAAGGAGCTACCTTATTGACTCTCTCCTGAATATTACGATTGATCATAATTCGACTCTCAGAAGTAAAATTAGTGGTGAGTAAAATCTGCATATTAGAATATTTTATAGAAAAAAGAATTCTTCTCCATAGAGAGGATACCGGCATCCCACCATTGCCCGCATAGGTACTATAAACATTCTCATCTCCTTTAGGATAGTCAAATTCTTTGGCTTTGGTCTTCACAATTACATAACCTTTAGTTATCTCTCCATAATAAATTTCCGGTCTGGTAATATTAAGATTTACGCTGGAAACCGGAGGAATATCTTTGATCAACAGTTCGGGAAGACCTTCTCCGCTAATCTTATTAACCGGATTTACTACTACCCCATAACCATGAGTATAAGTTAAGGTCTCATTTACCCAGGTTTTGGCCTGTTCCGGTATCTTATCTTTATCTAATTCCCGGGGAGAGACCATCACCTGCTGATAATTTCCGTTAAAATAATAACGGTCCATATCTACACTATTAAAATCATAATATAACCTGATGGCTTGAATCTGTTTTAGAGTCTGTTTTATAGGTCTCCGATCCCAGAGTCGGATATTACTAATAATCTTATCATTTTTTTCAATATCCTCGAAACTTATTCCTTCCTTTACCGGAAATTCTTCCTCCCTAATCTTATCTAAACCATATGCTACCCGGGTAGCTTCAATATTATTTAATATATACGGTCTCTCCTTGGTACCTTCATTAGGCAAGACTACCGCACTCTGAATAATTGTGGGATAGATTCCTCCCAGTAAGATAGAGACACCAACCAACACCGCCAATCCCAAAGCTGGTAATTTCCAATTTTCTTTCCTTGCAGTTACAAAAAACAGTGCTGCGCAAACCAAAGCTAAAACCATTAAAACCCTCAAAGCAAATAGAGTGGCATGAATTTCTGTATAACCTGCTCCAAAAATAACCCCCTGAGTAGAGTAGAGAATCTTAAAGGCGTTTAACCAATACTGCCAGGATTTTAAAATTAATATGAAACCGATAAGTAAGGAAAGATGTACCTTAACCGGGGTTTCAATAATAAGTTTTTTATATTCATATTTTACCGCCCTTTTAACAATATAAATAGCAGCTACTACAACAGCAATGATGCTAAGAGCAAAGGATAACCAGTTTCTGACGAATTCCCAGAAAGGCAGACTAAACATATAAAAACCGATATCCTTATTAAAGATAGGGTCAGTTATCCCAAATGAGGTTCTGTTTAAATAAATCAGGATCTTTTCCCAACTAGAGCTTTCGGAAAATCCCATAAAGAGCGCAATAATCAGGGAAAACCATAAAACAAATTTTTTATTTACCTGAATATTTTGTAGACTTTTAAATAGTTGAATCTCCGGTCTTTCAAACTCTTCCTGGCCTATTTCCACCTGAAACTCCGGAGCAAAACGTCGAGCAAAAGAAAGATTTATAAAAGACAATATAAAAAATGCTGCGGCAAAAAACAGCATAACTACCCCTTTAGTTAGTAGTATCTTCCAAAAAACAGTAACATATTGTACTGACTTAAACCATATTAGATCAATATAAATTGAGGCAACCGCGCCCACAATTATTGCCACTAATAAGATTATGCCAATAATTATCCATTTCAAATTCTTTGCTTTATCAGCCATCTCTTTCCTCCAATTTTTATTTTTTATATCTTTATTATATCATCCTATACCAGTAATGCAATAAATAAAAAAGTTGCCCAAAGGTGCCTGGCACCTTTGGGCAACTTTTTAAAATAAATCCTTATAACTTTTAAGTTCAAAAAGAGATTCTGTGTTTTTTATTGCCTTTACTATTGCCCGAGCCATTACTTCTGCTGCAATTGCCCCCACTACATTTGCTCCTGCCTCTACCTCACCGGTGGCCATACAAAAGATAGTATCCCCGTCAAACATAGTATGAGCGGGGCTTATAGTCCGGGCATACCCATCCTGAGCCATCATCGCTACTTTGGTGGCCCCGGCCTTGGTTAGCTTTGCATTAGTAGCTATAACTCCTATAGTAGTATTTTTTGAAAAATTACTTCCGCTTCTTTGAGGAAAATTTCTCAAGAAAGACATAGTATTAGCAACTTCTTTTTTGTCCTCACTTAAAACCCCGGCAATAATCTCTCCGCTTTCCGGGTCAACTACATCTCCAAAACAGTTCACTGCCACTATGGCTCCTATTATTAGCTCTTGAGACTTAAAACTGGCCGTGCCCAGACCGCTCTTCATACAACGAAATCCGCCAAATATCTTTCCCACCGTTGCCCCAGTTCCGGCTCCAACATTACCCTGTCTGACTTCCGCATCAGAAGCATTAAGACAGGCATCATAACCCATCCTGGCATCAGGTCTTACCCTGTAATCGCCTACACCCAAGTCAAAGAGAACTGCACCGGGGACTATAGGAACTTTGGTTAACACCACATCAAAACCTATTTCTCTTTCTTCTAAATATTTCATCACACCCGAAGCTCCATCGAGTCCAAAGGCACTACCTCCGCTAAGATAGATAGCATGGGCTTTGTCTACCAAATTTACCGGATTTAAAAGGTCTGTTTCTCGAGTTCCCGGAGCTCCTCCTCGCACATCAACTCCTGTTGTTGCTCCTTTTTCACAGATAACTACGGTACACCCGGTCCCGGCTTTTAAATTTTGACTGTGTCCTACTTTTATTCCCGGCACATCTATAATGGCATCCTTTAAAACTTTCGAATTTTCCTTATCGTTCATCTCTCCTACTCCTTGCTTTTAAAATTTTTTTACCTGGAAGTGCTTAAATCAATCTAATAGCAAATTCGGGACATACCGGATTACAATATCCACACAAAATGCATAATTTGTGATCGACCACTGCTTTTCCATTTTTTAAAGATAAGGCATTGTTAGGGCAGGCTTTAACACAGGTGCCGCAACCCTTGCAAAAACGCGAAATAAATAATCTTTTGCTGGGTTTAATTTTTTGAGTTAGCAGTTCCTGAGAAATATCTTCATCATTAAATATCTTTAAATCTAGTCCTAGTTCTTCTTGATTTACCATACCAACTGCTACAGAACTAATGCCTTGAATCTTTCTTACAAAATTAAAAGCCTTTTCTAATTGATCAATTAAGTGTCCTCCGCCTAAGGCCTTCATAGCATATAGGCCTTTCCCTGTTTTATATGCCTTTGAGATTGCTTTAATCATACCTTCAATACTATCTCCTACAATTCCAATACCAAGTTTATTAATGATAGGAAATATAATATCGATTTCTTTAATTTCTGCGGCTCGCCTAACTATTCCAACCGCATGAGTGGAAATTCCGATTGCCCTAATAATTCCCTTTGCTTTATAATCCTGCAAACATTGAAATGCTCCCGCTCTTTCTTCAAAAACCGAAGGAGTAACTCTGGCTGCATGTAAAAGAAAAATATCTTGATACCTTATCTAGTGAGGCTTTTTAGAGCAAGATAGCGACATTAATTTTTCCTGTTTCTCCTAGCTCGTTTGATACAATCTCACATTTAGTTCTGAAAAGACAGGCAATCTGGCCAGGTACTTTCGACCTGTATTCGGTTAAGGCATAATAATTTGCCTGACCTTTGGCAATTACCAAATCGGCAGTCTGAAGTTCCTGTTTTAGCTGGTCAGACATTTCGCTAAGGGAAATGCCCAGCGTATCCGGTCCGGCTAAAATAATTTCTGAGGCGGCTTCTTGAAGACCTACTGTTTCTCCGTCTTCCATAGTGGCATCACTGGTTATGGGTCCACCTCTTAGAGCGGAGGTTACCTGAGCACCATATTTTCTGAGTTCTTTAATCAGTAATTTATCAAAGGCAATTTCTCCAACGTTATCATGAATATAAAGTATTTTAGGCGAGTTTTTGGCTATTCGAAGAATTTCAGCTCTCCGGTCTATTTTTAATCCTTCCGAAAGACAGGCCCGAAGCTCCTTTATTATTTCAGCCATTTGAAAACCATAACCGGTTCCTACTGTGCGAAAATCAAGATGGTTGCTGGCAATAGCCCAATTAACCAAAAATGAAAATTTATCAAATTCTTCCATCCCCTCCGCTTCCAAAGCAATCTTTTTTGCCATCTCTATTCCAAGCTGGTTACACTTGTCCCTTCTTTCTTTAAAAGGAATTTCGATTCCTGATATCCTCTTTAAAATTCTGTGAACTTCAGTGATGAAATAAGAGGGAATTTTTTCTGTAGAGAACTCTCGAGATAGAAATTGAAAAGATTCACTTAATATCTTCTTTTTAATTTTTTCCTCTAAGGGGATTAATTGTAAAGCACCGCACAAATCATCTATTATACAACTTGCACAGTTCAAATGTGTACGCATCTGGTAATTACTCCTTACTCTTTTTTATTTAGTTGTCTGCATCGCAATTCCTTGAACAAAGCTTTTCCGCAAAACTAAAAGGACTATAAGCGGAGGTAGCATAGCAATCACCGTACCGGCCATAATTACATTCCACTCGGGGGCTATCTGCTCACTGGCCAGGAGCATTTTAATACCGATTTGTATAACCCGCATTTCACCGGTAGTGGTGACAATTAGAGGCCATAAATACTGACTCCACATGAAGATGAATTCTATAACAAATAGAGCTGCAATATTGGTCTTAGAAATAGGAACCAGAATTTGCAGGAAATATCGCATAGGTCCTGCCCCATCGACCCGGGCAGCGTCTGGAAGGTCTCTGGGTACAGTTAAATAGAATTGCCGAAAAAGAAGTAGTCCGGTTGTGCTGGCAAAAAATGGTACCATAAGAGCATAGTAAGAATTTATCCAGTTAAAACTCGCCATTAACTGATAGGTGGGAATAATACGTACCGGAAGGGGAAGCATTTGGGTGATCATACACATAGAAAATAACAGACCCTGACCGCGAAATTTAAAGTGGGTATAGGCGAAGGCGGCTACTAATGCCAGGATAGTCTTCACTATTGCTACTACTACTGAAATCAAGGTGCTATTAAAAAAGAGCCGCCCAATATTAATTCGCTCCCAGGCTTCTTTAAGATTGTTTGTAAATTGGTCCCCCGGTATAAGTTTTGGTGGATATTCGTAAGACTCCTGAAAGCTTAAGGTGCTGGTAACCAAAGCAAAAAACACCGGAAAAGCCAGGACTATAACCAGTGTAATAAGTATTGCGTGAATAAAAATTTCATGTTGGGTTTTTCTTGTCATAAAATATTACCTCATCGGAAATAAATAGCTTTTCTTGTTACTATTCTCAATTGAATAATTGCTGCCATAGAAATTACAAAAAATATTATAAATGATTGGGCTGATGCAGATCCGGTATTTAAATGGATAAACCCATCACGATATAGCTTGTAGACCAGAAGTTCTGTTGCATTTCCCGGCCCGCCATGTGTCATAATATCTATAAGTCCAAAAACCTGAAAGAAAGCATAAAGCATGTTAACGAATAGTAAAAAGCTGGTAGTGGGGGAAAGCATGGGAAAAGTTATCCGCCAAAAAGCCTTCCATGGACTTGCCCCATCTATCTGAGCAGCTTCCAGAAATTCACCCGGCACGTTTTGTAATCCCGCCAGAAAAAAAATGATATTGTAACCCAGCATTTTCCAGGTCGCCGCACCAGCTACTATAAATAACGCTAACTGGCCGTTGGTCATCCAATTCATCATATATCCGCCAGATAGCTTGGAAACAACATAAGGGATAAGTCCGGTAGCAGGTGCAAACATCGAAGCCCAGATAACACCGGCTATTGTCGGAGAGATGGCGTAAGTCCAGATAAGAGCGACCTGATAGAAGCCCATTCCCCTGATCTTTTGGTTTAGCAGTTGAGCAATTGACAGCGAAATAGAAAGTCCGATAATAATAACAAAAGCGGCAAACTTAAAAGTAACTACAGCACTGTTTAGATAGTCCGGGGAAGAAAATAAACGGATATAATTACGAAATCCCACATATATAGTTCTCGTGCCAAACGGTGTTGATACAAAAAAAGATTCATATATGCTTTGGCCAAAAGGACCGATTAAAAAGATAAAAATTACTGCAATAGACGGAGCAATAAGCAGGTAAGGTAAAAATTTGTGTCCGGGGAATCTATCTTCGTGCATTCTTTCTCCTTTTGGTACATTAAGGGTTTAAAAAACTGCAGGAGCAGGTGTAAAACCTGCTCCTGCGCTGTGCTATATTTTTATTTGCCGTATAGTTCTAAGTAGTCTTTTAATAACAGGTTCATTTTTTCTTCAGCTTCATTTAGAGCATCTTTCGGAGAAAGCTGGCCGGCAAGTGATTTCTCCAGGCTAGATACAAAGATCTCTCTCATTGCTACAAAAGGCCCTAAACGGACTCCGGTTGATGCGGCAGTATCCCGTCTTCCGGAAAGAATCTGAAGGAAGGCAGTAAGAAAAGCCTGGTCCGCAGAGAACCAGCCTTCATCCAAGAGAGTTTTGAGTGCCGCTCCGCTCACCGGAAAGTATCCTGTCCCCTTGTGCCACTGGATAGCAATATCTTTTTGACCGGTATACTTCAGGAATTCCCAAACAGCGCGGAGTTCTTCTTCGCTTTGTCCTTTGGTGACCCAAATACTTCCGCCTCCGATAACAGAGTTTCCTACCGGATATCCTTCGAAACGCGGATAGAAGCTGGTACCAACCTTAAATTCAGAATCTTTTAAAATACCAGCCAGTGATGAAGTAGATTGGATGAGCATAGCTATTTGACCGGCTTTGAAGGCAGAATTCGCTGAGTATTCTGCTCCGCCAAAGATATAAATTCCTTTATCATGTAATCTTGTCCAGGTGTCAAAGATCATTTGACCAAAATCATCGTTAAAGACTACTTTTGTTGCTAGTCCGGACCGTCCATTATCATTATCTGCATAAAGATGGTCATGAATGGCAAGGGCTTGTTCGAAAATCCAATCAGGCCAACCGGTGGAATAGACGTGATTTACTACTCCGCTTGCCAGGATTTTTTCTCCATACTCTTCCATCTCTTTCCAGGTTGTAGGTGGTTTATTCGGGTCAAGCCCGGCTGCTTTGAAAAGGTCTTTGTTGTAGTAGAGCATAGCGGTAGAGGAGTTGAAAGGCATAGACCAAAGATTTCCATCTGTAGAGTAATAATGAGTAATGGGGATGACGTATTGTGCCCAGTCCCAGGTTTCTCCCAACATTCCAGGGATTTGATAGACGGGAGTAATGGCTTCACTATCAGTCATTGTTTGAGTTCCTACTTCATAAACCTGAACCATATTTGGACCTGTTTTGGTAGGATATGCTGCAACGTATTTGGTTAGTGTTTCCGCATAAGAACCGGTAAATAGCGGTTTAACTTCATAATCAGGATGGGTGGCATTAAAACTTTCGATAATCGATTCTAATACCCCAAGGCGCGACCCGCTCATGGCATGCCAGAAAGTAACGGTTACTGGTTCTGCCAGTGCAGTTCCTGCTGACAATAGTAAACATAGAGTTAAAACTAAAACAATTAAAAAACTTTTTCTAGAGTTCATGGTTAAATATAACCTCCTTAATAATTTTGAAATTTATTAATTAACTGATACGCTTTTTATTATTTCTGTATATCGCCCCCTCTCATCTTAAATTAGTAGCCCATGCAGAATAAAACTATTCTCTAAGAGCGTGCCAAGAGCAGAGGAATTAAATAACTCTATCAGCAAGCCAGTAAAAGCCCGCCCATATCATAAACAATATCAAACTGATAGAATTCTTCCTCAAGTGTCCAACGCTAATCTGGTATCAGGTTAGTGAGGAATTTGTAGTTGATAAATTGCAAGTTAAAGTTATCTGTTAAAATTCTAAATTAACTTACTAAAAAGTATATTTTACTAATTTAATTATAACTCAATCTCTACTTTATTTAAAGAAAATTTGAGTCAATCCCTATTTTTCTGTAAAATTAAGATACCATCAATTCCTCCCTGGTCTTGACTCCTTCTTTTATTTGTTTAATCTCTCTTAAGAGTGTATCATTTTGCTTTGATTCTTGATCTTCTTCCGGCATCTTCATATATCTTCTACCAGTCTGCCACTCTTCATCAATCTCCATAAGTCTGAGGCAGCTATATCTCAAACAGGATGCTTTATTGGGAAAAATACCGACTACCCTGGAACGTTGTTTCAGATCTTTGTTTATTATCCCTTCAATAATATTGGTGGTGCGAATCTTCCGCCAGTGGGATGCGGGAAAGGACAGATAAGTTAAAGTGGATTCCAAGTCCTCTTCTAGTAAACGGCTGACTTTAGGATAACTCTTCTGATATTTCTCGGCAATTAATTGGGCAATTGCCATAGCCATCTGTTTATTGGGGGATGCATAGATCTGTTTGAGATAAGCAGCTAATCTTGGTCTTTCCTTATAGGGCACTTTAGATAGATTGTTTCGCATAAAATGGCAGATACAGCGTTGATGTGGTGTACCGGGGAAGACTTTCTGCTGGGCTTTAATGAGTCCCTTATGGGCATCGGAGATGGTCAGATCCACCTGTTTTAATCCTCTTTCCTTTAAAGCTTTGAAATGATCCCGGTAACTTTCATAACTCTCCTCTAAGGCAATATCTACTCCTAAAATCTTACGGTGACCGTTTTTATCTACACCGACGGTAACAAGAAGGGGCCGGGAAACCACCTGATGGTTTTCCCGTAAGAAGAAATAGACGGCATCGGTGAATAGGTAGATATAATGATCTTTCAGTTGTCCTTCCCGCCAATGTTTGATTTGAGGATCTAATTCTTGAGTTAGACGGCTGACTGTAGATTTGGAAAAGATAAGATCCGGAGAGAGTTTACCCACAATCTTTTTTACCCGATTAGTGGAAACACCATCAGTGACCATCTGGCAGATGGCTGAAAGGAGAGCTTTCTCACTTCGCTGGTAGTTCTCGAATAATTGGGTATGAAAGGCAAATTCCCGGATCTGGGGTTTAGCTAAAAGCAAGCGGCCTACCCGGGTATTGAAAGAACGGGGTTTATAACCATTTCTATTTGCTTTTCTTTTTGTATCATCTCTCTGGTGAGATAATACGCCTACCTGTTGATCTCTTTCTTCTTCCATCAGTTGTTGTAGTGTTCTTTTAACTATTTCCTTCATAAAATCTTCATCCTTCTTCAGTGCCTCTTGCAAAATAGCCTGGATTGAATTATTATTTGATTGGGTCATCTTAATTTTTCCTCCTTAATGATTTTGTTTGTATTTTAATTATTATGGAGGTTCTTGATGGCCCTTTCAAATTATTTTTATCTACTTTTACAGAAAATATAACACATACTCCAGGGAATAGAAGGCAGTGACTTTTGATGCATAGAGGGTTTAATGTTTTATTTAAACAATATACAACTTCACACCAATATTTTTGATAATTTCTTCGCACTCTTTGGAAATTCCTGAATCAGTGATAACAATATCAAAATCGGTAAGTTCAGCAAAATGAGAAATTTTAATTTTCCCAAATTTTGAAGAATCAACTAATAATATTTTAGTATCCGAAGATTCAATAACCGCCTGCTTGGTTTCCTTCTCGTAAGAAGTAACACAGGTAACTCCTAATTTTTCAGAAACCCCTGCAGCAGAAATAAAAGCTTTATTTGCCCTTATTCTTTTTATTACTTCTATTCCTTCCGGGCTTTCGAACATTAGAGTATTATTATGGAAATATCCTCCAGGAAAAACTAATTTCCAATTCTTATTTTCGTATACATTAAATAAAATATTTAGAGTGTAACATATAACAGTTAGGGGTATATTTTCGGGAATAAATTTAGGAAGGTTTTCGGTAGTGGAACCAGTATCTATTACAATTATATCATTGGGTTCTACCAAAGAAGCTGCTTTTCGAGAAATCTTAATCTTCTTTTCTAACATCAAAGATTCTGCAGTTTGAATTAAATACTTTTCTTCATCTGCATCAATCGGAGAGTTTCTCTTTAGAACAGCTCCCCCGGGGATAAGAGTAACAATATTTTCCTT
>Ga0222642_1000316_pt1 | contig 12115 bp, 9 predicted proteins | sample AntAcemetagen229_FD_179813 | JGI IMG/M metagenome (GOLD analysis project Ga0222642, IMG submission 179813) | Saline water microbial communities from Ace Lake, Antarctica - #229 | ecosystem: Environmental > Aquatic > Non-marine Saline and Alkaline > Saline | place: Antarctica: Ace Lake | collected... | reverse complement strand
GGCAAATCTTCGTACCGGATGAAACCTTTCCGTTGCAGTTCATCGAAGTTATCCTTGTTCGCAACAATATCACTGAAAATCCCCAATTCCCAGAGTTTTTTTCCAAGGAGCTGTTCACGGGAGAAACCAAGCAGGTCGATTAAAGATGGATTCACCTCAACAATCTCACCGGTCCCGGCATCGAGGATAAGAATCCCGTCCTGAGCCGCCTCAAAGAGTCCCCGGTACCGGATCTCAGAAGCATGCAGTGCCTCTCCCTCCTTTTTCCAGCCACTGATATCCCTGACACTCGATACAGCCAGCGTTCTGCCGCCGGATTCAAAAAGGGTCACACTAATCTCAACCGGCAGACTCCTCCCGTCTTTTGTAAGATGAGCCCACTCAAACGTTTTTCTCCGCTCTGTTTTCAGTTCATTAAGAATGGAGGAAAGGGGCTTTTCATAGGTGGGATCATTGAGTTCCGTCACAGTGAGCTCAAGAAATTCTTCATTGGTATAACCAAGCATCTCTGACGCTGCCGCATTTGCCAGAAGAATGTGCCCGAGAGCGTCAGGTGCCCTCTCATGCAGATAGATGGCATCAATAGATGTCTCAAATATAGTTCTGAATATATTTTCACTCTCCGGGAGCTCTTCCGCTGCCTTTCGAAGGGAGGTTTTAGATTGTTCTTCTTCGGTTTTCATGGCACACTGATTAAAGGATAATATTACTCTGGCATGGCAGTCGTTTCATGGATTTTTTGGATGGTAATCCTCTTCTTTGCAACCGTTCCTTTGATTAATATATAATAAGACATTTAATTTGATTATCATTTTACTGCTATTTACTACTTTCTGGAAACCACCCTGTTTCGTTTGTTTATCCAGCCGGAAGCGTGCCCGTGAGCGAAGCGAGCGGAGACGCTGGAGGCGTTCCATAGTAGCAGCCGGAACCCATGAACTTATCTGAAAATGACAACCCCATTTGGGATAAAAATCACTTCGTGATTCATACCAAAACATGTGAGAGGCTGGCACCTCACACTCGTTTTTCATCAAACAAGCCTGAAATTATCGTTTCACGCGTGTTTTTCCTCACGCGCAAGCGGAGGAAAAGTGAGGGGGTCGGGCGTAAAAGGAAGCCAGAAAACCACTGATACATCAGCCGCTTGCGTGAGACGAGCAGCCCGACTGAAAGGAGGGTGGGAGTAAGTGGCAGGCGGCAATGCCAATATTGTCATTCAGGACAGGATTACCTGTTTTTTCCCACCAAGCACCAATCGTTTAGCAGAGATTATACTTTTCGCCACATTCCTTCCGGCATCAGAATCTCAAACCGTGCTCCCTCTCCCGGGATCCCTGTTTCTGTGATGATCATCCCGGTAATCGAGAGAATCTCTTTTGATAGGAAAAGGCCCAGACCAGTGTGCTGGAAATACTGACGGTTGAAAATTTTCTCCTTGACATCGGCCGGAACACCAACGCCGTCATCCTCACAAATCAGTTTCAGGCCCTCCGGAGTTTCTTCGCTGGTGAACCGTATCGTCGTTATTTTCTCGCCATGCCGGACGGCATTGTCAAACAGATTATAGATCACCTTCTCAAAAAGCGGGTCAGCGTAGACTTCAAGGTTTTGTACCTGATTATCCACAGTCGGAGCATCATGAGCATCTGAGACGGTGCCAGATACAATCGTCCCGACATTAAACCACTCCGGCGATTGCACGCCGAGATCCTGATAATCACGGGTGAAGACAATCTGGCGCTCTATTGTCTTAAGCGCCTCTCCAACGATCTTCAGATCCTCAGCAGTCTTTGAATCCGGCGCGATATTACCCTCCATCTCCATCACCTCGACAAACATCTCTGCCCCTGCCACCTGATTGATAATATCATGCCGGGTAATACTGGAAAGAAGGTTCAGTTTTTTATTGGCCTCCAGTAATGCCTTCTCTGTTTTCTTACGTTCGGTGGTATCCAGTGAAACATTGGCCAGGTACAACATTTCTCCGGTTACAGGGTCCTTTATCGAGAAAATCATCGTATGCACATCGACCAGTTTGCCGGTCGAATGATTGATATACTGGAGATCGCCCTCCCAGGAACCTTTTTCCTTCCATATCGGCAACAATTCAGATGCGACTTTTTCCTTCAGATGTTCAGGAATATAATCCAGCATGTCATGAGTGATTGCTTCTTCAGGAGTCATGCCAACCATCCGGGCCCCCGCTTCATTGAGGAAGATCGTCCTGCCATCAAATGTGGTCAAAGCGATGAGTTCACCGGAGTGGCGCACAATTGATGCCAGTTTCTGAAGTTCCCGTTCAGCCTGCCTGCTTTCAGTGATATCTCTCACAATTGCCAGAACTTCATCGTCACTGAGCGCCACCATCCGAGCTTCAAAATCCCTCGCGCCCTTAGGGAATAAAAGCTTGTATTCGAACTGCTGGAGGGTCTTTGTTCTGATTGCCTCTTCGATATGATGCATGATTGCATCTGTTGATTCTTTCGTAAATCCGGTGTCGCGAATATTTTTCCCGATGATTTGATCAGCAGGAACGGCAAGAACGTCTGAATCAGACACCCTGAAATTACTAAACACTCCCTCACGGGAAATAGTAAACATCATATCCGGCATGGCATCAATCAGTGCTTCATTTCTGTGTTCACTTTCCAGCAGTGCCTTTTCAGCAATCTTTCGTTCCGTAATATCCCGGATAACTGACAGGAAGACTTTTTTTCCGAGAAGTGTCACGGAATGGGTATTTATCTCCAGTGGGACAATCGTTCCGTCTTTTCTCCGATGCTCGGTTTCAAAGGTTGCATGACCCGTCGTTTGTACCTCTCTGATGATTTCGTCAAATGGGCGGCTAAAACAGTCAGTACTAATTTCAAGCGGGCCAATCCTGAGTAGTTCGTCCCGGGTATACTGAACCATCCGGCAGGCTACTTCATTGACATCTATGAATCTGCCGGGATATCCGTTGTCCAGCATTTCAAGAATTTCAATGCCGTCGTTTGCTTTATCGAATATTTCACGGAATTTTGTTTCACTTTCCAGTAACGCATTTTCAGCTTTTTTCCGTTCGGTTATATTATGAATAATTCCCTGATAATGGGTGATTTCCCCCCCGGGGTTACGGCGAATCTCGGTAAAGTCTTCAATCCAGTAAACCTGTTGATCCTTGCCGATGATCCGGTAGATCTGTTTAAAGGTGTCATTATGGTTTTCACTATTGTACTCAACCTCATCACCTACCATGGCAAGGTCGTCCGGATGAACCATCGCACTGAAGAGTATATCGCCGGACAGGAGTTCTTCCGGGGTGTATCCAAACTGAATAACATTATCGCTGACCATTTCCACCGACCAGTTTTCCTCAGCTTTCCAGAGAAAGGCAACGGCAGGACTTTTATTGATGATATCAAGCTGTTCCTTCTGTTCCCGCATCAGTTCTTCAATTTTCGCATGGTCAGCTTTTCGTTTTGTTATATCTGAGACGAGTCCCTGATAGCCGATGACGTCTCCGTCTTTTGTGACTGCCCGTCCCGATTCATGAATCCAGCGGACTTCGCCGGATTTAGCAATGACCCGATACTCACTGGTTTCCGGATGCCCGGCAAGAGTCTGGTGAAAATTTGTAACGACCCATTCGATATCATCCGGGTGAAGAATCTCAGTAAAAGAACGCCCCGTCAGTTCATCAGCAGTATAACCAAAACCGCCTTCCAGAGACTCGACAACCGGACTTAGGTAGGTAAATCTCCCCTCCAAATCCACGGTGAAGATCACCTCGTTGATATGTTCGACGAGATTCTGGTATTTTTGCTGGCTTTCCTCGAGTGCATCTTCTGCTTTTCTGGTATCGGTTATATCAACAATTGATCCAAAGAGAATCAGAGACGACCCGGTTGTATCGGGGATGCACTGAATAATGTCATGAATCCACCGCAGCGTGCCGTCTTTTCGGATAATCCGGTACTTCCGATCCCGTTTAGTCCACGGAACGGTCCGAAGAGCATTGTTATAGGTCATTATCCGTTCGAGATCCTCAGGGAAAATAATTTCATCCCACCGTGGAGTGGCTGCCAGAAAGTCGTCCTCCACGTATCCGGTAATTTCTTCAACCTGTCCTTTGAAGAAGACCGGCACCCAGTCTATTGTTGATTCATAGGCGATGCCCTGATAATTTTTGATGAATGTCTGGTAGTGTTCTTCGAAGAACGGCAGAAGACTCCCGTCCTTTTCAGCGAGTGATATGACTTCTGAACAGGAAAGAACATAGGTCCGGTCTTTGTAACTGACAGTCTGTTTCGACACTTTCACCGGAATTTTTGTGCCGTCTTTTGTAATACGATAGGAGGCGAAGGAAAAGCTGGTTCTGCTAAGAATATCTCTCCATATCTCCGGCCAGTTTGCTTTTGTGACCCCGATATCGACATCCCATACAAAAAGCGAAGGCAGATCGTCTGCACAGTATCCAAGTGTCCTTAGAAAAAAGTCGTTGCCCTCAAGAAGAGCCCCGGTCTCATCGGTAATAAAAACCAGTTTCTGTTCGTTTTTCAGGCAAAGAGCAGCAAGCTCGTCGATTTCATTTTTCTGAAGGGGAAGTGTTGGCATTAAGATCTCCTGTCTGGATGTGAAAGAGTCTGTTGAATTCTTTCAGAACAGAATATATTACATTTGTGTAATTTAAGCTTAAAAGTAACCCCCAGGATACCGGTTCCGGCTCTTTTTGCTCTTCCTGCATTTTTTTGGGGTTTTTCTGCTGGTATTGCCGCCTGAAAGGAAACATGTCTGAACTGGCCGGACCGGCTCTCTGCAATTGTATTAAAGCACTATATGCAAATGATCATTAGTTTTCCTGATTGCGAATAATCTGACTTTTCACAACAAACGGGTATGAGGCACCAGCCTCACACTTGTTTTGATATAAATCACGAAGTGATTTTTATAGTAAATGGAGCGTGGTGCGCTGGCGATGGCAGAAATACTTATTTTTTCCTCAGAACGTCCCATCACCAAAAAAAGCCCTTTCCTGCATCCCATCTTCACTGCCGGTGCAAATACAGAGGTGTGCCGCCTGCCACTCACTCGCATTTCCCCCAAAAAAAGGGAGTTCCCTCCCTTCTTCATACCCTCATCTCCCTGCACTGCTGCCGGTATCCCTCCATCCAGCCCATCCGGGCCAGATCCTCCGGGTCCAGTCCGGCCGCATGAATAAATCCACAGGCACACCGATACCCGGCAACTTTCCGTTCCCGGAAATCATACACCAGCATATGAGTCGGGACCTCCTTATCGCAGACCGGGCAAAAGATGGGGGCCATCAGATCCTCCCCCAATACTGGCTTGGTCCCTGTTGCGGTGCACACTCATCATACCAGGCCACCGCTCCGTCATGCTCATGTCTCCGCCGCCTCATTTCTCTCCACCATTCTAATGCAGCCTCTTCATCTACCTCGCTGCACTCCAGTTCTTTCCTTGCAGAGTGTCCCTCTGCTTTGTTCCGGTCTGTCATTCCTGTTCAGTTCCTGCCCCGGCTTTGCGTGCCGGCGATTAAGCGGCAAACGGAGTATGGCTGCCGTCCCGAAGGGCGGCTGGCTCACCCGTTTGACGATAGCCCGCCTGTGCCGTCGTAACACCACCAGTGCCGGCACGGCGGAGTGCAACGGAGCCTGTGCGGCCGGAGAGGGGGTCACTGTCACAGGATAAGAGGGCGGTCACTTAAGAGTGTAGGATTGAGGTCTCCCTGAAAGAAGTTCACACATGAAGTTCAAAGAGAAAAATCAGGGTTGTGAAGGTGCAACAACTACCATTCTTTTTGAGTCACTATACGTATGTCACAAAATTGTAACACAAGCTAAAAAAAAATTCAGGAGAGATTTTTGATAACAAGCTCTGCTGCCCGTCTTCCGGAAAGGAACATGCCTCCAAAGATGGGACCCATGCGGGTCTCTCCTGCGACGGCATTTGCTGCCATACCAGCGACGATGAGTCCGGGGAAGACCTCTTTTGTGTGTTCAAGGATATTTGCCTCGGCACGGTCGGCCCACATGAATCCTTCACCGGCTATTGGAAGGTTTCCTCCCTTATTCTTTACCTGATGTGCAACTGTAGAGTCGTGGCCGGTGGCATCAATGGTATATTTTGTCCTTAGGGTCAGGGGGTCGATGTGGAGGTGTGCCATCTCGACAGCGGTCCAGTTGATGACAAGGCCCGAGACGCGTCCGTCTCCCTTGACAACGACATCCTCAACCATCGTGACATTGAAAAATTCTGCTCCTGCATCACAGGCTGCTGCGGTAAGGTGAGAGACTGCCTCGATGGAGGAGGCGACATAGTAGTTCTCCTGATATTCTTTGTAGGAGATACCGAATTTATCGAGGATGGGACGGGCCTCATCCTGAACAACGATTCGGGGAAACATCATTCCGCCGCCCCACATCCCGCCACCAATGGAGAGCTTCTTTTCGATAACTCCGGTTTTTATCCCGGCTTCTGCAAGATATGCAGCAGCAGTGAGTCCGGCAGGACCGGCTCCAACGACCGCACAATCCATATCGAGGTAGTCCATCATCACGGAATTCTGCTCTTCGAGAATAGCACGGCTGATAACCACTTCATCGAGTTCTTTTCGTGTCATGTCTGTTTTATTATTTGGGGTCCGGACATATGAATGAGGCGACCGCAGATGTGGGGTCCATGTATTCAGGGCGGCTGGCTTACCCGTTTGACGATAACCCGCCTTTGCCGTCGTAACACCACCAGTGCCGGCACGGCGGAGTGGAACGGAGTTGTGCGGCTGGAGAGGGAGTCACTGTCGTAGGATGGGAGGGCAGTAGCTCAAAGGAATGGCAACGGGTTCCTTCTTACAAAAGTTGTCAGTTGAAAATTTTGAGAGTGCACGAAAGTTCTGATGATGAAATCCATTGGATGGACTCCAGCCACATGGAGGTGAAAGCCCTATTATTCAAATACGCTTTGTTATGAGCTATTCTGATACAATTACAGAGCCAGAATCCATTCTGGGTACCAAAACAAAAGACACGGAGTTCAGTAGTTTTCTGTGAATCGGTATCCTTGCAGGAATGGCACCATTTCGCCAAACCGGCACGGGCCACTCTGGAAATCCTGATATGATGCTCATCAGGCAGAATCTGACAGGCCCATTCCATCCGCCTTTCAGACCGAAGACGACGTTCAAACCGTCTTTTTAGTCAGACCGGCCCGTCACTCACAGAGCCCCCATCCATCTGCCAGGAACCCTCGGGAATCCGCATCTCAAAGACCGCTCCCTCACCGAAGGTTCCGGTCTCAACAATGCTTATTCCTGTAATGTCAAGAATTTCACGCGCAAAATAAAGCCCGAATCCGGAATGTTTCCCATATTTATTATTGAAGATCAGCTCCTTCTCCTCCTCAGAAATACCCGTGCCATCATCACGTACTATCAGCAAACCGGTTGCATTCTCCGTTGAAAACTGAACCGTAATCGTTGTTATCGATTCCCCGTGACGGACCGCGTTCTCAAAGAGATTGAAGATCACCCGGTAGAAAAGGGGGTCTGCGAAGATTTTGCACCCATCCACCTGCACATCAATTACTGTTTCGGCAAAACCGGGATCTTTTCTGACCTCTTCAATTAGCTCAGCAACCAGATACCACCGGGGCTTCTTCACACCCAGCGACTGATATTCACGTGAAAAGGTAAGCAGACGTTCAATTGCATCAGTACCGTCGTTGATGTACTTCAGTTCTTTTAACAACTCAGCATTTCCTTCGTACTGCATCTCAATCATATCCGCCCCGGTCATAATTACCATCAGATAGTTCAGAATATCGTGTCGGATAACACTGGTCAGCATGTTAAGTTTCTTGTTAGTAACCTCAAGAGCCTGCTTTAAAATGGTAATATCATGGATGTCAGTGGCATAGAAGAAAAGTTTTTCAGGCGCTCCGTCCAGCACAAGTGGTGCGAAACGCACTCTGTACCAGCGGGATTCAGCTGGTAAAGGAATGAATATCTCTCTTTCAGACGGCACATTGGTCTGTAACACTTCGAGAGAGAGGGACTTACATTGTTCATAGACTTCACCCGTAAAAATATCGGAAATGTCCATACCCGGTAGTGAAGCAGGGTTTATCTGTACACAGGCAGCAAATCTCGAATTGAAACGCTCAATTTTGAGATCAGAATCACAGATTAGTATCGCATCATCAGAATTTTCTGTAATGGCACGGAATTCCTGCTCCTTCTTTCGCAGTGCTATCTCGAAGTTCTTTCTCTCCGTGACATCTGAGAAGAGTCCCTGGAAACCGATGACGTTGCTATTTTTTAGAATCCTCCGGCCGGACTCCTGAATCCATCGGATCTCACCGGATTTGGAAAAAACTCTGAATTCACTGCTTCTTGGGGTTCCGGCAAGGCTCGATTTGAATTTTTCCACCACCTCTGCAAGATCTTCAGGGTGAAGGATTTCAGTAAATGTGTGCCCAATCAGCTCTTCACAGGTATAGCCAAACCCACCTTCCAGGGTTTCAGCAACAGGACTGACATACGTAAACTTCCCATCCACATCCAGGGTGAAGATCACTTCATTGATATTTTCGACAAGATCCTGGTATTTTTGCCGGTTTTCCCGGAGACTTTGCTCAGATACTTCATAATCCTGATTTTTCTTTTCAAGCTCCCGGATCTTCTCTTCCAGTTTATGAAAGACCCGTTCACTATATTCTTTCAGGTATTCTTCCTCTTCTTCCGGGGACAGAGCCGGTTCTGAAGGGGTAATGGCAGGTGATTCTGCAAGTACTTCTTCGATCTCAGCAAGGAAGGCATCCTTTTCCTCTAGTTTTAAAATGTAACGCTCAGCACCAAGGTCAAGCCCAAAAGCCTGGTCTTCCTCTCCGGTATAGGTTGCTGTATAAAAAACAAATGGTATCTTCTTCAGGTTCTCATCTTTTTTCACTTCACGACACAACTGATATCCATCCATCTGTGGCATGAAAATATCGGAGATAATCAGACGGACCGGGTGATTCTGAAGGTAGTCCAGCGCTTCCTTCCCGTTTTTGGCCGATTCAACCGGGTATCCTTTTGATTTCAGGATAACCTCCAGCAGGTACCGGTTCTCGTAAAGGTCATCAACGACAAGGACTGGTGTGGATTCGCTGTTCTGCTCAGGGGGTTCTGGTGTGAGGTTGGTCATAAATACTCTATACTATCTTTGATAATCGTATCCGGATTGATCGGTTTTTCGATGCATCCGGTGCAACCCATGACAAGGGCTTTCTCTTTTTCGTCAACTATTGCATAGAACGTTTGTGAAAGATTCAGTTCTTCTGCGACACCAGCAGGTTCTGCTGCCACCTCATGGATCCCCCTGAGCAGGAGTAAAGGGTTGCCGTTTATGAAATGGTATTGAGATGTATTGCTTGCAGAGGCGGTTGGACACTCTGCTGATAATAACCGGTATTATGGCATTGAGATACGGGTGGTGATGATAACCACACCTTTAGGTCCATAAATGTATTTCTATTCTAAAACATATTATTTATATATTGTGTTATTCTGTTATCCAATGCTGAGCGTATTCCATGTCGATATGACAGGAGAGTAACTATCAGGAGCAGAATCACGGGTCTGCGACGAGGCAGAAACAGGAAGGAGAATTATACAGAATACTAATAAAACGAATGATATCGTTTAAAAACCATTTCTTTTAATTTAATTTCACCAACCCACATTTATACTGAACCAACATCGACTGCATATAATGTTCCTTTAATCAGATTTACGATGAAAATATTCCTTTGTTAATTGTCTTATCCAAGGCAAAAAATGGGCCCATCAGATCCTCCCCCAATACTGACTTGGTCCCTGTTGCGGTGCACATTCCTCACCAGGCAACTGCTCCGTCGTAACACCACCAGTGCCGGCACGGCGGAGTGAAGCGGAGCTGTGCGGCTGGAGAGGGGGGTCACTGTCATAAGATAGGAGGGCAGTCGCTCAAAGTCTTATAAAACAGAAAATAGATCTATCAAAAATATCCCGTTCCTGACTGCAATAAGAGAGAACTATTTCATCCCCTAAAACCTACACATAAATACGCAAGAAAGGAGGCCAACGAACATGCTCGACATAAAACCCCAATATATCGTCTCAAATGAAAACAAACCAGTCAGTGTTATCCTTGATATTGAGACATTTCAGAAGATCGAGACTGTTATTGAAGATTATGGTCTTGGCAAATTTATGGATGAAACGGATGACGAGAAGCCACTTTCCCTTTCAGAAGCCCGCGATTACTACGCAACTCTTAGCAAAACGGCCTGAACATGGTCATCTGTTGCTATAAAAATGAAGAGTCCATTTTCATCAAAACCAGTGTGAGACTGGCATCCCATACAGGTTTACTATAAAAAGACATTTTTGAAAGATCTCTCTCATCTCCCTCAAAAACGTGCATGAAATGAATATTTCAGGCACTGTTTGATGAAAATGGGGTCGTCATTTTCATTCTAAATATCGGGAAACAATAGAGGAACTTGTTTTTAACGTCATACCAGAGAGTGAATCTGTCTTTGATCATACTGACATCCGCAGAATGAAAGGAACCCGCACCCGGTACCGGATTCGTGTTGGCCGCTACCGGATAGGCTGTGCCCTGCGCAGGGATGGAACTGTTGTATTTTGTCGGGTTCGAAGCCGGGAAGAGATCTATTCAGTTTTTCCCTGATATGACATGATACAGAAAAACAATTAATTTTGACAGAAACATGCGAAGAGGGAATTGGTCCGTTCCCCACATAAAAAAAAGGCGGGGGATATTCATCGCACAATCCCCCTTTCCAGCGCCAAATCCCACAAGGTATCCAGCTCACCCATCAGCTCCCTTCTCCGTCCAGCATCCGTCTCACACAGCAGCTCAGTCTCCAGGTCAATCGTCTGTTCACACTCCGCCTCAGTATAACAGAGGACCACCAGCTCATCGCTCATGCTTCAGTCCCTCCGGCCGGAAAAGAAGCGGTGAGGGAATCCACCGCCTTCTCCGCATCCTGCGCCGCTTTTACCACATCCATCGCCGAACCTTCCCGGATGGACCGGAGCTGTACCAGCCAGCCAGCCAGCCAGCCAGCCAGCCACATAGGCAGCCGCGTTCTCCTCCGTATCCGGTGTCTCCACCCGGCAGAGCGAGCACAGGAAGGCCGAACCCATCTCAGCAGTCAGCTCCTCACGGCCATACTGCTCCGAGCCAAAGAACGCCTTCTTCACCACACCGTCACGCTTTAATCGGTCAGTGTGTCCGGTCCAGTGCGTCATCTCATGAAAGAGCGTTGCATAGTAGCTCTCCGCACACCCGAACCGGTCCACCGGTGGCATAAAGATCACATCCTGTGCCGGAGCATAGGCCGGCTCACCCATTGCCATCACCGGCTTATTCTGCCGGAGAGGGGGTCACTGTCATAGGATAGGAGGCGGTTAGAAAAGAGTAGGGACTCCGGTGCTGTGATGATATGAATTTAAAAAAAGAGAACTCTATGTTTGTGGATTGTACCCCAAGTTTAACAGTTGGCCTAATGATGTACTTTTTACCCGTAAAATTTCCAAAATAGTCAAGATTGAATTTGACAGTTGGGTTAGATTTGTGGGAAAAATGCAAGTTCTATTCTCCTAATGATAGTTTCGTCTGAAATTCAAGCCCAAAATGAGGATTTTTTGGCAGAATTTTTTCAAATATCTGGAATTGTCAAATTCTATTCTTCCACAATCTAAGGGATTTGTGTGAAGTGGCAAAGTTGGGGAGTAAATGAATGACCGGGCCTGACGGGTAATAGGATATCCTCTCACACTACGAAGACATAAGCTCCCTTGACCCGCCTGATCCATCTTTATCCACCCTTAACCCAAAAAAGGTCAGGAAAGAACTGTCATGAATTCGCAATCTGAGCTTTAATTGACCTTAGAGCATCCTCCAAAACCTCCCTTTACCCACTTCCGAAAAGAGAGGGGGGGGTCCCTCACAACTGCCGGATCATCTGCCCCCCCTCTCTTTTTCATAAATCTGGGTAAAGAGAGAAAAATAAAATAAATAATGAAAGAATATAAGATAAAACTAAAAAATAAGCAATTAAA
>Ga0222642_1000315_pt1 | contig 12136 bp, 14 predicted proteins | sample AntAcemetagen229_FD_179813 | JGI IMG/M metagenome (GOLD analysis project Ga0222642, IMG submission 179813) | Saline water microbial communities from Ace Lake, Antarctica - #229 | ecosystem: Environmental > Aquatic > Non-marine Saline and Alkaline > Saline | place: Antarctica: Ace Lake... | reverse complement strand
GTCAATGATTGCCTTTACTGCTTCTCTCTTCGGCGGCTCTTCTGTCTTACTGTTTCCGCTGTCGTGGGTTTCCGGTGTTGGTTGTGGTGCGTATCTTAATAAATGGCCCTTATTCATGCCTTCTATTGTCTTTCTCATTAAAAGCCTACATGCTCGCCTAACATCTCCACGGCATGAATATACATTATTTGCCATTTCTTTAAGGTCTGCTGTCGTTGTTTTCATTTGTTCATCCTTGCCCATTGTGGGCGGTTGGTTATTTATTGCCCTATAGTATAAAACATTCGTTCATCATTCACAACAACAAAATACATTTCAATGATAATAAATACAAAGCCCGCATGAATACAGGACTGAACACCACTAAATAACACAGTTCATTTACTAGCTGTCATTTCAGGCGGGTTGTTGAAATGTGTAGTTTCGTGCATAATGTGTAGTATTGTGCACATTTTGGGGTGATTATTGGAGAGCTCAGCCCCTCCCCGCTTCGCATGTTGCAGGATCAAAAGTTAATAGAGGGTTTACATAATAAACATTATGGGAAGTACGATTATCAGAGTTATAATGAGCAATAACAAAGACTTACAGCGTTTTCCATTTGTGTTGTATTGTACCCTTTACCCCGTTTCACCAGTAAATAAGCATTCTTTCGTATAAGGTAAAGCGGGCGAAGGGCGCGCGTTACCGACCACCTTCACTAACAGTTATCCCTCCCAGCGTTATATCCAATTTTTCCCAGGTTCTCAGGAATTTTTCTAAAAACATCGGCAGTATTAAGAAGTGGTACGAAAACACGGTGAGTAAACGGCCTGTATTCCAACGGTTCTATATTTAGTTATAAAAACCTTATTAATGCCCGATATGGTTAAGGCCTATGTTTTAAGCGGGCAAAGTGGAAAAGGGGATCAAAAAGGTGTTGCCATAAGTTCTTTAAAAAACAATGAGATAGGATATAATCTTGTAAACGGCCACAAATTATTTTCAAAAAAAACAGCAGTTATAAGTGTATAATAAATAAGTTAATAGGATAAGTATGATAAGTTGGTTAAAAATAATAGTATTGACATTGACCAATAAATTGATTAGATATCTTCCGGCGAAAGAAAAAAAAGAATAAAGCTAATAGAGATATAGTATATATTAGTAATGCGGAAGGGGGAAATCTGAATGAATATCAACGAAGAACAAAACACTGAATTTACAGAACCTATTGGATGCAAGAAAGAATACATCGGAGAAGTTTGCGATGATTGTCCGTTTAATGAATTTGTTCTTGTGGGCCATCCGGGTGGTGATAGTAAGAGCAGTGTAGAGAAACATCATTGTGATCTTGGCCATTGGGAAGATGATTTTTAAATAAGGGGTAAATTATGAGCTTAATAGAAACATTAGCAGCCAGGGATGAACAGCTTGACTCAGATATCAAACAGAAGGAATCGGAGATTAGGAACAATATCCGGGTAAACAAGATATGGGAAGATGATATTATTACTTACAAAAAAGAGCGGATTGAGATTAATGTCGCGCTCATATCAATGGGCGATAACGGACCGGTAAAGGGGTAAATGATGTACTACGATAAAAACGGCAAGCTAGCTGGGCAAACAAAAGATGGGTGCATATTGTCTGAAAGTGAAATGAAAGATGGCCTTAAGAAACAGGCGGGCGCAACTTGGGCCAAATGTTTGTTTCCCCACAACAACGGCCTACCGGTTGAAGAGTTTGACCAGGATGATGAAGCATGGCAGCGTCTTAAGGACCGGCGATATTCAAGACTTAATATGAGCAGGCCGAATCCGGTAAACGATAATTTCCATGCTTATCTTAATAGCAAGTCTAAACCATTAAGTCGTAGGGCTAGGCGCAGGCTAAAGAAGTTTGATAAGTATATGCGCGATGAAGAGATCCCAAGAATGGTTGATACGTTCCTTCCTCCAATGTTGCCGGAGCGTATCAAGGCTATGTCTAGTAAGGACTTATCTGATAGGCCCATTGTTGTGCCGATAATCTATGATGATGATTGGGAGCCTAAAACCATTGAAGACCCGCATGAGGATATGCTGTCGCGCTCATATCAATGGGCGATAACGGATAGGTGGCCAAGGTGTTTAGAACCAGCAGATATGCTTGATAACCTTGTTGTACATAAACGCTTTGATATATTCTACCTCCTCAATAACTTTACCCAGGATGAGCTCTTGGAATTATCACAATATGACGATAGGATCCCCATTGCGGTTGTTCTACCGGAAATTAAATTGGAAGGATTGAAATGAAAAAGATATCACCCGGCAAAGCATTTGAATATGACTTCATCCATAGCTTACCTACACCTAGGGGTAATATCAGGCCCATGTTCGTTAATCGCTATAAGGACGGTACGGCCAATTGGAATAATTTACCGTGTCCAAGATGTGGGCTGATCCCTCCCAAGATCACAAGATTCCAGCATTTCAATATAGCTGACTTTGAGATATTTGATTCTAAGTACCGAGCTTTGTATATTCTTGAAATGAAGTCTCATGCCGGTAAGTCAATCCCTTACGATGCTATCCGAAAAAGCCAGTATGACGGCCTACAAGGCGCGTTCCCGGTTCCAGGGGTATATCCGGCCATGGTATTCAATATGCGCGATGTGAACGAGACTTACATCATTCATATCCATCGAGTGCTGCAACATAAGAATGCTTGCAAAAGAAAAAGCTTCCCGCTGGATTGGATGCGCGAAGTTGGGTTTAAGGTACATGGATTCATGAAAGTATCAAGGTTCACATACGAAGTTATGCCGTTCTTTGATGCTACGGGAAAAAGATTGCTTGCAGGTTTTGAAAATCCGTTGTAATATAGGCTGGCTAAATAAAAGATAATTATGAAAAACAAAAAATGCACATTGCGGCCCGGTAGGTTTAACAGCCTCAGCCACTGTTTTAGGCGGCTATCCCCTTACTCGTCTATCTTTTCCCTACTGGGTCGGAATGTCAATAGGTACCAAAATGGCTGATAAAAGAATGTTCTCAAAACTTATAGTAGATAGTGATGCCTTTTTAGACATGCCACTATCAACTCAGGCACTTTATTTTCATCTATCCATGAGAGCAGATGATGAAGGGTTTATAAACAATCCCAAGAAAATTATGCGAATGATAGGTGCTTCCCAAAATGAACTTGCGATTTTAATTAGTAAAAGATTTGTTCTTGTTTTTGATAGTGGTGTTATTGTTATCAAGCATTGGAGGCTACACAATATAATAAGACAGGATAGATTAAAAGAAACTGTCCACCTAGAGGAAAGAAGTGGTTTAAAACTAAATAAAAATGAGTCTTATACTGAAATTGGTAATAATAAAACTGGTAAACCAATTGAACACCCGAAAAAAGAAATGTCGGTATCAGCAAAAAACAGGAATGATGAAATAAAAAACAGTGAATTACCATATAGCTTTAGCGAAAAAATTAAAAAGCATTTTGATAAAGAATACTGCCCTGTTTGCAATATCCAAATGATTTATAAGTCGAACAATAGAAGCTTTATCCCAACAATCCAACATTGCAAGCCACTTTCTAAGGGTGGAAAACATGAAATTAATAACATAGCGGTAATATGTCATAAATGTAACGCTACAATAAATAATAATGAGACTGGATTATTAAACAATAGCTTAGTTATTGAGACATGGAATACAATCAGCGGTCAATCAGCGGTCAATCAGTCTCCTAGATTAGAACAGATTAGTATAGATAAGATTAGTAATAATACTTATTCTCTTCCTAGTGGTTATATAGAAGATATAGGCGCTGTTGTAGAAGATTTTGTAGAGAAGTTCAAGGAGTATTTTAAAAGGCCCATCCCAGAGGAAGACAAACCGGCAATAAAACATTCAATCTATAAACATAAAAAAGCAATTGAAGCAGAATATATTACAATCGAAATATTCTTAAAAACAGTATTTAAGAGAATACTTGATTTGGCTAGTGATGCTAAGAAGACTGGAAAACCAATTGACTTCCCTAGTAACTATTTCTTCAAGGGTTGCTTTGGTCCGGACAAATATCTATGGCGGCAAACCCGGCAAGAAGAAGAAGTTGGTGGATATCATAAGCCACTGATGAAAGAGTTTGAACAAAAACATAGCCCGGTTGCCGGGATTAAACTTTAGGGGAAATTATGAGTAAATCTCTCAGTATTGTTGGAAGTAGCCGAGATAATGGCGACAGACAAGAAGATGATTTTTATCCAACACCTGATTATGCAGTTGAAGAATTATTGAAACGAGAAGAATTTATGGGGAATATATGGGAATGTGCTTGTGGTGATGGTGCAATTAGCAAAGTATTGGAAAATCACGGGTATGTTGTAATTAGCTCAGATTTAATTGATAGAGGATTTGGTCATAATGAAGATTTCTTATTAAGTTTAGCTAAGTGTGATAATATTATTACAAACCCGCCATATAAAAACGCATTAGAATTTATTTTAAAGGCAAAAGAACAAAGCAAATATAAAATAGCCATGTTTCTAAAAACCGTATTTTTGGAAAGTGAAAAAAGAAAAAGTATGTTTAGAGATACAGAATATGCGCTGAAAACAGTATATCAATTTAGTAAAAGAGTAAGTCTTTACAAATGTGGAATAAAAATGAAAAATAGCGGAATGATTGCTTATGCGTGGTATGTTTGGGAAAAAGGATATGTTGGAAAGCCAACAATAGAATGGATATAAAAAAAAGAGGTGTTAAATGACCTGGTGGCAAATACTATTAATAATTGTGTTCTCATTGATTGGTGGTGTAGCGCTATTGATTGGTGGCGCGTATGTTGCAATGAGACTGTTTCTGAACATATTTATCAATGATGATAATTATAATAAATGGGTTGCATACAGCGGGAAGCTCCGTAAATTAATGCGAATGAAGAAGATTAAGATTGACGACCTAGACGAGGAAGATGAACCGAATGGTGGATTATAATCCTGACAAACCAATTGAGTTAATAGAAATCAATCAAACTTTCATTGATGGCCAGACGGGAGCCTTCTCGGAAGAAACATCATTGGAAGAACGAAAAGTCATTGTTAATCGTATCAATGGCTTTGACATATCTGATGAGAAAAAGCGGTTTGTCGATATGTTCATCTTCACCGGCTTTGATGAGGCCGCAGCATTCCAGGCTGTATTCAATCAAGACCAAGAGCTCTCAGATAAACAGGTCCAGCGCGAAGCCAAGAAGCTTATGGAGAAGGATAAAAGCGTTGTAAACTACTTAACCTTCATCCGGGAACAATCCCTTCTAGCCCTTGGCGTTACAGATAAAGCTGAATTTTACATGAAGTCTATTGTAGATGAATTGTACTCAGCAATTGAAGGTGATGTCTATGATTATGTCAATTATGAAGGCAAAAGATTTACAGTTAAGGACCCGAAAGAGTTGACGAAGCGGCAGCGCAAAAGAGTTAAGAAGCTGAAGATTACAGAAATGCCGATGAAGAGAGGCGAGATAAAAACTACAATTGAAGTTGAGCTCCATGACAAGCATAGACAACTAGATATGCTTATGAAGCATTTGAAAATGTTCACGGAGCATGGGTTTGGTCAATCTCAAAGCGATGAAGTTACGGGAGTTATAGAAGAGGCTATCCAAGATATTGAAGCTGAATACACTGAATATGAAGAGGTAGAGCCTAACGATGAACCTAAATGATGTCAAGTATGTCCAAAGTGAGATAGCAAAAGAGAACGGCCAAAAGGGCCTCTTTAAAATGCCGGAGCAAATACCGACAGCTATTAAACGATATAGACATACTTCCAAGAAAATCACAGATGTACTAGAAGTTAAGCTCCGATATCTTGAAGCTGAAAAGCCGGGTGCTTTGATTGAAAAGGACAAACTCAAAACTCAGATAAAAAAAGAAAAAACACATCTTAAGAAAAAATGCGCGAATCTAAAGGCTGCTGCAAAGTTTGACCCGCTTAAATTCTTCTGCCCCAATGGTGCCCAGGAAAGAATCAGGGATGCCATTGTCTCCGGACTTAGAAATTCACGCATACCAACTATCTTATTCACCTGCGGTAACGGTGTAGGTAAAACAACCCTGTCCGTCCATGCAATAGGGAATATTATATTTGGGCCTCAGTCTGGATGGTTTGATTTTGATGTTTTCCGGAATTGGGATAAGCCGAAATTGATTTGGTATATTTCGACAGCGGACGCTATTGCCGATACTATTTCTCCAATGATTCAGGAAGTATGGACATCTAAGTTTATAACTGAGCGGGAATCAGTCACATTTAAAGACGGTAAAAAATATATATCCAGGATTGTTACAAAAGACGGCTGGACAATTTTATTCAAAACCTATAATCAGGATCCGTCTAAATTTGAAGCTGCTCAAGTTGGCATTATCGTAATGGATGAACCGGCACCGTTGCCCATTTGGAAAGCGATTAAGTCTAGGCGTAGGAATGGATGTTTAACCCTATTGCCTATGACCCCGCTCTATTGTCCTCCGTATATTGTCGATGAAGTTACCAAAAGCGTAAACCAAAAGAAGCTTGGTTATTACAAAGTCGAGGCTAGTGTTTATGAGGCTTCCACTGATACTATCAACCATGGTGGTGTTCGCGGGCACTTGGACCCGCCCACAATTGAAGAAATGGTTGATAGTTATGACGAGGAAGAGAAGCAAGCTAGAATTTACGGTAAGCTTATGTACTTCTCCGGAAGTGTATATCCGGAATATTCTGAAGAGCTTCATGTTGTTGATCCTGAAGACTGGCCAATAGTAGCCCGAAAATATACAATCTTCCAAGTTACTGATCCACATGATAGTAGGCCGTGTGCTTGCCTATTCGCGGCCGTAACACCTCCGGACAAGTATGGTATGCCCAGGGTTATTATATACGCTGAAACGCCGGATGATGATGATGGTAGGAAGAAATCAAAACAGTTTTGGGAGTATAAGCAGGCACCTACGCTCAAACAAGAAACAGAGCGGTGGACACAAATTGAAGAAATGTTTCACGCAAAAGCAGATTATCGAATACTTGATAAACGCTTTGGGTGGCAAAAAAGAGCTAGGACAACCTTCCATAAACTATTCAGTAAGCTCGGGTTTAATTTTATACCCTCATACGATGCGCCGGCCGGTGAAGGTGAAATCCTATATGGGCATACTGAAGTTAAAAGATTTTTACAAAAAGATGAAAATGGTATTCCGTATCTACTTATTCACCCTAGTTGCCGTCATGTCCGTGCCGGGTTCACCTATTACATCAGAAGGAAATTGATAGGTAAGGCCAGTGAGGATGTTGCCGAATCCGATGGTGTACTAGTTGAGAAGTACAAGGATTTTATGGACCTTGTTCGGTACTTAATTGTTGGTATAATTACACCTGTTCACATGCGTGGTAAATCAAGAGTTCAAATATTGCTTGACAAGGTTCATAGAAAAGCTCATATTAAGGCAGAATACGGAAGTAGGTATGACGACCTTTAATTGGGAATAAAAATGACAGACCTCCTAAAGATGTTTGACGGTGATTCAACCCAGGACCTAGGCGACACAGAACAGCAGGCCCGGAATAAGGTTTTTGAAATGTTCACCGAATCGTATAACCGCAGGGCGAACAACCTTAAGCGGATGAGGCTGAACGAAAAACTCTATAATAATCAAGTAGCGAAAAATAATAAAACCAAGGCAGATGTAAAGCACCCACTGGCGTTATCTGGTGTTGAAACAATGATGCCGATTATTGCAGACCATTATCCGACTATGGCCGCAGTTGCTAAACAGCGTAACGATGTTTTGTTCCAAGACTATATTAATACTAGACTTGCAACACTTTTAGATGCGGCTGATTTTGACGATGAAGGTATTGATGTTGCAAAAACAGCTTTAATCTATCGCAATGGTTTTATCAAGGCAGTGCCAGTATTGACCTATCGGAAGGATGCACCGGATAATATTGAAGAATTAGAAGAAGGCAAAAAAATTGACTACCAGACATTAGCTGGATTTGAGATAGAATCTGTTGACCCGTTTACAGTATTTCACGACCCGATGGGTACAGGCTTGGACATAGGAAAGAATTGTAGATACTATTGCGTTGCCAAACCCGTCTCACTTACAGAAATATCAAAAGCTTATGATATAGATATGGACGATCTGCACGGTGGCGCTTTTGAATGGTCCGATTACAAAGCCAACACAAGTGATAAAACAAACAATATTGAAGATGTTGATAAATCAGATCTCTCAATTTTAATCACTTGTTACTGGATGTCAGAAGGTGATGAGTATGAATATGGCCGGAAGACAGTAATCACAAACAATTTACTTCTTGAAGATGAAGCTATCCAAATTCCATTTACGCCTTATTTTACGCATAAAAACTATGGATCAAAGCACAGGTTCAATGGTATAAGCGAGACAGAACTTGCCGCTTCTTCAGTATTTACGATCAATTCAATTACTTCACATATCACGGATAACCTTGCCGGGTTTGGTAAAGCCAAACGGGTAATGAGTCAGACACTTTACAATAGGTTCCAGACGGACCTAGATGCAGATACAGAAGATATACCAGTTGATAGACCAGAAGATTTTCAATATAAAACTGTTGAGCCGGTTCCACCGTCCTCATTTGGACTATTGGATGCAACCCTTCAAATTTATAATAAGTCTTCCGGACTAAGTGATGCAATGGAAGGCAATAGGCCCGTTGGTATTACTTCCGCAGAAGGTATCATGGCGCTCCGTGAGGCCTCTCAGGTAAGAGTAAGGCACAAAGTCAAGCATGACATTAAGCCTATGCTTAAAAAGCTTGGTAAGTATCTTGTGTATATGATTACTGTATATGATAAAGAAAAAGTTGATGTTCGCCAAGCAGATGCTAGAACAGCCGGGTACAGTTATAGAACGATTGACCCGACTATCAAATATAGTCAATCAGACAGAAAGCCCTTGCTGGATAAGAATACCGATAAGATAGCGGCTAGTGATATTATTAGCCTAGAAGATACGCAGATGGATATTACTGTTGAGATTGGCAGTGGCTTAGAAAAAGGATCATACGCTAGAGAGCTCCAAGCCAGAGAAAAATACGACAAGGGCGTTATCCCGTTCTATATGTATCTGGATGCAACCCAATTACAAAATAAAAAGGAAGTGCTTGATTGGTTTAATGGAAAGAACCAAGGCCTTCAAATATTAAGCCAGCTTCATGCGATATCATCAGCTCTTGCGGCCGGAGATATCAAGACAACCGAGAAGTGGCTTAAAAGTAAAGAATACCAGGACCTTCTTGGTATTGTGAAAACGATGAAAGATTATGACATTAAATCCCTAATGGGAGCACCCTATTGATGAAAACAAACAGAGTAGCCTTTATGGACACTGGCCAGATAAAACCACTACATGATTTTGTTGTGCTTGAAAATCTTGAGCATGACAAAGGTGAGAAAAGGACAGCAAGTGGTATCATCATGCCAGAATCAGCCTTGGACACACTTGATAAGCAATATTGGTCTCAGGGCCTAGTTATAAGCGTTCCTCCAAAGGTAACAGAACTATCGCAAAAAGAAGGCCGAGAATTAAAGGCGAATCATATTGTCTTGTTTTCGACCGGACATGGCGTTACATTTACACTAGATGATGAACCACAGCGAGATTATCGCATGGTTGATTATGAAAATATTTACTCCATTCTTAGCCCCGTAGTGCCCGAAATGGCCAACTGCGAAGAAAAGGATTAAAGCAATGACCCGAAATGAAAACAAAACAACTGAAATTATGCTTGATGTCTTCTATGATGCGGACCTTCCAGATAAGAGTCCAACAACAGCAGAAGATTTCGATGTTGTAATTTCCGGCCCACCAGAAGGCGACCCCAAACCCGACCCTGAAAAGGGCAACGAAGACGGCGGCAACGGCGATGATAAAGGCGACCAAAGCGGTGAAGAAGGCAAGGATCCCGAAAAGGAACCAGAGCCAGCTTCTACCGAAGAAACACCCGCAGCGCAAAAAGCTGAGGATGTCAGAGTAGCTAAAGACGGAACACTTGAAATTGCTGAAGACGCGAGGTTGGTTATTGGTGGCAAACCGGTACTCCATAAAGAGCTTGTAAAAGCTTATGTGGACAATGAAAAGTTTGTTGCTTCAAATACTCAAAAGGCCATGGATGTAGCTGAATCTAAAAAAGCTATGGATAAGGACCTATTGGTTATTGGTGCATATAAAGGACTAGTTGATGCTGTTAAAGGCAGTGATGATGTCCTGGCCTCACTCAAGGAACACTTCTCAGATAAGCCGGAAGTTATCAAAGCTATCGAAGCTGCTGTAAGTGCTGACCCGATTAAGGCTGCAAAGCCCTATGAAGATGAGATTACTGCACTCCGGGCTGATAACAAAGGCATGAAGGAAGAGAGGTTGTTTTCAACTGAGCGTAGTGATATGATTAAAAAGAATCAGCTCTCAGAAGAAGATATGAAGGGTGTTGAAAAAATTATCCTTGACAAGTACAATAAGACTCAAATCCCATTGTCCTTGGAAGATGGATTAGAACTCTGGCAGGCAAAGCAAATAATTGCGTCTAACGGGAAAGCTAAAACACCGAAGCCGCCGGAACAAGGTGCTAAGACTAAGACTCAAACTACGAAGTCTAATACTGCAAGAAGCTCTAATCGTGGTGATAAGAGGACGACAGCAGAAGATTTTGATGTAGTGCACAGTTAGCATCCAGAAATATCCGGTGGCGTTAATACGCAAGGATATTTCAAATGTCAGGTTCAGTAAATTACACACAGTTAGAATCCATCATTGCTGCAAAGTATATGCCTACTATTGCAGATAATGTATTCTTAAATTATAGCCCGACCTTGGCTTGGGGCTACACTCACGCTAAAGAGCTAGAAGGCAGAAAACTCGTTACCCCGCTTGAATATGCGGACGGAAGTAATACGCAGATGTATAAGGCCTATGGCACTATTGCTGTTGCTCCTACCAACATTTATACAGCGGCCGAATGGGAACCTAAACTAGCTGATTCCTCATTAGTCATTGATAAAAAAGAAGAAAAGCAAAACAAAACTTCTCTCGCACTCAAAGACCTTATTGATGGCAAGATTAAGAATGTTGAGAAGGGTATGGCCGGATCTATTGCCCGTGCTATGTTCCGCAGACCTGATGCGAGCTCCGGCGCAATGCTTGATGCCAGTTATTTCAATTCACTTGATTTCTTGATTAATGATGTTGCCGACACTACTGTTGGTGGTATCGTAGCTGGAACAGCTTATGCTTGGTGGTTATCAAAGGTATTCACCAAAGACGCTGACTTCACAGACAATCTCACAATCGCCGATATGATTAACTCTGCAAAAGACACATATTACACTAAGGTATTTGCCCGGATGCTTGCAATGGCTAAATTCCGTAATAGCTCTGGTGATATGCTCTTTGTCCTTCCACAAGAACAGTGGGATGGGTATGAGTTTGTTCTTGACCAGAAAAAAGGCGGTTCTGGATTAGGCGAGATGCAGGGCGTTGCAGGTTTTGATGCTCTTAAATATCGTAGAGCCGATGTTGTTGCAGAAGATGCAATGGTCCTAGAACAGGCCAGTGATGTAGATGGCGAATTCTATTGCCTAAACTCAGAGAACTTGTTCTGGGCTTTTACGCCTGGTACTAAAATGGATTCAGATCCGTTTGTGCCCTCACAGAACTCTCTCACCAAAGTAAAGAACTTCTTCACGATGGGCGACATGGTTACTAACAACCGTCAAGCTTGTAATCGACTTGAAGGCGTTGCGTCAACTAGAACCTATGTTAATGCCGGTTCCGCTAAATCAATCGAAGCTGCTGATTAAGCAAGCTTCCGGTTCCATTGAGGCCGCTGCCTAAGCGGCCTCCCGGTTTAACTATCAACCTATAACTTGGAGAGAAAAATGTCAGTAGCAGGCGTTAAATCAAAGAAGTCAATCAACATTACCTCTAACGACTTTACCGCAACAGACGGTAGCGTTCATCCCTACATTTCTATGCAGGGACGCTGGTTATTTACCGGTGTAGGTGCTGTTGCAGAATCTTCTCATGCAATTGCGGGGGATATCCCTGCCGGTTCTGAACACGTGAATCTTACTG
>Ga0222642_1000297_pt1 | contig 12456 bp, 13 predicted proteins | sample AntAcemetagen229_FD_179813 | JGI IMG/M metagenome (GOLD analysis project Ga0222642, IMG submission 179813) | Saline water microbial communities from Ace Lake, Antarctica - #229 | ecosystem: Environmental > Aquatic > Non-marine Saline and Alkaline > Saline | place: Antarctica: Ace Lake... | reverse complement strand
CGAACACAGTCCTGATTGTATCTGAAACTGTCCCCAAACCGATATGATAACAACTCCTGATATTCATATCCCGGCCAGCCAGTATCAAAAGGTTCATCTTTTTGGCAGGAGACTTCATCTGGTATGGCAAAACCCGCCCTTGAATTTATTGGTGATATTGAATTTGTGGCAAACATCGACGCAGACAAAGACTGCCTGATGAACCAGACCACAAAGAATCAGGAATCACAGAGCGATGAGATCGTCAAAAACGAGGGCAACCCCCTTGGTCTCTGGTTTAACATTGACATCCCCAAGGGTCACGGTCTTCAGGCCGGAGATCTGATTCGTATCACCGTTGAGAAAGTCGAAAAATAATTCCATCTTTTTTCCGGCATTAATCCAGCCGTTGTGCTCTGCAACATTTCTGTACTTTGTTTTGCAGGAGGCATCCGTATCTACATCCATGGAAAACGTCTGATGGTTTCGGTGAATCAGTTCCGCCTGATTTTATCGGTTGTGGATTTCAGGGTACGCATGACGACCTCCCGCTTGACGATAACAACAGTTGCAATCAGGCCGATGACGATATTGGAATAATAGAGAATCAGACGCCAGAGCACCACAAAAACACCCACAATAGCCGATGGCACAAAGAGCCCGTAGAGAGAAGTGGCACTCAGTTCTGCCACTCCTGAACTGCCGGGTGTAAGCGGAATCATCATGATAACCGCGATTACAATCTGCACAATAAAGGATTCCAGCAGATGAGGTGCTTCTCCCAGACCCATAAGGATGAGTGAGGCAATCGAGAATTCACTGACCCAGAAGAGGATGGTAAACAAAAGTCCCCACCCAATAGATCCTTTTGCATGACCGGTGAAGTGCACGAGAGCTCCGTTGAAGTTGTCCACCTCACGGTCAATGGTCTCCAGAGCGTCCTCCAGTTTTTTTGGGTGCCAGCGTTTTCCAATGATTCGGGAGATCTTCTTCAGAAGTGACTTGAGAAACTCCGGGTTTTTGACTGAGTATGCAAAGACGACCAGAAAGATACTGAGGAGCACCCAGGTGACGGCCATCGGGGTGGCAAGGTCAACGTCAAGTTCGGCAAACCCGATCCAGAGTAACAGCGCCGAAATAGCACCGATGGTTCCCAGAACGATGCCGTCTAAGATCCGTTCCATGATGACAATCGCCGTTGCATCACCGATTGGAACATTGGCCCGGTGCAGTTCGTGAATCCGGACTGGTTCGCCGCCCGCCTGTGAAGGAGTGACCGCGGCGATAAGCAGATTGGCGTTGACCATGTTGAGGCAGTGCAAAAACGGCACCGGATACCCGAGAGGACGTGCCATGAATTTCAGCCGCAGCGCCCAGAGGACCATGGAGAACATATGAACGAGAAGAGCGAGAATCAGGTAATAGGGGTCAAGTTTCTTGAGATAATCAATGGTAGACTCGTCGATAGTAAAATAGAGAACAAGAACCAGTACCACCACACTAAATGCGATGGAAATTCCCAGCCATTTCCACTGTGCCCGTTCCATGTATCTTATTCGTTTCCTGCCCGTGTTATTTCACAGACTGTTATAAAAAATGTGGGTGTCACTCCTATAAACTCTTATATGTTTGTGCCCCCAATTCCGGTTCAGATGGTAAAGAGGGACCGGTCGCCGGTTACACGGAGCACCCCGGCCCGTACGGCCAGGTCCAGCCACCCGTAGCCGTAACTGTACCACGCAAGAGCAGCAGGGTATTTCCTGCTCCGTCCCTCTGAGCCGCTCTGGAAAGCTTTCTTTGCCATAGCAGTAGCCGTCTCTGCAAATACAAACGGCGTCGTTTCGTGGTCCGGGGCAGGTGAAACAGCAAGGATGGCGGCACTGAGCATTCGTTCATATCGTTCTGTTTTTTCCATCAGGTGCGGAATCAGGTGTCCGGGAAAAGGCTCTGTCTCCTTAGCATAGGTGGCAACAATAGCTTCCATCGGTCTGGCAACTGTGTGGGGTTCTGGTTGTTCCCAGAGGCTGCTCTGCTCTGTTTCCACCAGTCCATAGGTAATCCCTGCATCAAGCCATCCGCCACCGTAAGCACAGGACGCCATGGCATTAACCAGATCTCCCCTGCCCGCAAACGTTTTGCTGTCCATTGCATAGGCCTGGCACATTTCAAGAGCTTCTGAAGCAACAGTGCCGAGAACAGTGTCCTTAGGTACCGAAATTTGAACGCTGGCAAGCATTTCACGATAGGCGTTCTGGAGCGTGTCAAATGCGCTCATAATCCCGCAAACACCTTTAGATAGTCACATTCAATATGGTGTAGTTCTGCCGGGACTATAAGGACATGTAACGGACCGCCGAAATCAGCCGCTTTTATAGTCTCTGCATCTCCGGCCACGACAACCGGCTCCTCTGACCCGGCACGGGCGATGCCCACATAGAGTGCCGGTGCATTAATACCCTCTTTCTGTGCCATCTCTTCTAAGAGGCAAATACCCTCGGCAACCGTCATGAAGCGGTCCGGCTGAATATCCAGATAGACAAGGGTGTGAAGATTCTGGGCAAGATTTTCAGAAATGACGTCCAGCGGAGTGGTCGGAAACCAGCCTTTATAGGGGTAAGGAATGGAGCAGGATTTTCCGAACCGGTAGTTTTGCAATCCGCTGATACCGCAGACTGCGCTTGCGATAGACGCCCCGTGAATAATCCGGGACGGGATTCCCGCTTCCTGTGCCCGGATACGCAGGTCTGCGTGGGTCGTCGATACCATCGGGTCACCACCGCAGAGGATCATGGCTGTCCCGTTTGTTGCGGCCGTGAGAATTGCCTCCGGGTGCTGTTCTACGTCCTCACGGTGCAGGAGGACAATATTTTTGCCGTAGAGTCTGCTCATTTCCTCCACAGTTATCCCGGTCAGCCGGGAGGTATAATATTCAAGAAAAACCGCATCTGCTGCCTGCACTGCTGCCATTCCTTTGACTGAGATGTCAGCACCATCATAGAGGCCAAGCCCCACAAAAATAAGCATTACCAATATTCACGTCCGTTCATATTACCGGCATTCATTCCGGTGACATATCAGGTTCTATTATCTCTTATTCTGAATAAATATAACAGACGATTACAACAGGGGGAGAAGAAGATGTTGCATGATCTCTACGAGTGGCGATTGGGGCGAAACCTTGAGATCGTGCCAAAAAGTATCTGCTTTATGCTCACCGATGAGGACGTCCGCTCTTCCCCTGACCATCTGGTTCAGGTGACCCGGTGGTGTGCTGAGTACGGCATCGGAGCGGTGACCTTCCATATCAGTACTGACGCTCCGGAGAGTGTTCGTGATTATCTGCCCCATATCCGGAAAATAGGGACGATTGCCCACCTCTCACTCCACACCGAAACCGGGGTGGAAGAGATTGGCAGCGGTATGCCGGTGCAGGTAGTCCTGGGCCTTTCCGGGCGCGAGGAGATTGCTGCCTGCGTCAAACAGATGGCCAAAAACGGCGTGAAACCGGACGAGGTGGACGAACATTTGCTGGAGTCCTATCTGACCTGGCAGTATGAACCGGATCTGGTCATTAAAACCGGCAGTGCTCAGCTCACTGATTTTCTCATATGGCAGTCGGTCTACTCTGAACTCTTTTTTTCTGACGTGAACTGGAAATCGTTTCGGAAGACTGAATTTTTACGGGCACTCCGCGACTTTCAGGAACGGACCCGGCGGTTTGGGGCGTAAACACATTGGTGGGATGCGGGGCGGCATCCTGAGCTGATGGGAGAGGCTGAATGCATCCGGGAATGGAGAGGACAGGAATCTCGTCGCGATGTTGAACAGACGCTATAGTCCGGATCGGCAAACATTACGTGGCGGGCTTTTTCGATTTCTGATTTTGTGAATCTAAAAGTGGGTTTACGTTTTATTCAGTCCTCTGAATAAAAAAATATACTCCTTGCCCGATTTCTGTTTTGATAAATACCCCAGATCTTCGAGATGAAAAAGATCGGATCTGGCGGTTGCATACGCCACATGGTATGTTTCAGTAATCTCTTTAATCGTAATTGGTTTATCCGGTTTTTTTATGAGGGATTTGATTATTTCTGCCTGGCGTAGATTCAGCCCTTTGCTATCCTGTAAAATTTTTAATGCTTGTCTGCTCTCTTTTTGCTTTTTATCGATATATTTTTGAATATTCTTAACTGCGGTTGTTACTGCTGTGAGGTTATATCTGATAAAATACGTGAGATCATTATCATCACTTTCGACATATTGGTATGCACGTTTATACTGGCCTTTCGTATCCTTTATCGCTCTGGATACTGCCATATATTCAAAAAGCCAGTAATCCTTCCGAAGCATATACCAGTAAAATATACTTCGTGCACACCGACCATTTCCATCATTAAAAGGATGGATATAGCCAATTAAAAAATGCAGTATAATGCCTTTTATTACCGGATGAATGAACTGCTCATCATCATTGTTTGCAAAATCACAGAATTTTCCAATGAATTCTTCAGTCAACCTGAAATCGGGAGGAGTATGTAACATATTGCCTCTTAAATCGAAAACTCTGATGTCATTGTTATCTCTGAATCTCCCTTCATCTTTTGGTTCTGTGAGTGTATCTCTGGTAATTGTTTTGTGGATTTCCAGAATTAATTTCGGGGTTAAATCTTCATTTTTCATCCGGGTAATTTTTTTCATCGTGATATAATTGTTCAGGATCATCTTCTCGTCTTTATTGACGGGTTTCCTTTTTTCACGAAGCATATGTTTTGCGATTTTTCTTGTGACTGCGGCTCCCTCGATCTGACTCGATGCAATTGCCTCTTCCATTAAAGAATTTATTATGAACTGGTCCCTGTCACGGGATATTGAATCAAGACCCGATGAAATGCTTCCGGCTGCTGATTTGTCCAGGAAATGAAGCTTTTCGAGAAAATCATCCAGGAGATTATATCTTAGCTCAAGCGTATCGAACTTTAAATATTTCATGTCCTTCTTTCTGAAAGCCTTCATCAGTATCCAGACATAAAGAGGGTCTGCCGGAAGATCGCGCCGTTTCAGCTCTTCCCAGTGCAGGTATTTTTTGTTATATCTGAAAACGGCATCAATTACAGCAGAGGTATCTGCATAGTCCCAGGCCTTTTTTGCATCAGCTGTGGAATATTCCGGAGTCCGGGGGGAGTTCATGTTCAGATTTTATTTATCGGTTCCATCCTTATTATCATTATCTATCAGTTTGTTACATTTTGATAGATTTTGATAGGTCTTGTAAAGATGCTATATATGAAACAGAGTTCGCAGTATCATCAGTATCTGTGCAACATTTTTCTGACGTGAACTGGAAGTCCTTTTGGAAGACCGAATTTCTACGGGCACTCCGCGACTTTCAGGAACGGACCCGGCGGTTTGGGGCGTAAACACATTGGTGGGATGCGGGACGGTATCCTGAGCTGATGGGAGAACCGTATGTGAATGGCATTAGTTATATCAATTGATATGACATATTGATTCATATGACAAAAGAGGGGGTTCGGCAACCCGTTGTTGTTGATTCCAGATCCAGACCCAAATCCAGACCCTCGCCACGGCTTGAAACGATCAGGATGGTCGAGGACTTTATCAGAGAGTGGAGCGGGCATTACAAGCGGCGTGCACTCTGGGAGAATCTCCCAAAGAAGATGATGTACCAGACATACAGGGAGATTATCATGTACCTGATCGAATCAAAGAAGATTGCGATCGATTCAGAAGGACATGTCGGGTGGATCTTTGACGACGACCTCTACGAGAAATATACGAAGAGACCTGACCTGAGGATCAGGTAGATTCGGGTTTCACATGAGATGCACTCTTTCCTTTGCCGATGAAAAGGTGAAGGCGGAATGGGAGAGGCTGAATGCATCCGGGAATGGAGAGGATAGGAAGCTCGTCGCGATGTTGAACAGGGCGTTTGATGCATTGGAAAAGGACTGCCGCTGCGGCGTTTATATCCGTAAAAAACAGATTCCGAAAATTTATATAAAAAAATATGGGGAGCTTTCAAACCTGTGGAAATATAATCTCTCCAATTTTTGGCGGCTCGTATATTTTGTAACCGGTTCAGGTAGTGGTTCGCTGAGCGTCGTCGTCGAATGGATGAACCATACGGAATATGACAGGAGGTTTGGGTATGAATGATTTGTAAGAAATTTCTGGGTGTAGGAGTATTCCTGCTCTGTTTCATCACAACCGGATCCGGAACCACATCCTGATTCGGAAACAGATTATCTGTCCAACCCAGCCTGGCCCCACACTTCACTCCTCACCAGAAACGGATCTGACACTCCGGGGCATAAAGGGGCTATCTAAGAAAAGCAAAAAAATTGAAAAGTCCGGACATAACTAGATTTTTGGCGCCAAGTGGTAATATGATGGACTCACACCGGAACGGCGCCAGACCGTTCTGCTGCCTTTATCCGCTGATCAAAGAGCCGGATACCACGCAGGAGATCAATCTTCCGAAAACCCGGCCAGTAGGGGGCACAGAAATAGACGGCCGATTCGTTGCCGTTGGCAATCCACGGCAGGAAATTGGAGGTTCGACGTTCATTGCCTGTGCGGATGATAAGATCCACCGGCGGAAGTTCCATCCCTTCATGGAGATGACGTGAGATTGCCTCAACATCAATCGCATCCGGTGTCAGGGTACCTGCCTCTACCTCTTCTAATACCGATTTAATAGCAAGCACAATCTCGTTTCTGCCGCCGTAGGCGATGGCGATGTTCATATAGAAATTGCTGTAATCTTTTGTCGCCGCTTCTGCCTCGTCAATGGTTGCGAGAATATCCGGTGGAATCAGGGATCGGTCGCCAATCATCTGGACGCGGATACCATACTTATGCACCCGTTCATCGGTCGCCACTTTCAGAAATTTTTCCTTAAAGAGCAGGAACAGTTCTGAAAGTTCCTCTTCACTGCGGTTGAAGTTCTCGGTCGAGAATGAATAGAGAGTGATATGCTCAATACCCAGTTCATGCACCCAGTCGAGCATCTTTTCGGTCGTCATAGCCCCGAGACGGTGCCCCACGGCGACATCAATACCCTTCTCCTTTGCATAACGCCGGTTGCCGTCCTGAATTAAGGCGATATGCCGGGGAATGTGCGTGCATTGGTTTTCCAGATGCCATTCATAGAACTGGTCCACCCAGTCCCGTGGGTTCATACTCATACGGGCATGACCTCAACAATCATGCCGCCGTTTGGGTAGCGCTCGATAATCTGTTTCTCGCCCGGAAAGTCGTCGGGAAATTCGGCCAGAAGATACCAGGCACACTCAATATGATCCCCGCAGTCCTCAAAAAGATCATCTTCCAGATCGTCAGGAAGGGGTGCTGTCGGAACCAGATGGCCGTATACAACCGTTCCGTCCTCGGTAATCTCCTCAAAGGAACGGCTGGTGTTCTCTGCGATACGCTTTAAGCGTTCACGAAGCTGCACCGAGTCCTTGAAGCTTGAGGTGCAGAAATGCACCTTCTCTTCGTCAAGGAGGCAATTTGCCCAGCAGGCCGCTCCGGAGACGGCGTTGTGGTAGTTGTCTTCCAGATCGTAGCCTCTCCGCCGCATCGCCTCGGCGTTCGTCTCACTCCATTCCAGTTCATTAATATTAAACTGTGAGACAAAGGGGAGCGTGACCCGTAGGTCTTCAAGCCCCGGGAGAGACGGCACTTCAATCGTGGCCTCCATTCCCAGCTCCTTTGCGTTCTCAATCGCCGCCATAAACGGCGTATCGAGGATATGTTTCCAGACCTCATGGGGCGGGTGAAACCGGATCTCGTCAACCACCGGAGCAATCATCTCCAGTTCTTCACGTGATGGGGCGGTGCCGGTATAGAGATGGATGTGATGGTCCGGGCCGAAATGCTCCTTTAACAGAGAGCAGTAATGCACCAGTTTCTCCGGTTCCAGAAACGCCTCACCGCCGGTGACACCGGTCCCCAGCGCACTCATATTCTCTGCCTCTTCAATGAGATCAGCGTCAGTGGTTACTATCCGGTCATTGGCCCAGACCGTATCCTTCCCCCGGCGTTCATCTGAGATTGGGCAGTACCAGCATGAACGGTTACACTTCCCGGTCAGGAAGAGGACCAACTTGGCGCCCTGATAGCATAAGGTGCATCCCTGATTGAGCATTATCGCGCTGCCGCCTCTATAAGCCGTGTCATCACAAACTCTCGCCCGAGGGCTTCAAGGAACCATCCGGCACGGGGGCCGCGTTCTTTGCCGAGAATGGCAAGGTAGATGCCTGAAAAAATCTTCTTGCCGGGAATGTCAGTTGTGTTGCTGACCTCGTAGATGGCATTGTGCAGATCTTCGGCATTCCAGCCTTCAAGGGTGCTGAAAGCGTCTGCGAGTGCTGCCATTCCCTGCTGCTGTTCCTCAGTGAAGGTAACGTCTTCCGGCAGTTTCGTCTGCACAGTGAACTTTACCATGTCAGGTGCATATTTTTCCACCCATACCTTCGCCCGTTCGGTGCGGCGGAGGACGGCATCTTTATTGGTGACGTCATAGCCGCTCCGTGTCAGGATCTCGAAGATGGCATCGGTGCTCTGGGCAATCTGTACGACGGTGACGAGGTGCTTGAACGGAATATCGGTAGCGACCTCTGAGATCTGAGAGAGTTCATAATCGCGGGATTCCTTCGCATCGGCAACCCGGGTATACTCTTCAATGAGGGTGAGAAGACCCATGCCGGGGTCGAAGGTGATGGCCTTCTCCGGACGGGCCCGCACAATAAGGTAGCGCAGCACATCCGGCGGGACAATTTCCAGCATATCAACAATGGTGATGGCAACTCCGGTCGAGGATGCCATCGCGCCTTTGCCTTTCAGACTGATCCATTCGTAGGGCACCGGGAAGGGGGCAGACCCACCGAAGACGTTTTCAACTATCTCTTTGCCGGTATCATACGAACCACCGGCGGCGGCGTGGTCTTTGCCAAACGGCTCAACGGTAATGCCCTGTGCCTTCCAGCGCATCGGCCAGTCAACCCGCCAGACCAGTTTTCCCTCGCCTTTGCTGTAATCGGCGTATCCTTCGTAGCCACAGGGACAGCGGTAGTGTACGGTTGTTGTTTCGGGGTCGTGGTCGAGGAAGGTCGCGGCGGAGATGGTGCCACACTCTTTACAGATTGGGTAAAACGGTGTCCAGTCGTCGGGAAGCGTTCGTCCGGATACTCGCTCAAGAATCTCTTTGACCTCGTCACGGTGTTCAAGGGTTGTTTTAATCTCCTCAGTAAAGGCTCCGCTGCGGTACATCTCGCTGCTGCGGATGACCGTTGGGTGTATATCAAGCTCGTCTAAGGCCGCTAAAAATGGCTCAAGAAAGTGCTCGGCGTAGGAACTGTGTTTTCCGCAGGGACAGGGAATGTCACTGAGTGGCATGCCGATATATTGTTCGTAGGAGTCCGGCAGGAACGGGTAGACCTTCCGCAGGGGGTCAAAATCGTCTGCGTTGTAGATCAGTTCTGCTTCAAGTCCCCGGTCACGGATGGCTTTAAAGACGAGGTCGCCGGTAAGACTCTCGCGCATATTGCCGATATGGATCGGGCCTGACGGGGTAATGCCCGTTGCTATCCGGTGCGGGATCGTCTGATCGACGTCCGCTGCTGTCACATCTGCCCAGTGTATTTTTTCACTCACGTATTCTTCCACCAGATGGTATTCGTGCATATATATTGGTCTTCTTAGATTAACAACATTCAGGTTCTGGTGGGTTTACGGCAATGGCTTTTATAAAGTCTGGATGTCATATTCTCGTTTAGGATGGATGCTGCATATCATGAGCAGGGCCTTTCGGAAATAATCGGTTTTATTCTGCTTATTGCCATTTTGATGGTCGCACTAACGGTCTACTTTACCTATACGGTTCCGGCGATTGGCCGTGAGGGTGAGATAAACCATATGACAACGATCAAAAATGATTTTGTGCAGTACAAGATTATGCTGGATTCACTCTGGATCAATGACGCAGAGGGAGTGCTGGTGAGTAACTCGGTTGATCTGGGCACCGGTGGATCGGCTTCAGAGAGCGGGATTTTTGACGCCGCGCTGTTGCAGCCGATTGCGTCCGGGGGTTTGATCTCGATTAATCAGACGACGGATATCATCAATATTACCGGCACCAGAGGCGGCGGTGGCACGGTCCCGGCAGTGGCCTATCATATGGGCGATGTGACCTATACGTCAGACAATCGGTACTGGATTGATCAGGATTATCTGTATCAGTCCGGCGCTGTTGTGTTAATTCAGGATGAGGACGCTGTCATCCGTGCCTCTCCGCCGCTTTCGGTTATCCGCTATACGGACGGTGCAGTGACCAGCACGGGTGTGACCCTTACAGTTCTTCAGACCGGCGGCGATCAGGTCATTTCCGGCTGGGGGCCGGTGCGGATTGATACCTCATTTAATATCAACGGGACCCAGGGGCCGGAGCACTGGGATTTGGATTCGCTTTCACTTACGGTAGAGTCAGATGATGTATCTCATCGTGCAGCATGGAAGCGTATTTTTCAGGATGCGGTAACCCGGTATTCAATAAGCTCGGATTGGTATACGATAGATGAGCCAACAGGTTCAGTCCGTTTGACGATCACCGATGGGACTGAACCGGGTTATCAGGTCTCCTTTGATCTAACGGCAGTTTCCTATACGGCTACGGCACAGACGGCACTTTCTATGATTACCTGAGACCCTCGAAATATCAACGGATGTTGAATTATAAAGGATAAATTGCATGAAACAACCGGTATGGGAACAAAACGAAAACGGGGTCTCGGAAATTATCGGTGCTATTCTACTCATCTCGATGACGGTCCTCGCCGCGTCGGTGGTTGGGATCTATGTATTCTCTCAGCCCCTGGCCGAACCGGTAGCCCGGGCAGAGATCCTGATCTCGGCAAATGCCACGATGGTATTATTCCAAAACACCGGTGGTGATGCTTTAAGCGAAGCAGATCTTGCTCTTTACTATAGTGGCGCCAACGTTAACTTTGACAGTAGTTCAGTATGGCCGTTTGAGCCGGGCTATACTATTACCTACACCCCGGCGTCACCTCCCCCGACAACAAACCTCTCGGATTCTGTGTATCTGATCTTTACCGGGACATCCTCAGAGGGAGTGCTCTTAGATGTCCTTGTTGAGGAAGGTCAGGTTGACCGGACTTCGTGGGCGGTTACGGCGCCGGGTCCGATTCCAACGGCGAGTGGTGGAGGTCAACCACCGACGCCCGCTGAAGCCGGTGAAATTGTATGGGAATCGGTAAAGGAAAATTCGGTATATTATATGGAGTTGAGTGACGATTGCGACATCATAACGCCCAGCTCCTTTGTTTTTTCTACCACTGGTACTGATAACTGGATACAGTTTGAGAACACTACCGGTTCAAATAAAGGGCCCCATAAACATTATCTCACCGATGGCGATCTGGTTTCAATTACCACGACGGGACAAACTGATGAAATTTGGTTCTATGGTGTAGGGTCCACCGGTATTGCCTTTGGGTTTGATCGTTCAATATTAACGGCCGAGGGTAATCCGATTGGAACGAGTCCAGTCATTATTCGCAGTGCATTAATTGACGACTATACTGTTGTCTCCTCTACACTGAGTTTTTTGGGTGGTACCGTTGCCAGTGATGATGATGTGACGTTTATCTACAACGACACAGAATTCACCAATAATACAAAATATGCTTTTTCGAATATCTATCCTACAGAATCAGGGCTTATACTCCTTGATTTTAGGAAACAATCCGCAGATAATCCGCACTTCTTCCTGCTTGCAAGAGCAGATGTAACTGAGATTTAGGAGGATAATTATGGTCAATGAACAGGCGGTATCTGAAGTCATCGGGGCCATCATTCTGATAGCCATCCTAGCGATGGTAGCCGCTGTGGTCATTGTCGCACTTGAGACCGGACCGACGGGCGATGTCAAGGAACCGGCAATTATACTCAACTCTCTCTATCGCATTGAGGATGACCTGCTGGTGCTCTCGCATGACGGTGGGGATCTGCTTGAAAAGGCGGATATGGTGATTCGGGTTGATGGTGTTGACCATACTGACGATTTTTCTACATCTTCAACGAATCCTGGTTTGACGGGTTGGACCACTTTTAAGGCCGGTGAGAAACTCTACTATACCCCACCGGGCAGTGCCATCCCGCTTGGGGTGCAGGTCGTTGGTATAAATCCCGACTATGGTGATATCCTGATCTACAGTAGTGGAGATATCATCCCGTTCCAGACGATGACGACGGCGACGCCTGTCCCAACCGGCACCGCGACGCCCACTCCGACGCCGACCACACCGCCGGTGGTAAACTTCACCGCAAACACATTTCAGGGACAGGCACCCCTTACTGTTCAGTTTACCGACAACACCAGCAACTCCCCCACTTCCTGGCTCTGGAACTTTGGCGACAATACCAGTAGCACCA
>Ga0222642_1000293_pt1 | contig 12535 bp, 9 predicted proteins | sample AntAcemetagen229_FD_179813 | JGI IMG/M metagenome (GOLD analysis project Ga0222642, IMG submission 179813) | Saline water microbial communities from Ace Lake, Antarctica - #229 | ecosystem: Environmental > Aquatic > Non-marine Saline and Alkaline > Saline | place: Antarctica: Ace Lake | collected... | reverse complement strand
CCGTTTGTTATTTTTCCTGTTCCGATCTTCCCGAGGTAATTATCATATTCGATCGCAGAGATCAGCATTTGAAATGGCTTGGATTCATCACCTTCAGAATCTTTCACTTTGTGTATAATCGTTTCAAATAAAGGTACCATGTTATCATTTTCATCTTCCAGCTCATACTTGGCATATCCATATTTCCCGGATGCATAAAGAACAGGGAAATCTAATTGTTCATCATTTGCATGAAGGTCACAAAACAGGTCAAAAACCATATCAAGCACCTCGACAGGTCGTGCATTGGGTCTGTCTATTTTATTTATGATAACTATCGGATCTATGCCTAATTCCAGAGATTTTTTCAGCACATATTTTGTTTGAGGCATCGGTCCCTCAAAGGCATCGACCAGTAACAAAACAGAGTCCACCATTTTCATGATGCGCTGGACTTCGCCGCCAAAATCTGCATGCCCGGGTGTATCAACAAAATTGATTTTATAGTCTTTATAGGTGAGGGAGGCATTTTTGGAAAATATGGTGATGCCCCGCTCTCGCTCAAGGTCGTTGCTGTCCATCACGCAATTGACAATTTTCTGGTTATCTCGGAATATGCCGGACTGCTTTAGAACTGCGTCCACCAAAGTGGTTTTGCCATGGTCAACATGAGCGATAATAGCGATATTTTTAATTTTTCTCATTATTTTTCATTTCATGATTATTTCTTTTGGAGCAGGTCACAAAAAAGTAGCCTGATCAAAATCCGGTGGTTATTGAGTCAATGTATTTGAGGGGAAGGGGGGAATTCAACGAAATAATTTCCTTATAAAATTCCTTATGGAAATATTTCATAATTTATTACCCTAAAAAAGAATATAGAAATTTGAATTATGCTTTAATATTTAATTTATTGTAAACACTCTTCATCATCATTTGTTTTACCAAAGAGCCAAAAGCTTTATCTTCCAAAATTTTCTCAAAAATTTCATGATTTTGATCCATCCGATCAATCAGCTTGGTGATGAATAATTCTTCGAAAGCATATTTGAAAGTATCGATTTTATTCACCCTTGCCTGAGTTTGTAAGGTTTCATCCTGGATCAATTCGGTTTCGATCTGATCAAAAAACAATCTGTCTGCATCTGTGAATTCAGTGCCGAAACGTTCATTTAGCACTTCGATAATTTTGGATAACACTTCCTTTTCTTCTTTGGATCTTTTTATTCCGGCTTCGCTTAAACCATCCAATTCACCATCAATATCTTTTTCCAACTCGATAGAACCTTCTTTAATCTTCTGCATACGATAATATTCCATCGCTATTTCATCTGTCAGCTTCAATCTGTCAGTAATAGATTTCTTCGGCAACTTAGTATAGAGTAACTTGGCATATGCATAAAACTTCTCGAAAGCGGAATCCCTGAAAGGCATGATTTGAGCTAAGAATGCATAAAGATTGGTCCAGGTGCGCAAAGATTTCTTAAACTCGTCTTGATCATCCTCGGTTTCCATCTGGCTAAACCGCGAAACAGCCGGATCGATGAGAGCATAAAGCTTAGCCTGATTTTTGAAGGATAATTTGGCAGAATGACGAAAATAGATATTAGCAAAAGCGTCGATCTCGGATTGCCAGTAAATTTGTTTTTCATCAAGTTTGGATTTAAGGTCATATAAATGATTCGGCTCCGGTTCTTCAGTTACAGAAGTAAGCTCATAATAAGGTTGGAAAGACGCTAAAATTGTCTCGCGATTATTTACGAAATCCAAAATAAAAGTATCTTCCTTGCCGGGATAAATCCGGTTAAGGCGAGAAAGCGTTTGCACTGCCTTCACGCCGGAAAGCTTCTTATCTACATACATTGTGTGCAATAAGGGTTGATCGAAACCAGTCTGATATTTATCAGCAACAATAAGAATCTTATATTCATCACTATTGAAAATACGAGGTAATTCTTTTTCTCCATAACCGGTAAGTTCAGGTTCAGATACGCCATCAGGATAATCATCATCGATAACTTTACCGGAAAAGGCAACCAACACCAGAATATCGTTGTAAGCTTTTTCTTTGATGTAAGCACGGAATTCATGATAATAGCGCAAAGCATGCAAACGAGAACCGGTGACAACCATTGCTTTGGCTTTACCACCAATTTTTTTGGCAACGACATTATGGAAATGTTCAATAATTATCTCTGTTTTCTGAGCTAGGTTATGCGGATGCAGTGAAACAAAGCGGCCAATCGCTTTGGCTGCTTTCTGCTTATTTAGTTCAGGATCGTCTTCGATGGCTTTGGAAAGTTTAAAATAAAGTTTATAAGTGGTATAATTCTGCAGAACATCCAGAATGAATTCTTCCTCGATAGCCTGACGCATGGAGTAGAGATGAGAAGGATAAGGTTTGTCATCCACACCTTTCTCACCAAAGACTGCCAGAGTTTTATACTTGGGTGTAGCAGTGAAGGCAAAGAAGGAAATGTTTTCCTGTTTACCGCGCGCTGCTGCAGATTGTACGATTAGATCATTGATCTCATCCTGCGGATCAAAATCATTATCTTCAATAGCTTCTTCAAGTGATTTGGCAGATAGCACCTCTTTCATTTTTTTACTGGCTTCACCACCCTGTGAACTGTGTGCTTCATCGATGATGACAGCGTATTTTCGCTTTGGCAACTCACCGACTTTTTCCAAAACAAAAGGAAACTTTTGCAAAGTAGTGATGATGATGTGTTTGCCTTTTTCCAGAGAATCGGCTAACTGCTGGCTGTTTTTGTCGATCTTTTGCACCACTCCGCTTTTATGTTCAAATTGATAGATCGTGTTTTGCAATTGCTGATCTAAAACTCTGCGATCAGTTACGACGATCACGCTGTCAAAAATTCGCTCGTTGGCTGCAGTATGCAAACCGGAAAGACGATAAGCCAGCCAGGCGATGGTGTTGCTTTTGCCGGAACCTGCCGAATGCTGCACCAGATAATTCTTACCTGCTTTATTTTTTCTGGCATCTGAAGTGATAATTCGCACGGCATCCAATTGATGAAAGCGCGGGAAAATGAGTTTTTCCTTTTTAATGATCCTGCCCTCAATAGCTATCTCTTCCACTTCGAGATGAAGAAATCTTTGCAATATTTCCATCCAGCTATCTTTGCATAGAATCTCTTCCCATAAATAAGAAGTCTTATAACCATTTGGATTTATTGGATTACCGGCAGCATTATTCACACCCTTATTGAAAGGCAGCCAACGTGTATTTTTTCCAGCAATTTTAGTTGTCATGTAGATTTCATCGGAATCGACGGCAAAATGAACCAAAGCTCTTTTTTTGAAGGCAAACAGCATTTCGCGCTGATCGCGATCAAAATTATATTGTTTTTTAGCATTGTCAGTATTCTGCCCGGTGAAAATATTTTTTAGCTCTAAAGTGGCAAAGGGAAGCCCATTGAGTACCAGCACAAGATCGATAGAATTTTTGTTCTTTTCACTGTAATAAACCTGACGCACTATGCGCAACCGATTATGCTCATAAAGCTTGATCGTCTCTGGATTGAGATCGGTTTCCGGCTGAAAGAAAGCCATCTGAAAACGAATGCCATAATCCACAAAACCATTGCGGAAAACATCCAGACTACCACGTAAATCTAATTCTTTGAAAAGCCGCTGGATGATGCGTTCGTTGCAGTTCTCGCCGTGAACTTCTTCCAGCTTTTGCCAGGTTTCAGGTTGAGATTGCTGCAAAAACTCGAGTACTTCATATTTTGAACATACCCAGTTTGGGGCTGTATTGGTCTGACGGTATTTCCTGATATCCACCATTTTCTACTAAGGAACTGAGAATAGCGGTTTCAAAGGTTTGCTCGTTGGTTATTGGCATTGGTTCTCCTCTGCTACTTTCACCTTACCCGTTACCACCTCGCTGATGAGAGCAGTGCGGTATTCTTGATATAACACAACCTGTTTCTCTAATTTTTCGATGATCTGATCTATCTTACCGTAAGTTATTTCGATGTGCTTTACGATGGCGTTTTGTTCGTTTATAGGTGGTACAGTAACAATTAATTCTTTTGTATGGGATTGATTCAAAATTGCTAATGTCGCGGAATTGGAGTGGCTAATAATGACTTGTTTATGAACATACAAAAAATACAATCCATAATAAGGTAAGATGAAATCAGAATCGCAAATAATCGCATTTATCTGTTGGTTGGAAGTTCCAGAATCCTTTATTAATCCTACTTTACCAAGTGTTGCTCCAATACCAATTAGTAATATTGAATTTGCAGGATACATGCTAATCCCTGCTTCACTAATTGCAAGTGAAGTAATTTTTCTTGTTGAGTTACTCAAAACTATTTCATCGTTAAAATCTCCGGGTGAAAACCAATTAATATTTCCATTATAGTATGAAGGATTAGTTGATGATGGAGTTTTACCTGTTAATATATTCTTTGTAACCCACTTCAACTTTTTCACTTCCCAATGCTCTGGGATTTCTCCCAGCCATTCAATACCACTGTCTTTCATGGATGCGTCGGGATCGAGACCTTTGGTAACCGACTGTTTGATGATGGCTTGTTTCTTTTCTTCGTACAGCTCGATAAGTTTTTGTTTGTTGGCGATAAGTTTATCTATTTCCGCAGTTTTACGGTCGAGGAAAGCAGCGATAGCGGTTTGCTCGGAGATTGGAGGTAAGGGTAAAAAATTTTGATAAGCATCTTCTCTATTTAAGCCAGGAACCCCTGTATCTCGTGAAAACTGATCTAATCTAAGATTCAACAAAATATAATATAACCATCTTAAATTATTTATTGTTTTAGTTTGATCAACGTAATAGGTTGTATCTATCGGAAAGCACTCTTTATCAGACCAATTTACTTTACCAAATGAACCTTTCCTGCCGATTATCAGACATGGAGATTTTGTTATAGCTGCATCATGAAATCCTGTTATTCCATTCGAGCCAAATACAGGAATATCACCATCTTTTCTAGCCTCTGATGATAGAGAAACTCCATATTCAAACGTTGTATTCCATTTAAGTTGTTCAACATCCCAATGTTCGGGAATTTTTCCGATCCATTCGATGCTGCTGTCTTTGTATTTGGGATAGGGTTTCATAGTTTATTCTTTATTGTTTCTTCCAGGAGCTTTAATTCTTTCAGGTCATCCTGATCGGCTTTATTGGCATCGTACATTTTTCTTTTTTTATCGAATGAATCATACAGATTTCTCACGTGTTCTTCCATAGCTTTATTACTAATTTTACCTTTACCGGATAAAACAGGTTTTTCCTGGAACTGCAATAAATTATCCACATTTTCACGCCAGAATTTGATCGTGATATCCATTCTGTTTTTTGCTCTCAATTCGGCTGTTTCCAAAAAGATAACGACTAAGCGGTTGAGGGTGTCTAATTCGTTTTTATTCAGGTAATTTTTGGCAATGTAAATATCCTGTTTGCGAACGATACTGCCGTGCCAGGAAGTTAAAGACATATTAGGTTTATGAGCGTCGGCTCTGCTGCTGATGATTTCTGCTGCCGTTTTATTTGTAACAGCATAGAGCAGTTTGTTTTGGGTTTCAGCGAAAAACATTTGAGTGGCTTTATCAGATTTATCATAATCGCTGCTCAGGGCAAACAGTTCTTTGATTTTTTGATAGAAGCGTTTTTCCGAGGCGCGGATTTCTCTGATACGTTCCAGGAGTTCATCAAAATAATCGGGTCTTCCGTCGGGATTTTTTAAGCGCTCATCATCCATCACAAACCCTTTTATCATATATTCTTTCAGGTTTCGGTTTGCCCAGATCCTGAATTGAGTGCCCCGTTTGCTTCTCACACGAAAACCGATCGCCAGAATCATATCCAGGGAGTAGAAAGTAACGTTATAATTTTTTCCATCAGCGGCAGTAGTTAAGTAATCTTTAATAACTGAAATTTTGTCTAATTCTTCTTCTTTCAGCACATTAGAGATATGCATGCTAATATTTGGCACAGAGGTGTCAAAAAGTTCTGCCAACTGATTTTGGTTCATCCACACCATTCCGTCTTTGGCAAATAACGAAACAGAAGCTTTACCGTCTGCTGTGTTGTAAATTATGATATTTTGCTTATTTTTCTGTTTCATTCCAATACCTTTTTTTCCATTTCGGTTGTTTCTTCTTCCAGTTTTAAAATATCCTCTTTGATATCTGCAAGTGAGCGTAACGGTTTAAATTCATAGAAGTATTTGGTGAAGTTGATTTCATAGCCGGTTTTGGTTTTGGTTTCATTGATCCAGGCGCCTGCCTGCCGCGACGCATTCATTAATGTTCCTTTTTTGTATTCTCGTTTCAACCATTTTCTTCCAAATCCTGTTTTCAAGTCTTTTTCTCTTTTAACTGCTTCTTCTCTTGTTTTGAAGATTTCCCAATGAATTGGTGCTACTGGTAGTCTAGGAGCTGTCCAACTTACTTGTTTATTTAAATGTTCATTAAACCTTCTATCAAAGTTATCAGATTGTCCAATATAAAACGAATCATCAATACATTTTAATACATAGATGCAATATTCTCCAGGTTTGGGTTGCGGCGCAGGTAGGTCCGGCACATGAGGTTTCACTTCTCTTTCAAAATACTCTTCGATAGTTTGAATGACCAGCTTTCCAGTTTCATCTTTTTGCAGGAAAGGGATATTTTCGTAATCCCGCAAACTAGAATCAGCTTTAGGATTGCCGGATTTGTCTTTTTTAACATTGCCGTTTTCATCAATTAGTGGTCTTTCAACGGTAATGCGATGATAACCGAAGAATTTATTGGGATAAATTTTGCAGAAAGGTCCTTCCCGAAATTCACCATAAATCTTAGAAATGAATCCGATACCTTTGTCATCTCCGTTTTCCGGGATGAGTTTTCTTTTATTGCCCAGACTGCGGGGCATCTTATGCCAGAATCGGTTTTCGGTAAGTTTTCCTTCCTTGATCAATTCTTCATCTTTAGCGCCTGTAGCGTTGATCAATTGGATTTTTCCTTTGCGAATAACACTTTTTTTGTTGGTAACAATCCATACATATGTAGAAATGCCGGTATTATAAAACAACTGGTCAGGCATTGCGATTATGGCTTCCAGCATATCATTTTCGATGATCCACTGACGAATGTTGCTTTCTCCGCTGCCAGCCTGACCTGTGAATAATGGTGAACCATTAAATACAATAGCGATTCGAGAACCGTCTGTCTTAATTTTAGATATCATATGCAAAAGAAAAAGAAGTGATCCGTCATTAATACGTGGCAGACCGGCACCGAAACGACCGGCAAAACCTTTGCCTTGATGTTCTGTAGTGATAATATTTCGAACTTTGTTCCAACTCACACCAAAGGGTGGATTGGAAAGCATATAATCAAATTTTTCGTAAAGCAGGCCATCAATAGTGAAGGTGTTTCCAAACTTGATATTGGAAGGATTTTGACCTTTGATGAGCATATCAGATTTACAGATAGCATAGGACTCAGGATTGACCTCCTGCCCGAATACTTCCAGCTTGGCATCTGGATTTTGCTCATTTACATAGCTTTCCGCCACAGACAGCATTCCGCCGGTTCCACAAGCTGGGTCATAAAGGGTTTTAACAATTCCTTTGGTAAAAATGTCTTTTTCATCGGTGAAGATAAGGTTTACCATAAGTTTAATTACTTCGCGTGGAGTGAAATGTTCTCCGGCAGTCTCGTTGGAAAGTTCTGAAAATTTTCTGATCAATTCTTCAAAGATGTATCCCATCTGCATTGTAGTCAGATCGGTTAAATCTATTTCTGCGAAAGCTTTGGTAATATGAAATAGTAAATCGGTTTTGGGATCATCGAGCCTGTGAATGTGATCGTCAAAATTAAAATATTCGATGATTTCTCGGGCGCTGGCTGAGAAGCCGCTGATATAATTGCGCAGGTTTGCAGCAATATTTTCAGGATCGGCTGTAAGTTTTTCAAAATCATATTGACTACGGTTGTGAAAATTGAAACCGGCAATTTTATTGAGAGCAATATCCTTGGCATTATCAGTAAGCATATCGATCTTTTTTAAATATTCCAGAACTTTATCTTTCGTAGGAGTTAGAACGCAGTCCAAACGTCGCAAAACTGTCATAGGCAAAATGACTTTTCCATAGTCTGATTGTCTATAATCACCTCGCAGTAAATCTGCAACTTTCCAAATGAGATTGGCATTTTCTTTAAAATTAGGCATTTAGCATTCCTTTTTAAGTAAATTTGCAAATGACTGACAATTAAACATAAATTTTTTGCACTCCGAAATCTAAGGATATCGAACCAGACTCACTCTATAATTACATATTAGTTTTGCCGGATCAGAACTCTGATCGACAAACAAAATCTGCTATTTAAAATAAGTGCTAATTACTTTCCAGTTTTCGAAATAATTATATTCTTCATTATTGATGATCGCTGGATATACTTTATCTGAACCTTGATGATCAGTTGCAGAAAAAGAAACCTGATGATCTATACCAATATCTAAATTTTTAATTGATTCCATCTGAGTAATAAAATTTGATCTTGTAAGGTTTTTACTAGATCTGGTTAATCCTTCTACCAAAACCTTGGCAGCGAGATATCCTTCAAGACTCACATGATTCAATTCTACGTCCGGAGCATATACTTTCAAATCATTTCTAGCTTCCACCACTCCGGGCAGCATACTGTATTCGGGAGGAACAACCTGAGTGATAATTTCTCCATCACCCTGTCCTGCATCATTCAAAATATCCAGTAGTTTGTGTGCTCCAACAAAAGACACGTTCATATAAATTGGATTGAAATCCTGCTTTTTTCCTTCGATAATGAATTTGGCGCAGCTTCCGTAGGTTCCGACCATTACAATTGCATCCGGATATGTCGGTAGAATTTTGTTTAATCCCGCTTGAATATCAGAAGTATTTCTCTGATAAGTTCCCCGGGAATGAATCTTTAATCCTCTTTTTGTTAATGAGTTATTCAGGCCTTCAAGCACGGTATATCCAAAAGGATCATCCTGGTAGAAACAGGAAATTTTGGTCATTCCAAGCTCGTCTACAACTCCTTTAATAAATTTTTCTACTTCGTCGTAGTAGCTGGCACGATAATGAAATATCTCTTTCACCAGCGGATGCCTTAACGGCTCAGCTCCGGTAAATGGTGCAACGAGCGGAATTTGTTTTTCAATAATAACTGGTTTTATGGCCATGGTGGTTGGTGTTCCCACGTTTCCGAATAAACAAAAAACTTTGTTTTCATCGATCAATTTATAAGTATTCTCGATGCAGCGACCCGGCTCATATCCATCGTCATAGGCAATCAGTTTAATATTTCTGCCATTCACACCACCCAACTTGTTGATACGATTGAAATATGCCATTGCTCCATTTTTGAAGCTAATTCCCAAATAGTCTGAAGGACCAGATAAAACCGTGGACATCCCAATCAAAATCTCAGTGTCTGTTACTCCTACATCGACTTGCTCCGTTACAATAACTTTCACCGCAAAACCTCCTAGGTATTCCTATATTATTAAAATTCGGACAACAAACAAATATAATTGTTTATTATTGAATTCTTTAGTATAAATAATGTTCTGAGTAGCTTCAGTTGTCAAGTTGTAAATGAAATCAATAGAATTCACTTTGTTAATTAATGTAATAAGTACGATTTTTTTAAATTAATTTCCTTATTTCATTTTTTCTAAACTTTTCATCAGCTATGCTTCCAGTGAAATCCAAATTTCCTCCATTCTCCCTTTTCCCTCCTCCGCTTCTATTTTTTTTGACAAATAATCCATCCAATTAAAACTCAGTATACTTCTTTGCATTTCCTTTAGCTTTATCTGCCGGGTATTTCTCGGCATTTTTCAGCATTTTATCATTTGCAGCTTCAATCGGATCAATACCCAGTTCATCACACAATCTGAGAAAATAGATAAATGAATCCCCAATTTCATCTTTAACTTCATTGAAGGTTACCTCGTCTAACTCTCTGCTTTCCTCAGCAGTTTTCCATTGAAATCGTTCCCTGAATCTTTGGCAATATTCAGTAACCTGGCTCTCACAGAAGATGCAATATTCTTTATACGCTTTTTCATTCGACCACCATCGCTTTTAGATATGGAAGCATTACTGTTTTCACCTGACATTTTATTGCATAATCTCGCAGTTTGGATATATCAGCATTTTTACGTTTCAGGTAATTCTTCAGTCCTTCCAGAGCAATATCTTCACCCATCTTGTTGCGATAACGGAACATGTCGCAAATGGTTTTTTCCGCATTATATATTTTAAATGTTCCTGCTTTGGTAATTTTCACTTCAATTCCAAGTTCATAAAATCTACTTCGAAAATAAAAAACTTTTACCGGTGGATATTTAATACTGTTCTGCTTATCTGAATTTGGAAGCGCTACATACACCTCCGAAGGATTGATAGTTGAAAGTTGGTGAAATTCCAGTGCTGAAATAAGACAGATGATCCCTTTTTGCATAGAGGTGCACACATCAATGAAGCTTTGAGAAAATTCACCTATCCCGTACATATCAGAAAGACGATATAGCCCAGGTTTGATCTTCTCTATTTTGCCTTGTTCAAGGGTTTGCTTTATTTTCCGAGGATGAAAGCCGGCCTGCTTTAGCTCTTTCATCCGTGCATAACCTTTGTTCTTTCGAAAGAACGTAATAATATTGCTCATGGTTCTATTCTTCTGTCAATAGCTTGCATTGACCGAATAATTGAACCACATATTTACCTGTCAATGTATTTGAGGGAATGGGGGATTATGTGAGGGAAATACTTTATGAATGAAAAGCAAGTGTGAGCAAAGAGATTGAAGCAGAAGTAGTTAAATTCTTCTCTTCATCCTTTATTCTTTAGATAATATTTTTATATTAATACATCTTTCTCTGCTTATTTTTATTTAATATATTTTATTTTGTTTTAATATTGTAACATTATTACTAATAATATAATTTTTTGAATTATATTCAATTTATCAATTTGTGTATTTTGTTAAAATCTATTAGTATACGATTCCAAGAAATCTTTTTCACAATAATATTTTATAATATTATATTCTAATGAGGAGTCCCCAACTGGTGTCGACATATTCCAAATTTCTCTTTCATCCAAATTTCTAACTTGGAATAAAATACACCATTTTTTATTAAATCTAATTCCGTTCTTATTTAATTGTCTCCTATAAGAAATATCGATACCTAATCTTCGTAAAATTAAAATTCCTGTATAAGTGGACATGCTGCTATTACCAGCACAAATTATCAATTTTTGTTTAGTTCCAGTTGATGTTATATGTTGTCCACTTAATATAATACCATGACAGTTATATACTATTCCTTTTTCAGTATATGATGAGTTATATAATTGATGATTTTTTTCCTCTTTAATATTTATTTCAATTATACTCTTTTTATCTCTAGAGAATGTAACAGGTGAACCCAGATGCCCAAGATAATGTTCAGTAATCGAGTTATATAAAGGTCCACTAATAGAAATAAAATACTTTATTTCTGCCAAAGATGCGTGTATCTGGTTATGGTTTTGTACTATTATTCTTTTTCTGTTGTATGTTTTTGTTAATATGGCATATATATTATAAAGAGCTGTTACATCACCAATTTCAAGTAGAAATATTCGTCTATTTCTTATATTATGTCTAATCATAGCATAACAAAGAAATATTTGTTTTTCCTTTTTCTGAAAACCAAATATTCTTTTATATGGGTTCAAATATTCTTTTAATCTTCTTATTATTAACAAAATTATAGTAGCTATAAATATATAAATTATTGTCGATATTATATTCGTTGTAATGGATGCAATGTTATTTTTTATGAATTCTATTATTCCTTGTATCATATTAATAATTTCCAAATATTATAGTAGAATCTGCAACGCTTTTTGTTATTACTACTCCTGGTGCAATTATTGTTTTTTCACCAATAGTTACATCTCCTATGATAATAGCGTCAAAACCTATGATAACATTATTTTTAATAATTGGACTTTTATTGTACACTTTCATAGTATATCTATCGTACTTATGTACTGTTTTCCCAAAAAAATCAACATTATCATATAAAACAGTTTCATTGCAAATAAAACCTGATATTTTACAAGACTTACCAATAGTAACTCTATTATAAATTAACGCTCTATACATAATCCTAGTTTTCATACCTATATTAGAATTTGCTCCAATCCGTACATATTCCTCTACTTCAACTCCGGGATTTAATTTTGCTCCAGAAAAAATATTTGATCCATATCCGATATAACAATCCTTCCCAATGATTGTTTTTTGTTTTACAAAATCTTCAATCAGGCAATTTTTATTTTTATAATTATTTCTAAATAATTGTATTTCCTTTGTTGAATGTTTACCTATAATACAATTATCTTCAATTACAACACCACTCTCAATTACAGTTTCACCATAAATTTTTACATTATCACCAATATACACATTATTTCCTATTTTTGTTTTTTTACTGATGAATTTCGATCCCATTATTAACTCCTTTAAATTA
>Ga0222642_1000292_pt1 | contig 12536 bp, 9 predicted proteins | sample AntAcemetagen229_FD_179813 | JGI IMG/M metagenome (GOLD analysis project Ga0222642, IMG submission 179813) | Saline water microbial communities from Ace Lake, Antarctica - #229 | ecosystem: Environmental > Aquatic > Non-marine Saline and Alkaline > Saline | place: Antarctica: Ace Lake | collected... | reverse complement strand
CGGAATCAGCATATGTTTTCGTGTTGGTTAGTTTTACTATTTCTTCCGGTTTGAAGAGAAATTGCTGGTTACCTGCCTCCAGTTTTATTCTAATAGATTCAGCCAGTAGTTTGAGTTTTTCAAGTTCGTCATCATCATAGGCCATTCCCACATGGCGAACTATCTTCTGGGATACCCGTTCTCCTTTTCTTATTGATTGGACTATCTGAACAGATTTTCCTCTGCTGTTTGGTGAAGTTTTTACTCTTGTAAACATGATAAAAGTATAACATAATAATGTAAAAAAGTAAAGCTTTAAAACTATATAAGGCACTACATTGACCTTTTAAATTGAAACCCTTTATTCTATTGGAATTTTGTCTTTGAGGAGGGAAAAAAGTGCGGAAGTCGGGAGGAATGCTTACCTAATATAGTCTATGGTGGGAAATATGTCAAGTGGGATTGTGGAAACGTCTAAATTTTTGCAAATCTTTATTGCTAAAATATCTCTAATCTCATATTAAAATTCTAAAGCTTCTTTTAGGGTTCGATTCATCGAACCCGCAATAATAAAAAAAGGACAGGTTGCTTTCTAATACCAACCCCAATCCACCAATTTCCATATTTTTTGACAGCAGTATATAAATTATTCATATTTCTCTCCATATAATAATCAATTACCTCTTTAAAGCTTAGGAAAGGCTTCTCATCTGTCTATATTATTACCAACTCTGATTTATTTATATACAAACAAAACCCTTATATTAAAAGTGTTTTCAGCACAAATGGTATATTTTTTAATTAATTATTGATGATTTTAAATCTAAAATAGCTGCGTGGAAACCTTGTATAGCAAGGGTTTTAGCGAATCATCACGAAAAGTGCCTTTATTCGAATAATTTTTTAAAATAGATAATTTACCCTTTAAATAATTACGATATTTTAGCTAAAAATTCATTACTTTAAAATCTAAAAGTTGCTATTTATAAGGGTTCTAAGATTTTAAAGTGGTCAAAATACCTTAAAATCACGGTAGTAATTTCCACTTTTTTTGGAAAATAAGGCTTTAAAAAGGCTTTATTTGCGTTTTTCCCCTGAAACCCTTATAAACAAAGGGTTTCAGAGATTTATGAATTCTTTCTTTCTAAAAATAGTTAAAACTCTTATAAATAAAGACCTATCTGTTAGTGTGAGGAAAAAATGCGTTATTCTAACATACATATTTATAAAAATATAAGATCAAATTAAAAAAAATAGGTAAAGACAATTTGATGAAAAAACTGTCTTTACCTATTTATATTTATTATCTATTTTAGATATATTAAAATTAAATTATAGTTATTACGGTAACAGAAGTAACGGTTACGGCAGATTTACCGTTTGAATCTGTTACCGTTAGTGTAACGGTATAGGTACCTACTGTAACATAAGTATGATTCACAATAGAACCAGAATCGGTTTCACCATCACCAAAATCCCATTCATAGCTTACGATCGTTGTACCACAACCACAATCCTCACTGACTGCTGAATCTGTACCATCAAAGGTAATATTTTGGTCTATTATGTATGGTGGATCCTGTTTAATTTCAATCGCTGCAGTTGGTCCAGCCGAATCGCCGGCAGCGACAGTGACTGTCGCAATATCTTGATTATCAAAATAATCAGTTACAGTGAGTGTTACCAGATAAGAACCTGGCGTATCATAAGCATGAGAAACTACCACAGAAGTTGAAGTTGTACCATCACCAAAATTCCATAGGAAAGATTTAATTCCATTAGGATCACATTCAGAATTTTCATTTCTCTTATCACAAGACTGAGAACCATCAAATGTAATTGTTAGTGGAATATAGCCACTCGGTGACAAGGGATCAGTGACTATTCTAGCCACAGGCGGTATAAAATCTATTCCAGGTAAAATTGTTGGTAAATCAAAAGTAATAGTTTTAGAAATATCATGATCAGCACCATCTGTTCCTATCACAGTAATAGTAGAAGTAATTTCAACAATCAGAGGATGCAAAGTCATATAATCCAATACATCTTGGAAATAAAGAGGGAATTCAATTGAAACAGGTTTCTCAAAACTACTTAATGGATATGGGGGTACATAAAAAGTTGCTCCCACCATTCTTGATAACTCAGGATCAGTAATTTTAACTCCTTCATTATAATATTCAAAAAGGAAGCCTGTTCCAATAAATTCTGCTTCATTTAGAGAAAATATACCAAAACTAATATCTGCTGTTCCTTGTGTAGTAACTCCATCCAATTTGTAATTTACTCTTATCTGTGCCTGAGGGTCAAAGACATTTAACAAGCCTAATGAAAGCCAGTTACACCCCACCAGTGACACTATAAACCCTAAAATTATTATTATGAACAATAATTTGTATAAATTCTTTTTGTTTATATTTTGCAATACCTTGCCCTCCCTTTATTTATCTAAATTTACGAGATTGCTTCCCCTGCCTTCGCAGGGGCAGGCTTATTTCACTTCTCGCAATGACAGAAATTACTTCACACTCACATCGTTCTGGATTCCCGCCTGCGCGGGAATGACAGATAACTGTGGGAATGACTTAAATATTAATATTCTATTAAGTGAGTAGTAATCAGAATAATTATTTCGCTTTTTTTATTTGTGGTGTGTGTAAATTTAAATAATTCACCAAATATAGGAATTTTTCCCAATATCGGTATTGTAGTAATAGTTTTTATATCCTCCGAACTTATTAATCCACCTATTACTGTAGTTACACCTAATTTGGCTCTAATTACTGCTGTTTCGCTACGATCATTAATTACGGGATAACCCTGAATAAATTCCGTTCCAAGAGATTTAACCGATGTAACTACATTCATTGTAATGTATTCATCTGCACTTAATCTTGGAGTGATTGTTAATTCAATTCCTACAGGTTTCCAAGTCACAGTTTGTACAACTACCCCATCACTTTCCCTTTCTTCTAAAATAGGAATATCAGTGGTAGACTTCATATAACCTTCCTTGCCATCTAAAGTTAGAACTTTCGGATTAGATAAAATATTTGTCTTTGCTTCTGACTGTAATGCCTTTAAGGTTGCTTCAATCAAGCCGCTTCTTTCAAAAGAACCTCCCAAAGTAATTTCACCAATGCTAATTTGGCCTTCGTTCCCTCCACTCGTCCATCTAATTCCTAAATCTTTTTCATCGTCTAGAATAATTTCAACTATTTTCGCTTCTAACATTATCTGGGGTGCTCGTTTATCTAATCCAACAATCATTGTAGCTACATTATCCAGCTCTTCTTGTGAGCCTTTTACGATAATTTCACTTTGTCTACTATCTATATTTATCCTATCTTCTTCAGGAACAATAATCGTCAACATACTTTTTATAGCGTCAATTTCCTCTTTTTCAATAGCATTATCAATTTTAAAAGTCCTGGTTAATAGCTCGGTATCAATAGTTGGGAGCAGATTGATAACCTTTTGGATCTCTTCTTCTGTTCCTTCAAGGATTAAAGTATTCATTCTTGTATCGGCAACAATATTAATTTTTGCCCCTTCTGCCTTATATCCATCCAGTATTCCCTTGGCTACTTCAGCACTCGCATTCTTCAACTCAATTATTTTAGTAACAGGTTTTACATATCCTTGAATGATATCTTTTGAAGCAATAATTAATGTATCACTGACTTCAGTATAATCTAATCCCTTATTCATTAAAATTAATTCGATTGCTTCCCTAAAAGTTTTATTGGAAAGATTAAGGGTCAATAAACCGGTAACTGAATCATCCAACATCATATCTATTCCGGTAAGTTCAGATAAACCTCTGATAACATTGACAATGTCTTCCTCGAAAATATTTAAATTGACAGGTTGGGTATAGATATCTAAAATAGAAATTTTCAGCTCTTCTTCTTTTTCAATCTTTATATCTTCACCCTTTACCGGAGTTACAGTAAATACTTGTTCTTCAGGTGCCTTAAATTCGTCATAATCATATACATCGATATAGATTAATCGATTTTCAGCAGATAAGGTAACTTCATAATCTGCTTTTTGGAATAAATCCACAACAAATCTAACGATAGGAACAGGTTCAATTTCCAACTGTCCGCATCTGACCTGTTTTACTTCTCCCATATTCAAGAATAATATATTTTTACTTAATTCTTCAATTGTATAAATTGCATTTTTAACATCAATGATTATCCTTTCCGGGTTATCCATATAAGACACTTCATATTCTGAAATATCCTCACTTGCCTTAATGGTAAGATGTGTAAAATTCGGCATTTTTTTATACCAAATATTCGTGAAAGAAATACATTGAGAATTTGCGTTTACTACAAATGAAATTATTAAGAATAAGATCAAAATAAAAAATAATATATTTCCTTTTTTGTTTTTATAATTCATCTGCTAAATCCTCACCTCCTATTTTTAATGAAAAAAGGTATCCGTTAACATCAATGACAACTTCATCCTTTTTTATCTCTTTTACAATATATCTATCTGATAATATATCGTATAATTTTGCAATGTATGTCTCCTCATTCATTTCGATAATGGCTATTTTCTTATCAGGAGAATCTATAATGCCGGTCAGCAGGGTTCCGGGTGGCAATTCAGGTTTAGGAAATTTTATTGCTCCTCCCTGTTCTTCCCCTGCTTCTTCTTCACTTGCAATTAATTCTGAAGTATAAAAATTGCTTACTTTTTGAAATGGATTTCTATTGCTTGGTGCTTCATATGGTTTATAAGTAAATATCTTATTTTCATAACCTTTTTCTCTTTGTTCAACCTCTATATCAAATTGCGTTTTCACTTTTTCTACCGGTTCACTTTTTGCTTCTGAAATGGTTTTTATTGGAGCAGTATCGGAAGCTGTTTTTTCTACTACCGACGGGGCTGTCGTTTTCTCCGGAAATAATAGAGGATATCCTAAATAGGCGCCCGCTGCGATAAGCAAAATAACAAGAATAAGTAATATGGTCTTTCCCTTTCCGGTCTTTTTACCAGTTTCTGATTTTTTAAATATATTTTTAAATGATATTTTTTTCACTTTATTTAACAGCCTCTTTTCTTAGAACATAGGTAAACATACTCAAGGAAATATTTAATTTATCGACATCTTGTCCTGACTTAGATAACCTCAATGATTTTGCATCAATAATTCTTGGTAAATGCTCGATTCTATCCAAATAAGCTATTAAATCATAATAATTAGCAGTTAAACTCATGGACATGGGCATATTTCCATAGATATTATCTTTTTGCCAGGAAATATTCTGGGGAGTAAAATTGGTCCAATCAACATTGAATTCAGTTAAGGTATCTTGGATCATGACTAATAGATCAGGTATCTCTTTTTCTTTAGGAAGCATTACTTCCAGAAATGCTAATTTTTCCTTTAAAGCAGCGTACTCTATCTTTAAAGGTTCAAGCCTTGCCGCAATTCTTCTCCCTTCGGCAATCTTTTCAGCTGTAATTTCAATATCTCTATCCAATTGTTCAATTATCTGTCTTCTTGGGATATAGATATAAGTATAATTAACATAAGCAAAAATAGCTACCAACACTATTATTATAAATACTACCGTTCCCTTAGATAATTTCATCTAAAAAATACCTCTATTTTTTCTTTTGTCATTCTTTACTTTCCTTCTTTTTCAATATTTTTTAAAAATACCCCTGATAATTTAAAGTTGACTATCTCCACATCCTGATCTTCTTCTTTTATTTTACTTTTTTGAACACTGGCAAGTTCAATATTTTCAAAAGCAGGTTCATCTTTTAAAGCAACCATATATTTAGCAATGAGATAATTGTTAAAGGTATGTGCTGCAAAGCTAAAAGTTTGATTTGTATTCAAAGATAGATTATCTATCCATACCTCATCAAGTATAGAAGCACTAAATTCTCCTAATACCCTGGACAAATGCGATTGATTAGCAATTAATCCTTCAATAACGTTGATTCTATCTTCTACTACTTTTTTATCTTTTTCTAAATTTTTAACCTCTTTGATTATTTTTTCCAATCTTGCTAATTCAATTTTCATAATTTTCAGTTGAGTTTCTTTGTAATCAATCTCTAATTCTAAAGAATAATAAAGATAAACGGAAGCAAAGGCTAAAAGAACAAAAAACAAAATAATTATTACTCTTCTAATACTAAATTTTTCTTTTTCCCGATATTCAATTGGGAGAAGATTAATATTTTTCATTTCTTACCTTTCTCTCTTGGCTAATCCGATGACTGTAGCTAATGATTGTTTTAATTTATTCAATCTTTTCATATCAAATGATCCTTCATTAACACCTATACCTTCTAGCGGATCACCAATAATCATTGGTATTTCAATTTGTTCGCTTAAAAATTTATCTATATTTTTAATATTAGCACAACCGCCGCATAATATCATCTTATTATATTTTACTTTTTGACTTTGTGTTTTATAATAGCTTAATGATTTACGCACTTCTTTAGTTATTTGATTCAATATTTTAAGGATAATTTTCTCTGCTTCATTTTCTTTCTTTTCCTTATTCTCTTCTCCCTCTTCTTCTTTTCCAAATGCTATCCTGGTTTCTCTTTTTACTTTTTCTGCTTCTGTAAAACTAATATTTAAAGATTTTGCTATTGCTTTGGTAATATCGTTCCCTCCGATTAGAATATCTCTGGTAAATTTCAGATTATTATTTTCTGCCAATGTGATGTTTGTATTGCTTGCTCCAATTGATAAAATAACATTAATCAAAGAGCCATCTTTTTTTTCTTCTACTTCATCGAATAAATAATTGCTGAAGGTTCTGATATTAGCAGAAGATACTATGTCTACTACTTTCGGAATTAATCTTACTTTTTTTAATACTTCCATGTAGGGTTGAACAATATTTTTCGGTGTAGCTACCAGAAGAATCCTCATCATCTTATTGCCATCTTTTTCAGTAAATTCCTCTATTTTCTTAGCATCGATAATAGCTTCATCTAAGTCATAGGGTACATATTTGGGAGCTTCCCACATTACTCCACCCATTAATTCTTTGTCTTCCATTGGAGGAAGGGTAATTTCCCGTACTATTACTTTTTGTCCGGTAATTGCAATCAATACCTTTTTATCTCTTATTCCGACTTCTCTTAATAAATCTCCTAAAACATCAGCAACTCCAATAGGATTTATAATTTCTCCATGAATTATTCCATCTTCAGGACTAAAAGCTGCACCATAATTATCAAGTTCATAACCACTGCCACTTTTTGATAATTTAGCTACCTTAATTGAACGTGCACCAAAATCTATTGCAAACATATCTACTCCTTATTTCTTCTCTGTCTTCCTGTCGTTTCTTTTGTTATTCCTTATATTTCCTCCCCCTTGAGGGGGGAGGATTAAGGTGGGGGTGTATTCTTCCCCTCCTGTCATTCCCGTTTCTAATTTGTCATTCCCGCGAAGGCGGGAATCCATCCCCTCCGTCATTGCGAGGAGTGAAACGACGCGGCAATCTCATCTTGCCCTTCTCCGTCATTGCGAATTCACCGTTTCACTTTCCTATTTATTATATACTATTTTATCTTTTTTTTATTTTTTCTTTTGTTTTACTCGATACTATCTTCTATTTTTCTATTTTGTTTTCTTTCTTAACTCGATACTATATACTCAATGCTATACACCGTTTCAGAATCACTGTTTTTATATATTCTACACAACTTTGTGAAATCCTTCTTTTTTTTAAAAATATTTTAAAAATATTTAATAGACCTCTTGCCAGGAGGTTTTTTTCCATATTTCTATTCCGGTACCGGGGACAACATCTTCCTGTAATCCATTATCATAAACTATATTCATAGTTCCTCCTCCACCGTTGAATACACCATCTTCTGCTACAACTGCGCCTTCCTGGATATTTATCGTTCCGTTCAAGGTGAAAGCACCATTTGTCTGTATGACTCCCTCACCGTGCACATTACCTCCCATGGTAATATCTCCATCTGCGATGATGGCTAACGGATTATCATATCCCACATTATGTACGATCTCTATATCACAACCACCTTGGGTACTAATAGTCCCTGTAGCAAATAGTGCCCCGTCTTCAATAGTTAATAGGTCGAGGGGTGGCTTTATAATGATATTTCCATCCACAAAATGGATTCCGTTTAAGGTCCTATCACTGTCAATGATCAAGTTATTGCCGTCCCCGTAATAGTGCCCGCCAATTCCATCCGGGTCTGAAACACCAGTTGCAATATTCTTGTAATATTCAAAATCAATAACAGGAACATCCTGATGATCCGCGCTACTAAGGCCATCCGGAAAATCATATACTGTTCCTTCAGCAGATGCCGTACCGTTTACCAAGTCGAAAGATGTGCCGTTGACATCAATATCACCGTTGGAATGAATATCTCCGTTAACATAGATATTTCCGTTAATGGTCATATCCTCATCTGTAAATATTGCGTAATTATAAGCTAGAAAATTATTTTGTGCTATCCCTTTAATCAACTTTACTTCTATTTTTCGAGTTCCTTTATTATACTCCCCACCTTTATCCACTCTACCAGTAGAAATAAAGCTAATTTTAGTGGCCTCGCCATCAACATCAGTCTCATCAGTGGTAACTACAACTCCAAAAGATTCATCCGAGCTTCCTCCGATATAAGGATCTGCTTCCGTAGTTCTCCAATCTAATCCTTCTGCATTGTCCGGTGAGAAATTAATATACCATAGGGCTTTCTCAATACCAGTTTCCGCCAAATAAAAAGCTCTTGTAGATTCTCTTTGTAAAGTAGATAATTTTGAATCATTATTAGTCATTGTCAGCAAGGCAGCCCCTAAAGATACTAATACAAAAGTAAAGATTAAAGTAGCTAAAAGTGCCATTCCTTTTTGATTTATAAATAAATTTTTTAATTTATATTTTTTTTTATTCTCTTTCATAAATATCACTCCTTAAAATTAAATAAATCTTTCAATTTTCCAATTGTTCCATTGTCCAATTATTTATTTAAGAATCGTAGTACAGGCGTCTCACCTATCTATTATTTTTTTAATAAACTCTTACTATAAATTATAATTTCTTAAATCAATATCGCTATTTAAAGTTATATCAGGGTTACTATCCTGATCGACATTTACTTGTAAATCAATATGTACTTTGGATACTTTAGATTTTTTATCAGAGTCAGATGAATCAATCTGATTACCGCTATTATCAAAATATGAAAAAGCTAGACTTTGCACATTACTAATCATCGTGTTGCTATCTCTTTTCAAATCGCTACCTCCTGATAATAAATAAGAAATAGTTCCATGAAAAGGCGTATGAAAATCAATAAAACTAGATGTTGAACTATTCTCAACATAATCCGCTTCTCTAATTTCTCGAACCATTATATCCATTGCCTGTCGGGCATTTCGCTGGGCTTCGAGCTGGCTTTGGCCGGATATCCAGGACCTTACTCCACCAGTAAAAAATGTTACCAATCCTAAAACCATCAATCCTAAGATAACCACTACCACCATCAGTTCAATTAGACTAAAACCTTTTTTGTTTATATTTTTTAAGATATTATTTTTTTTCATTTTCTGTTCCGTTTTATTTATTGTATTGTTGAAAATTCGATAGTCGTGAATAATTCGCAATCAGGTTCTGCATTGAATATGATTTCAAAGTTGTTATTATCAACTTTTTTAGTATAACCAAAGTAAATCTCATGAGCTCCGCTTGATAAAACAGTCGGTGTTATGTATACAACATCTCCATCACTGACACTTCCGGAGTATACGATGTTGGTACCAATTTTTATTTCGGTTAATTTTTCATCAGTAACACAGGTTACCTGCAAATTGTATATCTTTAAAGCTACTCCCGTGTTGTTTATTTCGAAAATAACTTCATTCTTGGAAGGCTGCTGCAAACTCCCTGACACCAGATTAATACTTCTTCCTGCACCGCCTGTGACATTAATGGACAGATCTGAGGACTGATCTGATTCGCTGCTAATTTCAGTTTCACCGAAAGTGGATACAGCATGGACAACGACATCACCACCAACTGGAACTGGGCATTTGCCGCGTAAATCAATGGATGCCGTCCCGTTAACTACTGTAACGATTGTGCTTCCCGAAGGAATAAATTGACCGTTATTTTCTCCGTCAACAATGGAAAAAATGACTGTTCCGATATAATTTTCAACCATACTTCCTCCATCCATGATAGTAGCGGTAATGGTACAAGTATCATCTAGCACACCAAAGGAATCTATTGTGTCATCATCTGAGGTCAGCTCAATATGGTCAGCTTCAACATAAAAACCAACTTCCACGGTTCCTTCGGTTAATCCAACTGAGGTGACGGTGATACTTGCAGGTTCGGAGGTATCACCGAAATGGGAATACAAATTTACCTTCACTACACCATTCTGATAAATAATAACATCAGTATCGTAGCTCCAAATTTCATTTTTTCCTGAATCAGTCGCAGAAAAGCTGCCTTCAGTAGTCTCAAAGAAAATGTCTCCAGTGTAATTATAAACCGTAGCATTTTCAGGTTCAGCACTTTTTATAACGGCTGTAATAATTGATGGAGTACTCCCGCCTGCTTTAATGCTGGTAGGTTCTGCACTTACTTCAATATGGTCTGCCACAAGTGCACTATCAATAGTTATCGCTGCCTCCCCATCAATCAATTCGGCATCAGTAGCTTGAGCTTGAATTGTGCTATTCCCGATTCCGGTGGGAGTAAAAGTTGTGCTGCCCGAAGGATTCCCTGAGGAAATAGTAATCGAATTATCTGTAAATTCACCCAAATCAAGTGAAAGTGAAAAACTAATATTAACATCACTTTCAGCATCTACCGTTACACCATTAATATCCTTTAATGTAGCAGTAACTAAAGAAAATTGGTCCGTATATATATGATTTGGACTTACTGAAACAAAGATAGAAAACGGTGGACCGGTAATAAAAATAGGCAAGGAATCAGATAATAAATTATTAGCACTTGCAGTCACAGTAGCTACTCCAGGAGCATTACTTGCGGTTAAGATTATTGATGTCTGTTGATCCATTGTAGTTCTGTTTAAAGGTTCAGCAAGAGTACCGTCTCCTGAAACATTAAAAAATATTTCAGCTTCACCTTCTAAAACTTTATCACCATTTGCGTCTTGTAATTCAGCATTTATAGTAGTGCTTTCATTTATTTTTATGGATTCATCATAGGAAGTTAAACCTATTTTTACTGCTCCTTGAGTAACTTTAATATTAACACTATCACTGAATGTACCAGTCTCAACGCTTGATATTGTAGCACTTACTTCAATATTTCCTATTTCGTCTGCATCTAAAACATTTGTATCACCTGTATATAACATTACTGTTGCAGTTCCATTGATAGGTTCTATTGCCATTGTTTGACCAGTTACCTCTTCATCATTTTTTAAATAACAGGTTATATTTGCTCCTACTGGGCATGTTACATTCATAATAGAGAAAGTAATATCTTCATTCCAATTAGTTACAGTATTCCCTTTTGCATCTTTCACTACGGCAATTAAATTTACAGAGCCTTCATTTGGTAAAATTATATTATAAGGAGTAACATAAAGTAATAATTTAGAAGCAACACCAGGAAGGAATTCGATTTTATTTATCAACATGGAAGTTTCAATGTTTAAACTTTCACCATTTCTTTTATCCCAAAATACTCGAACAGTTATTTTTTTTAAGTTGGGGCTTCCTTCAATGTTTTCTTCTACACTTACTTCTCTTGTATATTTTGTCCCACCTATATCTTCTAAAGGTATGGATGCTATATATTCAAAATCCATATTTTTAACATCTTCCATTGCTTCACGGGCATAGTTAGTTGCCACGGTCCTATCGCGTGCATCAGCCATTCCCTGAAAACCTGTAGTAAAGGCTAAAAATATTCCAAATATGACCAAAGCCAGAATGACTACTGCGACCATTAATTCGATTAAACTAAAGCCATTTTTTGATAATATTTTATTTATTTTTAACATTCAAATCACCGCCGATATTAAATCAGTATATGGTATCGAGTATATAGTATATAGTTAAGAAAATTCAAGAACAGTATCAAGAAAGACAAGATAGTATATAGTATCGAGTGTGCGCCAAGAAAGCTTGGCAGTTCTTTCCGGTGAGAGTCCGGATTAGGCAAAGGTTAGCCACCAGCCTAACACCTATACCACATACAGAAGGGTAACTAACTGTATGAAGCTGGTAGACGGGAGTTATTAGGCCGTAACGCAAGTGAAGGTATTGAGCCCCGAAAATATATATAGTCGGGAGAGCCGACAGTGTACTCGTGCTGGAAGGCAGTATATTGTTTAAACGATAAAGGCGAGTTTAACAATGCTCCCCGGGGTCTAAGTCCATGGCATGATAACAAAGGGAACTGTTAGGAACTTGGGAGAACCAGACTATTCCATCTGGGGTAATCAAACAAACAACCGGAAGACGGGAGGATGTATGAGAAGATAGTCTGGTAGTCGGACTAACTCATAGTACTCTGAGGACGGGAAAGCCG
>Ga0222642_1000279_pt1 | contig 12775 bp, 16 predicted proteins | sample AntAcemetagen229_FD_179813 | JGI IMG/M metagenome (GOLD analysis project Ga0222642, IMG submission 179813) | Saline water microbial communities from Ace Lake, Antarctica - #229 | ecosystem: Environmental > Aquatic > Non-marine Saline and Alkaline > Saline | place: Antarctica: Ace Lake... | reverse complement strand
GAGGCGTTTGCTAAATTCTTTGAGCCTTAATAATAAAGTAGAAAGATATATCTCATTTCTATTAAGTGCTCTATTTTCGTCAAACGGTTCTTCAGTATCGAAAGATTTTTCCATCTCGACAGATTCTTCTATCATTTTGACTAATGTATCGACATATCCAAAAACCTCATCACGCGCAGATTTTCCACCAGGAGAATTACCAAAAAAGTCGAAGATTATTTGATAAAAACAAATAAGCCCTGCAGCTCTTTCCAAAAAAGATGACATTTCAACGATGTTATCTGGATGTTTTTGTGCTATTTTTCGTTTTTCTTCAAGCTCTTTATCTAAATCTGATGCTATTAAAGGAGCCCGTTCTAGTAACGATTCAAGATCTCTAACAAGAACAAGGGAGTCAACATAATCTCCAGCTGGAATTTGAAAGTACTTCATTTTTATCCTTGGAAGTTTTATTTGTTCAATTTGTCTAAGAAGCACTTTCGAAGTTTTACGCATTCATTATATGATGAACAACTTGGTGCTTTGGATAATTTGTAGATGTTGATTCTTACTTCTGATGCTTCTTGAATGAGGCTTGTAACCTTATAGAGTTCGTCGTCTAGACATATTTGGCAACATTGGACTTTGTTTTTTGCAGACGAAATAAAATCTTTATTACGAGGTGCGAACTCTTGCTTATAGTAAGAACCCAAATTTATGTGCAAATCCAATAGATTATCTAATCTTTTAAATAAACGTGCGGTAATTTTATTAAAGTTTTTATTGCTATCTTCCCATTGAATTACAGCCATACATATACTGGTAGGCACGCTTTCTGAGATAGCTAATCTAATATCTTTTATCTCATCATTTTCGTGATCCCTGGCAAATTGCTGCAACTTAATCTCCAGTTCTTCTGGCGACGATGCATTAATAAGAGTAATTTCCATTATTTTCCTTCTTGTTTTGTTTTATTTTTATTTACTTACCCAAATACAATTGCCAGGTTCAAAGTTAGCGTCAGGATCAATTCGCCTAAGTGTGTTTCCCTGCGGCATGTCACCCATGTATTCGTAAAATTTTGTAACGTTTAGCCACTCATCGCACATCTTTATTCCTCTTCCACCATACAGGTGAAAACTGGGGTTCTTAGGGTTATAACAGCACTGCATAATAGTATTCCACTTATAGTAGGTTTTTTTATATGACAATCCATGCGTGACAGCACTCACAGCGGCGTTGCAGTTTTTGCACCTTGTAGAGCCTCCGTTTTTCAAATCACTCTCCATAACGTCGTATTCTCTGCCACATTTACACCTGCACCTACAAAAATTCCTTAAACGTATCGGTTTTTTAAATGTCTCTAAAACGGTCCACCTCCCAAATTTATCGCCGCATTTAGCAGGGGGATTCATTTTTTATCCTTCTTGTTTTGTCTTATTTTATCAATGCGTTTTGTCAGTAAGGCGATTTTTAACCCTTCAAGTTTTTGTAAGGTCAACTCGTCTCTATACCCATGCAAGATAGAAGTTTTTTCCAGTATGCTTATGTAGGATTCAACTTCTTCTTCTGTTATAACTTTGCCTGTTCTTGTTTTTTCAGCAATATCTTTAACTTTTGAAGTAAGCACGCTGCGTGTATCTTCGGATGGCAGCCATTTATTCTTTAACGTATAAAAATCCTGCGCGGCCATTTTAAGCTCTTCGTCGTCACAGGTATGTAGACAATCCAAGCAAAATGGTTCATATTTTGAGTCAAATTCTTTTCCGCAGGCTATGCATTTCATATCGATTCCTTCTTGTTTTGTTTTGTTTTATCCGAAGTAGGCGTCGCCGAAGTCAAGAATTGCGACATCTATAATTGTTGAATTGGTAATCCAGCGGCCGTCGCCTAGATGGACCTCTGCTATCTCCAATAAATCCATAAATGCACTTTGATCTAAGGAAATGGTTATTTTGCACACCGTCTTTTCTATAGGCTTGAGTGGATCTCGGCTCTTATACAACCTCTCTGACAATCTGCAATGCTCTTCTTTTCTAGCAATATAATAGGAATCTATCCTGCTAAGTGCTTCTGAAACAATCTTGGGAATACTGTCTAATCCGTTGTTGTTTCCTTCTTCGTAAAAAAGAATGGCATCTAGTACTTCTTTAGCAGATTGTGAGATGTGCGTGCAGATTTTGTGAGTATTTTTTGAATAAGCTTCATCTTTGGAAGCCTCTTTACTTTGAAGTTCATTATCAATGACAATGTTTTTGTTCTCTTGGTTGTTTTCCATATCGATTCCTTCTTGTTTTGTTTTATTTCAACCCTTGTAATTAAGTATATCACATGTTATACTTATGTCAACTATTATTTAACGCTAAATATAAAGGAGAATAAATTGACTGAAATTGAACGTGAGTGTCTTGAAGTGCAGGCAACATCTGAGGGTAATCCCGCAGATAATTCAGATACTCCACCAGGGAAATTTAAGGGAATTTTGCAAAAAATCAGGAAGGCGAAGTTGATTACTTTGCATGGACTGGCGGCAGAGATAGGAATATCTATTTCTTCACTTATGAAGCATTTTAGAGGTACGCACAAACTTTCTTTTTTGTTACTTGAGAAGGTTAAAAAGTACATAGAAAAAAATAAGTATCTAATAGAAGGGAAATAATGATAAAGAAAATAGCGATTCCATTTTTACTTTGTAGTTCTTTGATATGTTGCATGGAAAAGGACGACTTGGAACAGAAGTTGTTTACAGCTGTAGGTTACGCTGGTGAGATTCCGCTAGCTGTTAGCGCACAGATTAAGCTTGTAAGGCATCTTATTGCTTATGAGCAACAAGAGTCTTCTTTTGAGTCTTGCTTCCCGTGTGTGCCAAACCAGTTGCTATCAGCGGTACTTAAAGATCTATATTGTAGGGTGCCATTTGTTAGGGTTGAGCGAGTTGGCAAGATTGTATACCATCCGCAATCTTAGAAATAAAAGAGGGAAGCTTTTTATCGCTTCCCTGAGATGACGTTGAGTTAATTAAAAATAACAACAGAAACAGTATGGTTTATTTAGATGTTAACGCAAGTGACAAAGAAAATGGGCCAGTAAACTGACCCATTTTCTGTCCACAAAGGAGTAACTATCAAACCCAAGTGGAAAGATCAGTATAGCATGTTGTTGAATAAAGTTAAAAAGATTAAATTTAGTGGAACGAGATAAAATTTCTGACTTTTGCTTTAATATTTAAAGGCTAAGTAGCGCCCCACTAAATTTAATTTAGCAAAAAAACAATAATTATGTTAATTTGCAGAATCAGTTGAAATTTTGAAAGTTTGAGCTAAGAAAAAGGAACTGGCTTTCACCAGTTCCAAAACTTACCCGCTCTTTCACAAACGAGGCCAAGATGGTTTATATTACGAACCAAGATGGCATATACACAGATTACACAAAAAGACTAACGAGGTATCTGTACATGAATAAGATTATACTAAAACCCACACAACGAGGTATCTGTACATGAATAAGATTATACTAAAACCCACACAAAGCAAACAAAGTAGAGAAGAAAAGTTAATTCTGGCATTAAGTCCGGGACAAAAACTTGTTCTATCTGCGATGATTGAGTTATCTAATTTGTTTGGAGACACCCTTTATCCTTCTCAGACTGGCTGGTTAATGAAAAGAACTGGTCTAAGTCGCGCAACGGTTCACAGAACGATGAAAAGGCTACATGAGCTTAAATTAGTCCACAAGGCAAATCGTGGCGTTAAGGTAACTTGTCTATATTCTGTTAATCCCAAGTTAAGATTCAATTACAATCTCAGATTTAAGCTTTCTCATGTCATAAGAGCATTCAAATGGATGCCATTAGTCGCTCTTGCAGTATTCCCAAATACCCTTTGCCAAACAGCAAGTAGACGGGTTGACGCACAAGTTAAGGGGAACTCTAAATATAATATACAACAAGTTGTTTTTTCAAAAAAAAATGGGACAAAAACTGGCTCAAAAACTGGCTCAAAAACCAGTTTAGCTAAAATCTCGCATAATTCGAGTGAAATACTCTTCAAAGGGGGGATGCGGTTTAAAAACGTTCGCCATTACTGTGCCTATTTGGGTTGGAAGCGAAAAAAAGACAGGATTGAAATGGAGAAAGACGATGCACTTAAGGTGCAAGGTGCCCATAATCATAATGTAAAAAGAAAGAACACTGTACAAGCTTTAAAAACTATCGATCAAGGTATCACAGACTGTGAAAATGAATCTCCTTCTGCTAAGTTACGTTCAATAGAAAAACTAAAAGAGATGTCAAAAACCAATCAGTTTGCTAAGTTTATTCCAAAAAGATTTAACCCTTTTGATGAGTAGGAGCAATCGTGATTTACAAATACTTGATTTCCGGTAATCCTGTTCCTTTGGCTAGATGTAGAGTGAATTTTGCACAGAGAAAGGTGTGGGACTCGCAGCGTAAATATAAAGTGATCACAGGTATCGAGATAGGTAGACAACACGGCAATTTACCATTCTTTGAAGGTCCTTTAAAAGTAGATGTCTTGTTTTTTATGAAACGTCCTCAAAGCCTACAAGCCAGAAAAGCAACCAAGAAGTACCACTGTTATACTCCAGATTGTGATAATCTTTTGAAGCAAGTCTTAGATATTTTGACAGGAGTTATTTTTAAAGACGATTGTATAGTTTCTTTTATAACAGCTCAGAAAAGATATGACAGTGACCCCAGAACAGAAATTGTAGTGAAAGAGTTGAATAATGAAAGCGAATAAACCTAATTCTAAAGAAATAAACTTACATCCTAGCAAGAAAAGAAAAAGCAAGTCGATAATAAAAGCCCCAAAAAAAAAGCTTAGCGACGACTGGATCATGCAATACACCGATTTCTTTACGCAAGAAGAGAAGGTTATTTCAGAGGAGTGGATCGAGAAATTATGCAGGGATTATCTACTATGGGCGCAATCTGGCGACATACATAAAGCCCCCCTCATATTGAAGGATTTCAGATTGAGCCTCTCTATACATAAACTTCAATTTCAACAGTGGATGAAAGCCTTCCCACTGCTCCAAGGTACGCACGATCTAGTCAGAGAGATGATAGGCTCACGTCGTGAAAAGCTTGGCCTTCTGAAGGTGTTAGATAGCTCATTGGTCTCAATCTCTATGGCAAACTATGATGATGAATGGAGAGAAATGAGAGAGTGGATGGCAACGCTAAAAAATGATAGAGATGACAAGAAGACAAACATCACCGTAGTAATTCCCCCCTTTGAAGGATCTGAGCCAAAGGCACTAAAGAAATCTGAGTCTAACACACTCACATTATCTGAGTCTAAACCTGCAGAAACCCCAGAAGAAGTTGCTTCAAAAGAAACAAGACGAACAAGAAGTACTTTAGGTAATTTGCACAACCGTTAAGGAGCCATTTTTATGTCCAAGAACTACAAGGTATCAGTAGATAACAAGATCTTTCCGTCAGAGTGTGAGTGCCCTGGTTGTACAAAAGAATGAGTAATTTTGGCAATTTAAAAATTGAAACCATTGTAAAATTGAACAGTTTCGTTCCGAGGCCATATCAACTAGAACTGTGTAAAGCCTTTGAAAAAGGTTACAAGAAAATGATCGCAGTTTGGCCAAGGCGAGCAGGGAAAGACCTTGTGGCGTTCAATTTGACGATACGTGCAGCGCTTCAACGTGTAGGTGTTTTTTACTATTTATTACCGACGGCAGTGCAGGCTCGCAGGGTGTTGTTTGACGGCATCACTTCTGAGGGAAAACGAATGCTAGATTTTATCCCAAAAGAGGTTGTTGAGTCGATTAATATTCAGCAAATGAAGATTACGTTAAAAAACAATTCTCAAATAACCTTTGTTGGTTCAGAGAACTTTGACGGATTGAGAGGAACAAATCCATTAGGTATTGTTTTCTCAGAAGCAGCATTCTCTCATCCACAGGCTTACCCAGTTTTAAGACCAATTCTACTTGCAAATGATGGCTGGGTAATATTTATTTCGACGCCTTTTGGAGAGAACAGTTTCCATACTTTATTTCAAATAGCACAAGATAACCCAAAGGAATGGTATTCCTGCTTGTTGACTGTTGATGATACAGAGCATATTTCACTTGAAGAGGTACGGCGCGAGATAGATACTGGTGAAATTTCAGAAGATCTTGCCGAGCAAGAATATTTCTGTCGATTTAATCTCGGCGCTGTTGGTACTTATTATGCAAAGTATCTCAATAATATGGAGCTGAATAATCAAATTGGAGTTACTGATTGGCAGCCAAATTATCCAGTCCATTCAGTTTGGGATCTTGGGATGAGGGATTCTACGTCAATTTTAATGTTCCAGGTAATAAAAAACTCTATACATATTATTGATATGTATCAAAACTCTGGTGTTGGTCTTGAACATTACATTAATGTTTTGCAGGCAAAACAATATACTTGGGGCCGTCATATAGCTCCTCATGACATCTCTGTGAGGGATTTTACAGGAGGGGGAATCACAAGATATGAAAAAGCTGCCCAACTCGGCGTTCGATTTACAATTGCACCAAAACTCTCAATTATTGATGGAATTGAATCAGTTCGAACGACTTTGCCTCGCATGTATATAGATAAACAGAGGTGCAAGCTATTAATCTCAGCAATTCGTGACTATAGAAAAGAGTATGACTCCAAATTAAAGGTGTATAAAAATAGACCGTTGCACGACCATAATTCTCATGCGTGCGATGCCCTTAGATATTTATGTATATCACTGCCTAAATTAAGAGTTGGTCTTACCTCAGAGCAAATTGACCGCAATTATAAAAGTGCTATGTATGGAGAAAAATCTAATATGCCCGATATATTTCGGGACGATCTTACAAACTATTAAGGAGTCTCATGAATAAGTTTTTATTTCTTTTTCTGTTCACCTTATCCCCTCTACTTGCAGAAGATAAAGCTGTAAATGTTATGGCTACATATCTTTGCTGCAACAAGGAAATACTCAGCAATACATCAGAACTGTTTGGAGTATTTGCTGGCGCCTGCGTTGAATCTGATGCCCTTATGTTTGATTATGAGCACAGAACTACCAAGGACAAGGTTAATCTTTATGTAATATTAGATCATGGCTTTGCAACATTGCGAGCTGACATTAAAAAAGGCCGCGTAATGGTGGGTCTTTTTAGTGAATCCAAAAAGTGTCTTCATGAAGTGTTCGTTGAGTTTTTAAAACATAACCTTGGAGCTTCAACAGTGCGAAAGTTGATTATACATTGCGATGATCATTTTTCAGTTGAATAAAGCTTGCAATTTGTGCCAACTGTGGTACTATTAAAGAGATCGTTTATTTTCCTTCTTTGTTAAACGATTGCCTCTGAAAAGAGGCTTTGCAATATTTTATTTTCGGAAGGCTATCTTGATTGGTGGCCTTCCGTTTTTTCTTTCAAAAGCCTTATTTAAAAGGATAAAAGGGGGATAACACCCAAGGTTGGGGGGGATAACACCCAAGGTTGGGGGGATAACACCCAAGGTTTTTTTAAAAATCCCTTAGATTAGGGATTTTTTCTCCTGTTTTTCCTCCGTTTTTTCTTTCAAAAACCTTGTTTAAAAGGATAAAAGGGGGATAACACCCAAGGTTGGGGGGATAACACCCAAGGTTGGGGGGGATAACACCCAAGGTTTTTTTAAAAATCCCTTAGATTAGGGATTTTTTCTCCTGTTTTTCCAACGTTTTTTCTTTCAAAAGCCTTATTTAAAAGGATAAAAGGGGGATAACACCCAAGCTTTAACTAACGAGTCTAACAACTTTTTTTTGCAGAGGAATAACAACTATCGGTGACCGCTTGCTCCGTTACGTTATTTAGCAAACGTGTTACGCCGCTTTAAAAAAAACATGCTAGCATAAACACTTTTTTCCGAAAGGTGCTTAAATCCAGGAATAAAGCTTGCAATTCTGTGCTAACTGTGGTACTATTAAAGAGTTAGTTTAAATTACCTTTTTATGACATTCCTTGCTATTGGGTAGCTTAAGTTAGACAATAAATGATACCCATTACAATTTGTGCTGATCACTCAATTGTAACGGGAGTTTTCTTACTTTTTATTTGCGGAAGGCTGTCGTGATTGGTGGCCTTTCGTTTTTATCTTTATTGATTTTCCATAAGAATAAGTTTTATACTGGTCTGTCGACAACTTGTCGACGGTTGAAAGTGTATGTTTAAATAGGAGGCGAATTATGTTTCGAGTCTATTTATTGCAAACAAATCCAATACTTCTTTGCTATGCTGTGCTTACCTTTATTGTTCTTACGCTTAATTGGCACAAATAACTTGATATCTACTGTTGTCGATTCTATGATAAGGGAGAACAACTTATATCTGTAAAAAAGGGTGTAGAGTTATGCTATTTCCAGCGATCGGCCCGCAATTTTATGATGAAAATGATAAATCTATTCTCGCTAAAATGGAAGCGTTTTATTCTGAGTCTATAACTATCAACCAATCCTTCTGGGGTGAGGCTGATATTGATACAAAGTTTGAGGCAGGTGACCAATCCCTTTGGAATGATATATATGCCAGCCTACCAATAAGCAATAATAAAAAATTTAACTTTAATCGTATTCGTCGCGTCGTGAATATGATCTCAGGCCATCAACGACGTAACCGTAAGTCAATAATTGCTATTCCCATAGAGAACGCAGACGAAGAGACAGCTGATCAATTTACTAAAGTACTTATGTGGGCAACAAGACAAGAATGTGTCTTAGAGACGATATCTGAAGCGTTCCAGGGCGGATTAGTCACTGGGATGAATCTGTTGCAGGTCTGGATTGATTACAGATCTGATCCGGTATCAGGAAATATACGTGTAGACAATTGTTCATACAATTCGTTTTTGATGGATCCTTTTTTCCGCAAGGCTGATTTATCTGACTGTAATGGAATATGGAAGAGATCATTTTTAACTAGACGTGAATGTGTTTCGTTGTTGCCTGACAAAGCTGAGGAGATTTCTGATCTTCCTGGTGGTCAAGGCTCTGCGAAAGATGGCAAGTTCCAATTTATGCCAGAATCATTTAACTATGGTTCAAATAATTTGTTAGCGTACGATGAGTTCTATTATCGTGATTACAGAACTCAGAAGATGTTGGTGGATAGCGAAACTGGTGAAACTTTAGAGTGGACTGCCCCAGACGAGGAGTCTTTAGAAGCTTTCTTGAGGCAGTATCCGCAAGTTACAGTGATTGATCAGGAGATTCCCACTGTAAAGTTAGCTATCGTATTAGAAGGAAGGGTGTTTTATAATGGGCCGAATCCTACAGGTGACAAGTATCCTTTTATTCCAGTGCTTGGTTATTATAATCCTCAAATGTCGGACTTCACGTCACGAATCCAGGGTGTTGTCCGTGGTTTACGTGATGCGCAATATCTTTACAATCGCAGAAGAATTATTGAACTTGATATTCTTGAAAGCCAAATCAATTCTGGGTGGGTATATAAAGAGAATGCTCTTGTTAATCCAAAGGATGTATTCCTTTCTGGACAGGGACGTGGACTAGCTCTTAAAGAAGATGCCCAGATGACTGACGTTCAACAGATAGTCGCTCCACAGATACCTCCATCAATGATTCAACTTTCAGAATTACTTGCACGTGAAGTTATGGAAATCTCTGGTGTAAATGAAGAATTACTCGGTAGCGCTACAGATGATAAGGCAGGCATTTTATCAATGCTTAGACAAGGAGCTGGACTCACTACGTTACAGGTACTGTTTGATAATCTTGATAGATCTCAGAAGCTGCTAGGCAAGTTGATGATTGATATAATACAATCCAACTTCACTCCTGGAAAGATTAAGAGAATAATTGAAGATGAACCAAGTCCTCAATTTTATAATAAAGCATTTGGTAAATATGATTGTTCTGTTGAAGAAGGTCTTAATACTATTACTCAGAAGCAGATGCAATTTGCACAGATGTTAGAGCTTCGTGAAGCGGGCGTCCAGATATCAGATCAGGATCTACTTGAAGCCGCTACATTACAGAACAAGAAAAAAATTATAGAAAACGCTGTTAAGCAACAACAAGAGATGGCACAACAGCAACAGAAAGAAGCACAAGCTGCACTAGAACAGCAAGCTGCTCAGATTAACCTAGCTAATGCGCGAGCAAAGGCGGATACTGGTCTGGGGCTGGAAAGAGTAAGCCGTATCGAAGAAAATAAAGCGCTTGCTGTTGAAAGAAAAGCTGAGGCAGCAAAAGATAGAGAAATGGCTGTACTTAACTTTGCAAGAGCGTTAAAAGAAATAGAAGATGTTGATATCTCGCAACTAGAGAAGTTGCTAAATATCTCGCAACTAGTTAAAGCTCGTGAAAAAGGTGAAGAAGTAGATGCTGAAAAGCCTACGGAAAAAGAACCCCCTCCGCAGAATTTAGCTGCACTGGGATAGTTAGAGGTATATTTTTAACCTTGTAGGCATCAATATGCTTGCAGTTTCTATCGAAAGGCCAATAATGGCAAAGAGTAAACGTTACCATAGCTCGATAAAATCTGGTCCTTGCATGATCAGTGAAGATCGAAGTGCAATATCAAATCTTCCACAAGGTGTTATTATGAAAGAGTACCCAAAAAATGATTACGCTACTTACAACTTGAATGATGACCTTCTCGGTATTGACAATCAGATAAGCGATGATTCTCGTGGAGTGCATCGTAAATCTAAAGAGAAATTTCCCAAAAAATACTAAGTAAAGTATCTAGAAGAGCTTTCTTTTTGTTTTGATATCGGAGCGATGGATAAGCCCTTTAGCTCCGGTATCAAAACAATAGAGGAGAATTATAATGCCAGTAGCACCTCGCCCTAAAGGAAAAGCCAAAGACATTGCTGATAATATTCTTGGCGTACCGGATAACTTGAAGACTAAGAAAAGACGTAAAAAATCTAAGATTTCTGAGCGTTTAATAGCTGAAGAGACTAAGCTAGTACGTTAAATAAGCTATTCTTTGATTTTTATACATATTCGTGTCAGTTTTACCATAAAATAGTAACATTATGGGGAGATAGTATGGCTAAAGATACTGTAGGTAAAATTGCTACTGATCTATCACAGAAAGAAGCTCCAACTCGTGACCCAATAGAACTACAACGAGAGATGCATAAAGATTACGAGAAGAGTGTCATTGAAGCCATTGATACTGGCAAAAAAGATTATAATACAGATTTTTTCGTTGTTGTTCTTACTAAGCGTGAACGATTGTTAAGCAATGTTATACGTAACTATTTTTTTGTTAGATCTTCTTGCCCAACACCAGAGTATGATCAGACAGTTTACCACTTTCATAAGAAAGAGGACCGCGTAGAGTTCTTATGGGTTCTTCCTTCTATGGATACATGTAGCGTATTTATAGATAACTTCTTACAGATAGACCCTAAAGAGAAATGGCTTCTGGAGTTTATACTCAAAGATAGTTCAGGCGAATTATTAGCCCTTTCAAGAAGATTGAATGGTGAAATTAAAGATACAATTTTGACAGAAAAAGGAAATTAACATGGGTGGAGTACCACAGGTAAGTCAAGGCCAGATAGATGAAATGAATAGAATAGCAGAAGAAAAGTACGGAACTGAGCCAGTTGTTGAAGAAGCTCCAATTGAAGAAGAGGCTCCAATTGAAGAAGAAGCTCCAGCAGAAGAACAAGAAGTAGCACAAGAAGTAGTTGCTGAAGAACCAGAGCCAGCGAAAAAAGTTACAGATAAAGAAGAGAATATGCGTGTTTTGCGCGAACGTTATGAAAGATCTGAACGTTCACGTGATGAACTATCACAGCAAGTACAGGACTTGCAAGGTAGATTTAGAGAACAACAACCACAGAAAGCTAAAGAACCTGAAGAAGACGATGATTTACAGTTTGAACCGGATGATCTTGCTGAAGGTAAACATTTACTAAAATTAGTTAAAAAGATTAAGAATCTCGAGGAAAAGCTTGACCGGAATGCTGCTAATGCTCAAGTATCTACTGCTGAGATAAAGGTTAAGAGAGACTTTCCTGATTTCGAGAAAGTAGCCAGTCAGGAGAATTTAAAGAAGCTACGTGAAATGGATCCAGACCTTGCAGATGCAATCTTATCAGCACCTGGTATATATAAGAAACATGCGCTTGCATATAAAATGGTCAAGCAAATGGGTATTTACATTGAAGATAACCATACTAAAGAGCGCGCTGTAGCTGTTAATAATGCAAGCAAGCCTCGCCCATTAGCCTCTATTTCACCACAACGAGGAGATTCGCCACTATCTAAGGCAAACGCATTTGCAGGCGGCTTAACTGAAGATCTTAAAAAGCAACTCCATAAAGAAATGATTGAAGCGATGAAAAATCATTAAAAATCTTTCTTGTGTAGTCCGGGGCCAGCGATTCTGCTTCCCCATAAACCCTGCTGGCCCCTATATTTATATAATGTTTACAATAGTTAAACTATGATCTTATAATATGAAAGACGTATTAAAGGTTCGTCACCTTTAGGCGTATTGAGTTTCGCCAACTCGCGACGTATAAAGAACTCGTCAATCTTAAGTGTAAATAGGTAGATAAGGAACTCTAAACAGTTTGTTATCTATAATAATTATAACTTAGGAAAAACATGGCAATTACAACGACCACACTCCTTCCGGCGCCAGTAGCGCAAAGTTTTAGTTATAAGCTTTTATCCGTTCCAACACCCAACTTGATTCACAATATTCCAGCAATAAAAAAATCCATGCCTAGGAACGGTGGAAAGATTCTGCGTATGCGCAGATATAACGCTCTCGGAAC
>Ga0222642_1000270_pt1 | contig 12896 bp, 15 predicted proteins | sample AntAcemetagen229_FD_179813 | JGI IMG/M metagenome (GOLD analysis project Ga0222642, IMG submission 179813) | Saline water microbial communities from Ace Lake, Antarctica - #229 | ecosystem: Environmental > Aquatic > Non-marine Saline and Alkaline > Saline | place: Antarctica: Ace Lake... | reverse complement strand
ATCTCATGCCGGGTATAACCCGCAATTGTATCCGGACTCTCCAGATCGTGATAAACCAGCACACCGGCATCATAATTCTGCAGATAGCTGAGATCAGCGTTTTTATTATAATATTTCACCGTTGCATCAGTGTCACGCAAATACCAGGGCAGGGGCCAGTAGGTATCAGTCACTATCGCAACCGATCCGGTACCCTCAATCCACTCCGTCACAGTCCGGACATCTGCTGAGTGCTGGACCTGCACAATCGGCTCGTTGATATCGCCGGGCACAAACACCAGCGAGACCGTTGTCACTATCAGAAGGAGTGAGACAATGACAGCAATCACTGCCTTGCGGTCAGTCATATGATACACCGCTACAAAAATCATGGGCAGCAACTGATGCAGGGCAAGCCAGGGCACTTTCTCACCAATGTAGGCATAAGCAAGGAGCGAAAGCAGGAACCACCAGATACAGAATCGCATGAATTCCCGTTTTTTATCGAACGTGATAGGTGCATCCGGTCGTTTCAGAATATTTCCGGCTTTTTTCCAAATTGGGTTTTGAACAGGGGCCGGAGCAGGCATCTGATTTGGGTTTTCTGAATTCAGATCATGAACACTAAGGGATGAAACAGACTTGGCTGAAAATGACGCCACATCGTCTTTTGCACTAAGATCAGATATCTCATCATCAGGTGCTTCTGCTCCTGACGTGCGCCGTGAAAATGATCGCGGGCGCACAAACTGCCAGCACCCATAGACGGCGAAAATCAGAATGGGCAGGTCATAGAGAGCCAAAAAGAGCAGATACGTATAGGGAGGACCCCCAATCCGCTGGGCCTCGTGCATTGACGTCCAGTGCACAATCGCATCTATCCACCCATGCGCCAGCACTTCCGGGTGCATGCCAAAAGAGGAATAGAAAAGCGCCATAAGGGTGATTGCCACCGCAGCTCCCAGAACAAAATGCTTCTTCCATGCCAGCGGCAGGGTGAGCTTTCGTGACCAGAGCAGATACAGCACATAGACACCAAAGATTGCAAGCACTATTGGCATATTCTCTTTCGCACACATCCCCAGACCCGCCGCTAATCCGGCAAAAACTGCATACTCCCAGCTTTTCTTTTTAAAATACCAGAGCAGGGCTACCAGAAAGAGCAAAGTAAAGAAGACGATAAAAATATCGTTTCTCAGGAACCGCGAGAAATAAACCATCTCGGGCGAGATCGCAAGAAAGAGTGCTGCAACCAACGTCTGTTTTTTGTCAAGGTATCCCAGCCGGAAAATTCCGTATACGAGCGGCAGTAGCAGGAGTCCGCAAAGTGCCGGAATAATACGTGCTATAACGTCCGAATCCCCAAAAAGGGCAAACATCCCGGCCGTTACATAATACAGGAATGGCCCGTGATATACGGGATCATAGACATAATTTCCCTGCGTCAGCAGGTTATAGGCGAACCAGGCATGGACTGCCTCGTCCTGATGAAATATACGAAGATCAAGCGCTGTAAAGCGCAGAATAAAAGCAATGAGAAAGATGAGGACAAAAAGTCTCTCAAATGTACAATGTTTTGATATTGAAGAGATTAAGTCTTCAGCGGACTGAGATGCCGCCATTTTTTATTAGTTTTCGAGAACAATCTCGATGGCAATGTCCTTAGGTACCTGAATCCGCATCAGCTGGCGCAGTGCACGCTCATCAGCATCAAGGTCAATCAGGCGTTTGTGGACTCTCATCTGCCAGCGATCCCAGGTTGCAGTTCCTTCACCATCAGGACTCTTCCTGATAGGAACAACCATTTTGTGAGTTGGCAGCGGTACGGGACCTGATAGGTTTACACCGGTACGTTCTGCGATTTCTTTGATACGGTCACAGACCATCTCAACTTTTGCGTAATCAGTTCCGGTAAGACGAATTCTTGCTTTTTGCATAATTTCACCAAAAATATTGTGAGATAAGGATTATCTCATCTGCTTGGCGTCGATGTCAATGCACATACCAGCAGCGATGGTTGAACCCATATCACGGATTGCAAAGCGTCCGAGCTGTGGAATCTCTTTGATCTTCTCGATAACCATTGGCTGAACCGGGCGAAGCTTCACGATTGCGGCATCTCCTGCCTTCAGGAATGTTGGATTCATTTCCTTGGTCTCGCCGGTGCGTGGGTCGAGTTTCTTCACAAGTTCAACAAAGGTGCAGGCTGTCTGTGAGGTGTGGCAGTGGAAAACCGGCGTGTAACCGACAGTGATAGCACTTGGGTGCTGAAGCACGACGATCTGTGCGGTGAATTCCTCTGCGACGGTTGGAGGTGCTTCTGCAGGACCACAAACATCACCACGGCGGATGTCGTTCTTGCCGACACCACGCACATTGAATCCAACGTTGTCACCAGGTAGTGCCTGTTCTTGCTCTTCGTGGTGCATCTCGATAGACTTGACTTCTCCCACTACGTTTGCGGGCATAAAGGAGACTTTCATACCTTTCTTCATGATACCAGTCTCAACACGGCCAACCGGCACAGTTCCGATACCGGAGATGGAGTACACATCCTGGATCGGAAGACGGAACGGAAGGGTGGTCGGAAGTTCAGGTGCCACAAGCGTGTCAAGTGTCTGAAGAAGGGTCGGGCCCTTGTACCACGGAGTGTTTGCAGACTTCTCAGAGATGTTGTCACCGACAAACGAGGACATTGGAATAAACTGAATGTCACCCGGTTTGTAGCCGACCATCTTGATAAGATCAGAAAGCTGCTTCACAACTTCGTTAAAGCGGGCTTCGTCGTACTTGACGGCGTCCATCTTGTTGATGCCGATGATGAGCTGGTTGATACCAAGCGTTCGGCAGAGGAACACGTGTTCCTTTGTCTGCTCCATTGGGCCGTCTGCTGCTGCAACAATGAGCAGTGCAGCGTCTGCCTGGGAAGCGCCGGTGATCATGTTCTTGACAAAGTCACGGTGACCAGGGCAGTCCACGATGGTAAAGTAGAACTTGGGAGTATCGAAGCGCTTGTGTGCGATATCAATAGTGATACCACGTTCACGCTCTTCCTTGAGGTTGTCCATAACCCATGCAAACTCAAAGGAACCCTTACCCTTGGACTCCGCTTCTTTGCGGAAATTTTCAATGATGTGCGCTGGCACAGCACCGGTCTCAAACATCAGACGACCTACTGTGGTCGATTTTCCATGGTCAATGTGCCCGACCACGGCCAGATTCATGTGGGGCTTATCTGCTGCCATAATCCAAAACCTCGATTATTGAAGGGAAAACGATGGAACATCGCCCTACCAATCGCCTCGCTACGAGTATTATAAATAGGCAAGCAAGCCATATAAAGACTTTCTCTGGACGGAACCAAGAGCAAAAAACAGCCCCCTATTTTCATAATTCACCGCACAACCGATACCATGAAAAGTCTGCCAGACAAGTATAACAGATAATGAAAATGCTTCCATTCAAACGCGGCGAAAACAACGATCGAACCTATGTAGACTGCAGTGGCACCGACGTTTCAGTCCACAGCCAGTGTGCCTACTGCGCCCATTGTCAGGGTGTAATGGTCGGGCGCCGGAAGATGCGCCCGCCACAACGGGACATTATTGAGAATGTGCGCAGAGGCGGTGCACAGGATGAAGAACTTCTCACTGCCGCGATGATGTTTAATACCCTGATACGTGACGGCGATTCCCTTCTCTGTGACGATGAAAAAGGGGAAGGATTTGCCCACTACTATAAACTCTGATAAACGATCTATTCTTCTTTTTTGAGTGAGGCGCGGACCTCGTCCCTGAACGCATCAAATTCAATCTCGTCAAGCTGATGAGCCAGAAGTCTTCCACTCCAGGCACGCCGGTAGATCCAGTAGACGATCTTTTCCACGACGGCAACACAGTCATCTTCAGTATAGACTTCAACAAACTCCCGACCCATCTTCGGGTGCCTGCCCCGACCACCCCCGACTGTAATATAATAATTGAGGTTAGCCTGCTCTATGGTGCCATACGGACAGGATCTGATGCAGAGACCACACTGCACACATTTGTCATGATCAAGGACGGCGATCCCATTTTGGATGAAAATAGCCTTTTCCTTGCAGTATTCAACACAGGTACCACAGCCCGTGCATTTCCCTTCAATCCGCCGTGGAAGAATTCTCCCGACTATGCCAATCTCATTTAAGACAGGGCTGGTGCAGGCATACGGGCAACCGGCAACCGCAATGCGTAGTTTCACCGGCATTGAACGGCCGAACACCGCTTCATCAAGACGCATCGCAAGATGAATCGTGTCGATATTACCATATTTACAGCGCTCGATACCCGGACAGGCAGTGATATTGACAATTTCTTCGCGCTCTGCACCAATTGGCGTGCCATTATCGTCCAGAGCTTTTGAGATGACGTCAATCGATTTATGATCGACGTGAGGGATCTCTACCGTCTGGCGGGTGGTCAGGTGCACCTCCCCATTGCCGAACTCTTCTGCAATAGCGGCAATACCTTTCATCTTTTCGGCATTGAGAATCCCAGCAGGCATGCGCAGGCGTATGGTCGTAAAATCACTGTCAAGCTGAGTGATGACACCGCCTTTCAAATAAGTGCCATAATCTCTAATCATAAGGACTCATATTCAGGGGAAATTACGTTAATCTATGGGTTCGTGCAGGATGACCGGTCTGCAAAACTTAGAGTGTTAAAACCAAAGCACCGGCAATAAGAACCGCCGCACGGGCAATCTCGTTGGCTGCACCAACAAAATCACCATTAATGCCACCAAAGAGCCGGTTACCAATCATTGTAAGGAGCAGCAGGACCACCAGACAGGCAACAATGCCCGCAGCGAGAAGAAAGAAACCGTTTGGAAGCAGGAGTAGCGGAAGACAGAGCACCAGTGAAATGAGTGGGAACCACCACTTCGAGAAGCTATGAGTGTAGGAAAAACTTCCTTTTTTAAAGGGTCGTCCCACCGTAAGCAGGCAACACATCGTCCACTTAGCGAGCACTTCAGCAACAAGAATCATTATTGGGACCGAGGCGGCAGCCAGCAGGCCGGAAAAATTGAGCAGAATAACCGAGAGCCCGAGGCCCAGTGCCCCCGCACCTATCTGGCTGTCGGTGAGAGCCTTGATTCTTTTTTCACGACTTGTATGAGCCATCAGCCCGTCACCAAGGTCAAGAAGGCCGTCAAGGTGATGATAGCCTGAAAGAAGCATCACCAGCACCAGAGCAAGGGCGGCGGCAACCTCCTGAACCGGAAGGAACAGCGTAATCAGAGCAGCAATTCCACCAATGAGGTATCCGGCAACCGGCATGAGATAGTTGTGCCGGGCAAAGGCGTCGAACGGCGCTGCTCGCCCTGCCGGAAAAACCGTACAGAATCCAATCATTGCCGCACATCCCTGAAGAATTCCCATGTCTGAACCTTAACCCCACATCTCTTGTTTTATCTTCAATACAATTGTATATGAATTATATAGCAATCCTTCAAAATAAAATAGTATGACCTTTCTCTCTGAAAAACCTGAGATTGCGTTTTCACGGCCCATGATGGGTCTGGTAATCGCGAATACAGAACTCTCTACCGTTCCCGGCCTTTCAGCGGCGGGCGCGACTCCCGAATCTACACTCACCACACCTGGCCTCGACGCTGAGATGATTGTGCAGGGCAGCATCACCAGTTGTGACGTCAAACTTTCAAGTCCTGATGGTCTCGCATCGCCGGGCACCATTACCCGGGCGATGGTTGAACTGACTGGCGTTACCCCGGTCATCATCAGCGCCGGTCTGGCAGAACACCCGGCCATCCCATGTATCGAACTCTATGGTGACTGTGGTGAGGATCCACGAAACGGACCCGCCGTGCCGGACGCACAGGGTATTTTTGAACGTGGCGTCACCCTTGGTAAAAGTCTCTCCGGATACAGCGACCTGCTGGTGCTGGGCGAGTCTGTCCCCGGCGGCACGACTTCTGCATTGTGCGTGCTTCGCGCTCTGGGGTACAGTGCACAGGTCAGCGGAAGTTTCGCTGTAAATCCTGTTTCACTGAAAGAGACAATCGCCGGCGAAGTTCTCGAACGATTAAGCGCAGAAGGTATTACCGACCCTCTCGCAATTCTTCGGGAGACCGGCGACCCAATGATGCCCGCCGTTGCAGGCATTGTGAAAGGGTACGAAGGGACAATTGTTCTGGCAGGCGGCACGCAGTTACTGGCAGTCAACGCATTTTTGAAAGCCATCGGTGAAGAACCCGCGCCCATCGTAACAACGGCGTATGTCGCAAACGACGCAAGTGCCAGTTTCAAGACAACTGCGGCAGAGATTGGCTGTCCGGTCTCTTGGGTGGACCCTGATTTCGGAACCATCGGGCACAAGGGGCTCGCACGCTATCCACTGGGTGACGTGAAGGAAGGTGCCGGTGCGGGCGGAGCAATGTGGCTGGCTGCAATGATGGGACACTCCTTGGAAGAAATCAGAAGCGCAATTATCGACTACCTGCACCGGGCCTAAAATGGCAGTGCCGGGAAAACATATACTCTTTTGCGGCCCACATTATACGAATGCGTCCCATCTATCTTATCAATAATTACGGACAGTTCAACCATCTCATCAAACGGATGCTTCGGGATCTTGAGATCGAGGCGGAGATGGTCTCAAACGAGACGCCTCCCGATGTGGTGGCAGACAATGCCCGCGGCATTATTCTCGGCGGAGGGCCGGATCTTTCCCGTGCGGGCAATGCGCCGGATTATGTCGATCTTGGCCTGCCGGTGCTGGGCATCTGTCTGGGCCTGCATATTATCGCCACACGGCGCGGTGGTGAGGTCAGCAAAGGAACGTTCGGCGGGTTTGGCGGCGTAGACGTCGAGTTGCTGGACCGCTCAGATATCCTCGCCGGTTATCCGGAGCGTATGCCAGTCTGGGCGTCCCACGCCGACGAGGTAACCAAAATTCCGGACGGTTTTGATCTGCTGGCACGTTCAGATATCTGCGGGGCAGAGGCCATTGCAAACCGCGAAGAGCTCATCTTTGGCATCCAGTGGCACCCCGAAGTCAGTCATACCTTAGAGGGACACAGGGTCTATGAAAATTTCAACCACATAACCCTCGGGCACACCCGGTAATGACAGGCGACACCGACTTTCGGGACCAGCTTGCCGACAGAATATTTCAGATGGGATTCTCCTGCCGGCACTGCACTGCCTGTTGTAGTGCTGTCGAAGAGGACTCGAATCTGGTGCTGGTAAGCGCCCCGGAAGTCCGCGTGATTCTGGAAGCGACCGGCTTGACGTGGGATGACGTCTGCGAACCCTATCCTGAGATGATAGATGGCCCGGCAGGTTCCAAATATACCCTTGCCTGGGCCCTGCGGCGTACAGAGGACCACTGCATTTTTTTGCAGGATGACGGACGCTGCGCTATCTATGAACACAGGCCATGGATCTGCCGGACGTATCCCTTCCTGCTGGACGGAGAGGAACTGGTGGCTTTCACCTGTCCGGGAGTTAGTGACCCGTGCACAGAAGAAAAGGCCACAGCACTCGCAGACGAACTGATACAACGACGAAAATTTGAGGAAGAGGACGCAATGCAGGTACAGATACATCTTGAGAAGGCCACGCTACCACCAAGCGGCGTCGTGGTTATCGACAGTGAAGGAGTAACGATCATCAATGGGTGAGATTAAACTGGTCGGCACCGCCCACGTCTCACAAAAGAGCGTGGATGATGTCAGAGAGGCAATTGATACCTTTGCACCCGATGTAGTCGCCATCGAACTTGACGACGAGCGCCTTGCCGCTCTTCGGAAGAAGGGAGAGAACCCGGATGTCGATACAGTCATAGGCGGCGGCAACTTCTCTCAGTTACTCGTGCAGTGGTTGCTCGCATACCTGCAACGGCGCATCGGCATGGACGTCGGCATCGAGCCCGGCGCTGAAATGATTGCAGCCCTCGACGAGGCAGAAGAGCGCGGGATTCCGGTCGCAATGGCAGACCGCAATATCAGAATCACCTTCGCCCGTTTCTGGAAAGGGATGAGCCTGTGGGAAAAAATCAAGATGGGCAGTGCTCTCGTCGGCTCAGTTGCCGGTGTCGGCGGTGAGGAGTTGGATATTGATTCACTTACCGAAGGGGATGTCGTTGATGCGGCGATTGAGGAGTTTCGCCGGTTCACCCCCCGGGGTGCAAAGGCTCTCATCGACGAACGTGACGCCTATCTCGCCCACTCCCTTATCGCCCTTTCCACCCGGCATGAACGCGTGCTGGGCGTCGTGGGTGCCGGGCACCGGAAAGGCATCGAAGCGTATCTGAAGAATCCCGCTTCCCTTCCTTCGCGTGAAAGTCTGATAGCTCCGCCAACAAACCTTCCCTGGGCGAAGATTATCGGTTTTGGGGTTATCGCTCTTTTTGCGTTTCTGCTGGTGCTCATCGGATTCTCAGGCGTCGGTCTTGCAGTGCTGGGATGGGCACTTCTCTACTGGGTGCTCATCAATGGCGTGCTTGCCGCCGGATTTACACTCCTTGCCGGAGGGCATCCCCTCTCAGCACTGACTGCCTTCGGCGTTTCGTGGATGACATCATTAAATCCCCTGCTCGCTGCCGGGTGGTTTGCCGCAATTACCGAAGCAAAAGTGCGCAAACCCAGCGGCGCCGACTTTGACGCGATTATGAAGGCTGAGACGTTCACGGAAATGCGCAAAATCCCGCTCTTTCGGGTCGTTCTGGTGGCAGCACTTGCAAATGTAGGAAGCACCATCGGCACCTTTGCGTATTTCATCTTCATCTTCCCGATCCTCGGCATTGACCCCACGGTAGTGCTGCTGGACGGCTGGCAGAATCTCACGGCATTTCTGGGGAGCCTAATCTGATACCATTCGGCTCCTCTTCCCAAATGTAAAAATCATAGAATCCACTACCTTTTTTAGCAGCAAGACCCATATTCCCGGTATGAATCTTGGTACAACCTACATCAAATCGCGCCGCAGCGTGCGAAAGTACAAGGATACACCCGTACCGGAAGAGGCAGTCAGAGATGCTCTTGAATGTGCCCGCCTCGCACCAACCGCCAGAAACGCCCAGGCATGGCTTTTTGGTGTTGTCAAAGAACCAGAAAAACTGGCCGCGATTGCCGAAATGACAACCCACGGGAAGTTTATCAAAGACGCAAAGGTCTGTTTCTTCGTCTTCTGTGAACGCGACCACGACTACTTTATCGAAGACGGATGTGCAGCAACAACCCAGATGGCCCTTGCCCTGATGGCAAACGGCGTCTATTCCTGCTGGGTTGCCGGAAATCAGAAAGAGTATGCAGAGGAGATCAGGAAATACCTGAACGTTCCTGAGAAGTATGCCCTGATTGCCCTTCTTCCCGCCGGATTCCCTGAAGAGATGACCATTCCAAAGAAGAAAACTCTTGACGAAGTAGTCTTCTACGAGACCTTCTCAGAATAATCATCCCAATTAATCCCTTCTTTTTCGCGATTGGAACAAACCTTTTTTTCCTCCTATACACTGATATGTAGATCTATGGCTTCACCTGTGCTGCAGGTCGCACTTGACCTGCTTGAGCCGGATCGTGCAGTGGAAATAGCCCATGAGGCCGTGAACGGCGGGGCAGACTGGATAGAGGCAGGGACTCCTCTCATCAAAAGCGCCGGGATGGATATTGTCCGGAGACTGAAAGCAGAATTTCCGAACCACGTCATCGTCGCCGACATGAAGATTGCCGACACCGGTGGAATTGAAGTTGAGATGGCGGCAAAAGCGGGGGCCGGCGTAGTCTGTATTCTTGCTGAGGCAGACGACGCTGTCATCGCCGAGGCAGTCAGGGCGGCGGAACTCTACGGCGTGCGCCTGATGGGTGACCTCCTCAATACTGCAGAACCAGTGCAACGGGCGAAGGAACTGGAGGCGCTGGGCGTACACATCATCAATGCCCATGTTGGTATCGACCAGCAAATGACCGGTAAAGATTCCCTCACACTTCTCGAGAAGATTGCCGGTTCAGTCAGCGTTCCTCTCGGTGCTGCCGGAGGTCTGACAGCAGAAACAGCAGGCGCATCAGTCAGGGCTGGCGCAAGTATTCTGCTGGTGGGCTCATCCATCATCAAAGCGGCCGATGTGACAGAAGCAACGGCGAATGTAAGAAAAGCCATTGACGACCCATCGGTTGCCCCACTGGTACGTCAGTCACAGGAAGAAGAGATCCGTTCGATCTTTACGAGCGTCTCAACACCGAATATTTCAGATGCCATGCTACGAAAGGGGGCGATGCACAGTCTTATTTCCATTAATCCCGGCAGAAAAATGGTCGGGAAAGCGTTGCCGGTACGCACCCTCGCCGGCGACTTTGCAAAGCCGGTAGAAGCGATAGACATCGCCTCAGAAGGCGATGTGCTGGTCATCAACAACGAGAGGGCGACCCATGTGGCACCCTGGGGTGAACTTGCCACCAGAAGCTGCCTCAACCGGGGCATCGCAGGAATTGTCATCGACGGCGCGGTTCGTGATGTGGATGATATCAGAGAACTCCCCATACCCCTTTTCGCAACAGCCATTGTCCCAAATGCCGGAGAGCCAAAAGGGTTTGGCGAGATCGGTGCGGAGATTTCCTGCTGCGGCCAGCAGGTACGGCAGGGAGACTGGATCATTGGTGACGACAGCGGCGTCGTCGTTGTTCCAAAAGAGCGTGCCTATGAGATCGCCCGCCGTTCTTTTGAGGTGCAGAAGACCGAGGTCCGTATCCGTGAAGAGATACGACGCGGGAAGACACTCCCGGAAGTAACAGAGCTTCTGAAATGGGAGAAGAAATAATCCGTACCCAGAGAAGCTGAAAAGATGCAATACCGACAGATGCCAAAAAGTGGGAAGGAAGTTTCTGCCCTCGGACTTGGCTGTATGCGCCTGCCGATGAAGGGAAAGAATGTTGACGAAGAGAAAGCCATAGAGCTGATTCGCTATGCGGTGGACGCTGGCATCACCTATCTGGATACTGCCTGGCCGTACCATAATGGAAAAAGTGAGGAGATTCTGGGAAAGGCCCTCAAATACGGGTACCGCGAGCGGGTTACTATCGCAACCAAGCTTCCCCAGTGGCAGGTCAGAAACCGTGCCGACATGGAGATGTATCTGAATGCCCAGCTCAAAAAGCTCCAGACCGATGTCATCGATTACTATCTGGTGCACAGTATCTCAGGTGCCTCTGTCTGGGATGGCTTGTTGAAAAGGGCGTTATTGATTTCCTGAATGATGCAAAAAAAGACGGCAGAATAAAGTATGCCGGATTTTCTTTCCACGCGGGTACGGAGGATTTCAAACATATCGTAGATGCCTATGACTGGGATGTCTGCCTGATTCAGTATAATTATCTGGACGAAACTGCACAGGCGGGAACGGCGGGACTTGAGTACGCCGCCTCGAAGGGACTTGGCGTGCTGGTGATGGAGCCCTTACGTGGTGGAAAACTCGCAGAAGAACAGCCGGAAGATGTGCAGGCAGTTTAGGACGGGGCAGCAGAGAAGAAAACTCCTGCAGCATGGGGACTCTCCTGGGTCTGGGATCATCCGGAAGTCAAGGTTGTACTCTCTGGAATGAATACCATCCAGCAGATTGAAGAGAACTGTAAAACGGCAGAAGAAGCTCTGCCAAACTCCTTTTCAGCCGAGGATCTCGAACGTGTTTCACGTGTCAGAGATATCTACCATGCACGGTTAAAGACCGGATGCACCGGATGCCGTTACTGCATGCCCTGCCCATTTGGCGTTGACATCCCCGGATGCATGGAGATATACGACAATTACGGGTTATTCGGTGATAAAAAAGGTGCACGATTCTGGTATCTTTCCCGGATGGGCGGGGCAACCGGCGGTGACCTGGCGCTTGCCTCCCAATGTCACCAGTGCGGGAAATGCCTGAAAGCCTGCCCGCAACACCTGCCCATTCCTGATCTGATGAAGGAAGTGCAGAAAGAGTTCGAGGGGCCGATGTTCTCTGTGATGCGTTTATTGGGAAAACCACTTCTCGCTTTGTATAGCAGAATCGAGAGTTTTAAGCTCAGAAGAGACCGGTGAGAGAACCTTGGGAGGTTCTCTGACGGCTGTTTTTTTAAAATTTTTTTATGTGAACAGATTATTTGAGATCAGTTCGCCACCGTGCTCTTTGATGGCACGAATTGCATCTTCAACCTTGTCAACTCTGATAATGAGCACCGCTGCGTCCCGGCCCGAATAGGCATAGGAATACGTTATATTGATACCCGCGTCTCCAAGCATCGTTGCGGTTTCATAGAGACCGCCCGGTTGATCCCGCATCTTTACGGCGATGACATCCGTAAAAGAGACCATGAATCCCAGTTCCGTGAGTTTCTTGTGAGCATCCTCTGCCCGGTTGACTATTGCCCGAATCACGCCAAACCCATTTGCTTCTGCAATTGAGAAAGCAAAGATGTTGATGCCTTCTTCCTGTAGTGCCTTCGCGACCGACGCGAGACGGCCGGGTTTGTTCTCTGAAAAGATCGATATCTGCCTGATGATAAATTCTGACTCCATTATGTATTCCTCTGGTCTATGACCCTTTTTGCTTTTCCTTCAAACCGGGGGAGTGACCCCGGCGCGGCGATTTCCACGTCTGCTGCAACATTTAATGACCCTTTCAGGGTGTGATGGACCTTCTGCTTAATGGCAATCAGATCGTCAATCTTGTCTGAGAATGCCTCAGGATTCATTTCAACTCTGACGAGCATGTTGTCAAGCGCTCCTTTCCGGGAAACCTCGATCATAAAGTGTCCTGAAACTTCAGGAATGCTGAGCAGAGCATGCTCAACCTGTGACGGGAAGACGTTGATACCACGAATGATGAGCATATCATCCACCCGTCCCATCAGACGGGCAACCTTCGGATGCGTCCGTCCACAGG
>Ga0222642_1000266_pt1 | contig 12942 bp, 11 predicted proteins | sample AntAcemetagen229_FD_179813 | JGI IMG/M metagenome (GOLD analysis project Ga0222642, IMG submission 179813) | Saline water microbial communities from Ace Lake, Antarctica - #229 | ecosystem: Environmental > Aquatic > Non-marine Saline and Alkaline > Saline | place: Antarctica: Ace Lake... | reverse complement strand
CCAATGTTTGCACTGATTATTTTCAATCCCTTTAATGAAATTGATGGTGGATTTTTAATGCAGTCACTCTTTCTCGTGACTATCCTCTGTGTTTCACTCCGGCTGAATCACTATTATAACCATACATCAGAAGGTAAGAAATCAACCTTTGATTTTGATCAGCATCCCGAATTTGATGATCAGGAAGACTGATTCTGCCAGAAAAAATACAAAATAATCTTTCAAAAAGGGTTTGGTCTGAAAAGGCCGGAATGATTCACATTATATTTTGGATTTTATTTTTGGTTCTGTTTTCGATAAAAAACATTATTACCCGCCAGTTCAGTCTCTAATACTGTTTGATCATGTGATTTTACCGGGAGAACCGAGTGGGATGCAGATCTTATAACATGTTCCCTCGCATTCCTTAAGCTCAACACTACCCCTAAGCTGGACTGTCACTACATTATATACGAGACTCAATCCCACTGATTCTGTTGTTTTTAAATCAGTATTTGCAGGGAGACCAATACCATCGTCAGCAATATCAAGGCACAGAATCTCAGGATCATTGGGATCTTTGTAAACGGTAATCGTAACTTTCCCTAAATCCCGGCCCACAAAGGCATGTTTGGCAGCATTGGTGAGAATTTCATTAACGATCAGGCTCAGAACAACAACTCGTTCCATAGGAACAACAATAGGTTCAATCACAGAACTTCATCATTCAGGCGATATTTATCGGTAATACTCCCTTCAGGCATAATAAATTATTATTTCAAATTTGAGGTGGTTAACGTTATTTTTACAATGAAAGAGGATGTCTTTAGAACCACAAAGAAATATATTCTCAACGCAACAGCAGATGATCTTAGATAAAAGTGACTGTTATAAATATTTTATAAGCGAAATATAGAATGAAATCAACACATTTTATTGGAAATCTGGTGCGTTCCCTTCAATTATCATAAATTGGTTCAGTTTTAATCTTCTTTTTACAAAAAACTCGTTAATTCTGTTTTCATCACGGTGAATATTCACTTCATGCATGTTTTTATATAATCAAAAATAATTTTGTAGTATGCAGAAACGTTCATCGCGAACCGGATTTCATACGACCTGGGTACTGGCAGCAGTGACTCTGGCTTTCGTATTGTGTATTCCGGCGGCAGTATCGGCATGTACCATTTTTGCCGTGACACCTGATGCCTCCTCGGATGGTTCGGTGTATGTTGGACACACGAACGACGGCGTTGGGAAAGACTGGAGAAATATTTACGATGTCGTTGTAACTCATATCCCCCCGGCAGATCACTCTCCGGGGAGCGAACGACTGATCTTTTTTGATCCAAACAGTGGATCTGACGCTGCTGGCAAAAAGGCTGAAAGTATATCGGTCTCATTTTTGGGAGCAATTCCACAGGTCACTCACACCTATGGCCGCTACACCAGTTCTTATGGTATGATCAACGACCAGAACCTTTTGAGCGGCGAGTGCACCGATTATTCAAAGTATCAGCCCAACGCCGAAGCAGGTACGAGGATGTTCTATTCATCTGAGCTTTCAAATGTAGCCCTTGAACGGTGCACCAAAGCAAAGGACGCCGTTCTGCTGGTCGGGGATCTTATCAATAACTATGGGTATTACGGCACCGGTGAAACCCTGATTTTTGCCGACAAAGAAGAGGCCTGGGTCATTGAGATGTGTGGCAATCCGGAAGGCACCGGTGGTCTCTGGGTAACCAAAAAAGTGCCGAGCGGGGAGATCTTTGTTGCCGGCAATGAGTTTAGGATCCGTGACGTTGTGCCGGGAACGCAGGATATGTACTATTCTGACAATCTCTTTGAGGTCGCAGAACGGGCCGGATGGTGGTCTCCGTCTGATGGAACCCTTGACTGGCTCGAAACCGTAAGCTACGGCGAGTATGCCCACCCGTATTACTCACTCATGAGGGTCTGGAGATTGCAGGATACTCTCGCACCGTCACTGAATCTCAGCCCGTATGTTGAGAATTCCTATACCAACGCATATCCGTTCTCATTCAGACCGGATGAGAAGGTGAATTTCTCAACGGCCCTCAACCTCTTCAGAGACCATTATGAGGGAACGGAATTTGACCTGACACAGGGATCTGCGGCGGGTCCGTTTGAAAGCCCGTACCGCTATCTTGGTCCGATGGACGAACACACCAACTTCCAGAATGACTCATATCAGGAAGTTCGTGCCGGTGAGAATGTGCGGCCAATTTCTGCTATCTTCTGTGCTTACAGTTATATTGCGCAGATTAGGCCCAATCTCCCGGACGAAATCAGCGGGGTGCTCTGGTTCGGTCCGGCAGTTGCCTATGAAACAGTATATACTCCGATTTATGCCAATTCAGACAACATTTCACCGTCTTATACCAGAGGAAGTCGTCTGGAATATAATCCGGATACAGCATACTGGACCTTTGATCTGCTCACCAACTGGGCGATACTCAAATACAATGCGATGATTGACGATATTCAGAACGAACAGCAATCCCTTGAGATAGAATCATATGAGATGCTGAAAGATACGGATAAAAAAGCCATTGTATATCTGAATGAGGGTGACACGGCCGGAGCAAAGGCAGTTCTGAGCAATTTCACCGTTTTGCGGAGTGAAGAAATAATTGATGCCTGGAAGAGCCTTACCGGGACACTGATTGTGAAGTATTCGAATGGTCTCGTTATGGATCCGGTTACTGAAGAGGTAACCGAAGACGGCTATCCCAACTGGTGGTATGACGAAACCGGGTATCAGTACGGACCAAGGGTCTATCAACTGGATGAACTTAGAGAGACGCCGGGGCTGAATTACACGGGTGACGTTGTAGTGGTGCCAAAAGGGTCTTCATTTGAGGAGATTTTAGAACAGATTTGATGTGGTTTCGGAAGGGATTGTGCGGAGATAGCAATCCTGGGATTTCATCTCTTTTTTTTGTATTCTCACAATAGCTCATACTAAAAGATTATAGTCTCACACATTTAGATCTACTAATTAATCATGACTCAATTCAGTGTCATAATTGAAATGGATGAAAAAGGGTATATTGCTCATGTGCCTTCACTTCAGGGATGTTATGCAGAGGGCGGTACCTATGAGGAAGTTTTTGAAAATCTACAGGATACAATAAAACTTCATCTCGAAATAACGTAACAAAATATCTAAAGACTCCGGCATCACTTTTTAATGGATTCTGGTACTATATTCGCTTTTTTCAGTGAGTCTTTTTTATTATCCGGGGATCAGAAATTCAAAGTCACAATGAGACTTTATTTTTTCCATCTCCCGGATGAATCTGTAATTTTTTTCATGGTCAATAATTTCTTTGAGCAGAGAGTCATATGTTTGCCCCGGTTTTTTCATTTCGCAAAGCATTATCCAGACGGGTTCTGATACCGGTATTCTTCTTGTTCCAGCCATATCTACTTTGTAATACTGTATATTTAGGTAACGAAAGATACTTCGTATATCTATAGAAAGATAGATTCTATGTTGAAATTTCACTCTAAAGAACAGAGCAAATTCCTATTCTACTTATCCAATCTCAACCACTTTCGCACCTTCCACCGCTTCCTCCAGCATCGCCGCCGTCTCCGGGTGGCAGGTGAAATAGAAAACCTGATTTGTTTCTGTTAGTGACCGGATTGCCTCACATGCTTTCTGCTGGCGCCGAGGATCGAAATTGACCAGAATATCGTCAAAGATTACCGGCAGACTAGTGCCGTTTCGACCGAAATCCCTGATATAGCCAAACCGGAGCGCAAGATAGAGCTGTTCAGCAGTCCCGGTGCTCAAATCCCCGACATTCTTTTGAAGTCCGGTCGCTTCTTCGAGTCGAATAGCGCCTTCGGATTCAAGAGGGGTCAAAATCTTTGCATATCTCCCACCGGTGATCTCGCTGAAAAACGATTGGGCTTCGCGGATAATGAGCGGTTGGCGTTCACGTTCATAGGTCTCGACCGCCATCGAAAGCATCTTTTCTGCAAGAGCAAGGGTTGCCCAGTTGCGTGAATACCGGTGCATCTCCTCAAGGATTTCCTGCCTTTTCATCCGCAGGGTGATGAGATCACCGTTTTCCTCGATGGCCTCAATCTTTGCCCGGATGTTGCCGTTCTCTTCTTTGAGTTCGCCAAGTCTCTGAGCTAAATCCTGGGATTCGATTTTATTAGCAGCAATCTGCTCATCCAGCTGAGCAGGTGACATCGTTTTCAGGGTGGCAATTACGGTATCATAATCACGGGGTCCGGCCGTGGCAAGAATTGACGATTTCGCTTTTTCTATTGCATCTCTGAGAATCTGTTGTTTTGCAAACAATCCGGCGTTCGTTCTGAATTCATCCGCATTTGAGGCAGCCCCTTCCCCGAAGAGTGCTGAAAGCTGTTCTTCCTTGGTTATAAGCCGGCTGTTCAAGTCACTGATATCCTGCTTATACCCTGTCTTTTTCTGTGCTAGCGTGGTCTCCCTGTTGCGAAGTGAACGTTCTTCTGACAACCGGGTTGCAAGCTGTTCAACCAGCAGATCAACGGACCGGTTGCTATCATAGGGAAAACACGCAGCGTCCGCTATTTCCTGAGCGGTCTTCTCATACGCGGCTGTTGCTTCCTGAAGGTTTATGAGTTCGTTTCGATATCCCTCAATTGTATCTTCTTTTTCAAGATACTGGCGAACAAGAGTATAGATATCCGGAAGATTTTCAGGCATCAGGGTTTTGGAGAGTCCCTGACCGGAAAGCCAGAGGGTCCATTGTTCCAGAACGGTCTGCTGCCTGGCATCCAGCTCTATCTTCTCCTGTCTGAAATGCTCAAGCGTTGTTTCTGTAATTTTCAGGTTCCGGACGACCTCATCTGCCTGACCCTGTAAGTCACTTTCCCGAACTGCTCTTTTTTCTTCATCCCGAAGTGCTGCTTCGTAGCTGGCTATCATTTCAGTATCGGGAACTTCTGCAAAACCACAGGATGCTGCCAGCGTTTCAAGGCGTGCTTTCAGCTCATCATATTCCCTGATTGCCTTCTCTTTCAGACCTTTTAAGGTGGTCACTTTCTCGGGTGTCGCCTCTGTAAAAGTTGCTGTTGCCAGACTTTTCTCCCGTTTTTCGGCCGTGCTTTTCGCTGAAACAACATAGACGCCCGCAGCCAGTATCAGAACAAAACAGGCGATAGCAGCAATAAGAAGTTCCTGCAGATACCATCCGGTGCCCAGGAGGAAAACACCACACATGACCATGATAACCGCCGGCCACAGGGGCAGATGATTTCCGCTGGGCATCTGGCCCAAAATTTCCCGAGTCTGTGCTTCCTTTACCTCAAGATCGGCAATGGTATCGTTATATCCTTTCAGTTTCGGAACTTTTGCACGCAGACTGTGGAGATCATCCAGATTATTTTTTAGAATGTCAGCACTCCGTGGTGCACCCTGCATCCGAATTTTTTCTTCCAGTGACGCAATTTTCTCCCGAAGAGTATCCCGTTCCTTTTCGGCCGCAGCAATTTCGCGTTCGATGTCTTTGCATTCATCGGTGAACTGTTCAAAGGTTGTCCCGGTTTTTTCGCTGAAGGTTTTTGCCGGGAGCGAGATGTCAACAGCACGGACTCTGGCATCATCCCAGTCCGGGCCAAGACGTCCGGTTAGCTGATTCTGAGCCGCCCTGGCCTGTGCAATTTTCTGAGAAAGTATTTCTTTTGATGTGGTATCAGAGCGGTATTTTTCGACACCCCGTTCCAGATTCCGGATTTCCGGCTCTTTTTCCAGTAATGGTTCGTTACATATGATTGCGTCCAGTTCTTCGCTACAGGATTGGCAGGTGGCTGTCGCTATTTCAAGATCAGCCCGCAGTTCATCAATCCGGATTTCATGATTTTCAAGACGGGCAAGACAATCCTCAGGAAATGAGGCAATCTTTGGAAGGGCAACGATATCTTTTTCTGCCTGCTGAAGAGCAATGAACGGTTCCCAGGCATTCTGCAGGCGTTCATACCACCGGAATGCCGTCTCGGCTTCTTTGAACTGGTTTTCAAACGTTTCTATTGTCGATTCGTTCCCGCTCCGCTGTTCATGGAACCGGTCGTACTCGTCCTGAAGCAGTTCAAGGCTTTTAATCTCCGATTCGACAGTCGTAAGTTCGGCACTTTTCTGATTCAGAATCTGCTTTTTCCCGCTCTTTTTATAGATTGCTCCAAGATCATTCTGAAGATCTTTCCGAAGCGATGAGACCGGGACTTTCAGTGATCCCGTCCCGGCACTCCAGAGGCGGTCCTGAATGCCATCCGCTTTCAGCGTTCTAAAATCGGCCAGTTCTCCAAGACCAATGGCACAGATGGCGTTGTAAAATCCGGCATCAGCTTTCCCCAGCATCTGTCTGAGTTCTGCTTCCCCACCGAAAGGGGTACCATCCGGAGTAGAGAGTGTTGGATTGCCTCTTTTCCCGGTTCTTTTGAGGACTGTGGTTGTAGCTTCTGTTTCGTCATCGGTAAGATACAGACGACCGCCGATTGTCCCGGCACTGGGGGTATACTGGTTTTCGCTACTTCGTCCATCGGGAAATCCGTAGAGCATCCGGCGGATAAACTGGAGCACAGTGCTCTTCCCTGCTTCATTCGGCCCTTTGAGGATCGTCAGCGTCCCGGAAAAATCATCAAATCTGGTGTCGTGGAAGGTGCCAAATCCATCGATGTAGAGTCCGGTTATTTTCATGAATCCTCACCTCCGACGAGGCGTGAGAGCAGAAGACCCTCCGCCTCTCTGATAATCTCCTGAAGTTCTTCATCACTACAGTTTTCAAACGAATGACGGTACCGGTGATTGGTAAAAAGCGGTGCGAGGGCTTCCTGTATCGGCCCTCCCGTCCCGGATTCTGTCAGGAGAGCGTCTGTAATTCTACAGATGTCACCAGCCAGATCCGGTCGTTCCTTTACGGTCTCGCGATCGATTACCGGGTAGGTCCGATTTTCCATCCGTTCGATAATGACCGGGTAGCGAAACATTCTGCAATCCTCACCGATCTGCTCCCGGAGATCTCTCAAATCTCCGGCGTCTGAGAGCGAGGAGCTTATGGCAGTTCTTCCTTCGAGCGTTATCCGGCAAATCATCGGACACTCCAGTTCTTCAGACCGGACGCCAAGAGTGTCGCTCGCGAGATCAGTAAAACCATCCAGCGTAGCGACGCCGTTGATGTTTATCGTTATCTGCTCAAAACGGACTGCCTGTGTCGGCAGAAATTCTGTCTGAAGTAGTTTCTGTTCGTCAACGGTTACCAGATAACAACCACGGGGACCGGATTCTCCGATGTGGCGGCCCTGAGGATTCCCGCAATATATAATGGCCGGATTTGCGTCCTGTACCACGGTCGGGAGATGGATATGCCCGAGTGCCCAGTAGTCATAACCAGCATTTACAAGATCCTGTCTGGTACAGGGGGCATAGGGATCGTGGCCGATGACACCATCAACATTACAGTGAACGACACCGATAGTAAATGGCCAGTCACGCTCTTTTTCCGGGAAGGTGCTCACGATATTTTCGGCCGTCCAGCGTTCCGGGATACTGGCGCCGACGATTGTTGCGACCGCCGTGCCGTTACGGGTGTGCACGACCCGTTCGGGCTCGCTGCTGGTAAAACGGCAGGCTTCAGGGGGAAGTTTGACTGACGATGACCAGAATGGCAGGGGATCGTGGTTACCATGAACAATATAGGATTTGATACCATGATCCGCAATTTTTTTCAGTCCTTTGACAAAACGGAGCTGAGCCTGCACATTTTTGTCGCCACTGTCATAGATGTCACCGGAAAGGATGAGGAAATCGACATTTTTTGTCAGGCAAAGATCGATGATACGGTCCCAGGCAGTGTATGTCGCTTCGGCAAGCGTCTGTGTCATGTGGTCGTCCACGCCGGCAACGCCCTGCACGGTGCTGCCAAGGTGGAGATCTGCTGCATGTATAAACGAGAAAGCTCTGCCGGGTCCGGGTTGAATCTGGTCTGACGTCGTCTCACCTCTGATGGGGAGTTATTCTCTTTTCGATGACCGATAACGGTTTCTAATTTGTACGAAGCTGTTTGCTCCGGTTCATAATTATTTCCACATACCAGGTATTTCACAGAAACTTGCTGAAAATACATGAAACCCACTATAATCAAATTTTACCCTCACTCTTTTGAATTGGATTCACATTCATACACCCGGACGCCGGTGAAAGATGTATTGTATTCCCAGAGCGTCAGGAAGAGACATGTAGGAAAGTCACCTACAATAAACAAAAGGGAAGTGAAAAATGACAACGATACGTGTCAATAAAGATCTCTGTACGCATTGTGGCATCTGCTCAGTTGTCTGCCCGATGTCAATTGTTAACCCAGCGGATGAAACTACGTTCCCTGATGTTTCGAATGAAAACGCTGACAAATGTATTGCCTGCGGGCATTGCGAAGTCTCCTGCCCGTCACAGGCACTTATTCTGAATGTCCGTCCGGATGAGAAGGTGGAAATTCCGCCGGATGCAGGCTTACTGTCTGCCGTGGATCTTAGTGTTTATCTGAAAAAACGTCGTTCGGTTCGACATTTCACGGAGAAACCTGTTCCAAAAGAAAAGATCCTTCAGATTCTCGATAGTACCCGGTACGCTCCGTCGGGTGTTAATGCACAGCCGGTGCAGTGGCTTGTTATACATGACCAGGGAAACGTCCAAAAAATTGCATGCCTAACCGTTGCATGGATGAAAACCCTGCAAAACACCATTCATCCACTGAGCAGGTATGCATCATTACTGGTTAGCGCCTTCGAAAGCGGTCAGGATGTCATCTGCCGTGATGCACCGCACCTGTTGTTTGCCCATATCCCCAAAGATAATCCTGGTGCATTAACCGATGCCATCATCGCTCTCACGTATTTCGATGTTGCTGCCCCGTCATTTGGTATCGGCACCTGCTGGGCCGGCTTCGTTTCAATGGCTGCCATGTATTATAAGCCGCTTCAGAAGGAACTGGGTCTGCCAGACGATCGCACGTGTGCCTATGCAATGATGGTTGGTCATCCGAAGTACAAAACCTACGGGCTTCCCCGGCGCAACCCATTGCAGGTAACGTGGCGATAAAACTGACCGGACAGGGACACGACGACACCATGATTGACACTCATAGTTACACCACTATTAATAGTGCACAATCATGGACGATAGATATTCGTCCGGATTAAAAAAAAGTTGGTCAGACCGGGAGAACCCGGCGTCCATGGATTTCGTTGATAACCGCTGCAACACCCATATAAAGGGCGAGGGCACCCGCTACGATGCCAGTTACACCGGCAAGAGTATGGATCACCAGATCACCGGTCAGGTTTGCAGCTACAAGGAGCACCACTAAGAGAACGACAGCTCCGAGAGTGACCTGCAGAAGCCGATTCATCTTCAAACTGCAAATGAAAAGCCCAATGATTAAAAGACCCCATACGGATAGGAATGCCGCGAGATCCACGGCGGTTGGTGCCGCGGTAAGACCGAGCGCTGGCAGCACCAGAATAGAGCCAAAGGATATCCAGAAGAGTCCAAAACTTCCAAAGGTAACCATCCCAAAGGTGTTGTTCTTCTTCCATTCCATAATGCCAACGATAAGCTGAGCGAGTCCACCATAAAAGAACGCCATTGCAACGATGGGGCTTGAGAGCCCGGTTATTCCGGCATTGTGGATACTGAGCAAAATCGTCGTCATCCCAAAGGCACAGAGTCCAAGTGGTGCGGGGTTTGCAGTGTTATCTATCAGGAACAGATTGTTCCTGCTCTTTTCTTCAATTTTGTCCATATAATCCTCATGTTTTCTGAGATCTGGTGCATATAGATTTGAATTGGTTACTCATTTTGTCCCCAATGCACCATGTCAATAACTATTGTGGTGCACAATATTAAATAATTTCTACCAAAATCTGCTTTTTTAAAAAAATGTGCACCACTTTTTGTATGATTGTGTATGTTTTACACCAAAGCCCCGATGACTTATCTAGCAATAATCTTAATACATAAAATAATTTGATATAATTTCATCATTACATCTGACAAAATATCTCAGCATTTCATCAAAGTATCAAATATGAATGAAAACCTATTCTTTAAAAAGAAATGATCACTGTTTATTGTGCTGCCTGCGGAAGAAAACTTTTCCGCTATCAAAAGATTGGAAAAGGACGATTACTACATTCATGGAAAACACGTATCTCAACAGATAACACTGTCAGAAATGGGCAGGATGTTTATTGTCCATGCGGTCAGCACATTGGCATAGAGGAGACCAAGTGGATCAATATGCACGGTGGATCTTTTTACGTGAAAGGTTCAGCACTAAAAAAATAAAAATTTGGGCAGAATAGGGGAAGAGTCATATTATTTTTGAGTGACCTTCCCGTTCTCCAGATACGAATGGATCCTGTCGCTGACATTCGTTCTCAGGTTTTCGTAAAAGATGGCATAGTCATACATGTGGTAAACACCCCTGGGGAATGTAACACTTGTCGCAGGTAGTTCTTCAGAATTGGATATATCCGTGATTACCAACGCATTGTTTACTACCTGAGCTGCCGCAAAATTTGGGTACCTGTCCGGGATTTCGGGATGGTCGTGTTTGAAGAATGCTGCTTCGATATTAAAAGTTGCAGGTGCAAATGAAGTATCGGTTTTCCAAGTTAGCGGGTTTACCACAAACGTTCCGGGAATCACCGTCGGGGCCTCTCTCTCCTTACCTTCTTCATCAGAGATGGTATTATATGCGATAAAACAACCCGTATCAGTCGCATTTTCACAGATTTTCATCAGTGGATTTAGATCCAGATCGGACTCTGTAACTGAATACCCAATCACATACGCCGCCACCAGTCTCTGCAATGATTCAGGATCACCGGTCAGAAGTTCTCCTGCCTTTGATAGCTCTACGACCCGGACCGAACCCTGACTGTGAGCAGCCAGAATAATCGGCCTCTCTCCTTTATTGAAATGTTTCAGGAAATAGTCAAATGCCAGAATGAGATCCCGCTGGCCCAGATTAAATATTGGTTTCGCATCGGTCAGCATCTGGGGATTAATTTTAACATTGTTCTGCCGGTAAAACGGTGCGTAAATATTTGCCTGTCCGTCAAATATGCTGGCCTGTTCAACTAGCGTCCAGTTTGCTTTCTCACGTAACGTCGGATCGCTGATATCCATTAAATACGTCGAATTATCAGAGAGAATAGTGGGATATACCCAAAAAACATCAACCGGCTGCTCTTCAGTGCTAAAATATACGGGCATGGTAAGCCAGCTATCGGCGTTTGTATAATCCGGAGCATCCGGTACATCCGTATCAGGATTAAAAGGGGGTAATGTTACCGGGATTCCTAATTCCTGTCCCCGCACGTCTTCCAGTGGAAGTGTATTTTCGTCTTGCTGAGTGGATTTTTTCATTGTAACTCCGGCACATTGAATCTTTTTACGAATCGTATACTCAGAAAAATTATGAAAATAAAATCTCTCAATCCTCTACGCTTTAAAATCATAATCCATCTATCCGTTCAAAGAGAATTATTATTTTGCATTTATTTCTGATTGCTGAAACGGAAAAACAGAGACTATCGATAAATTCTATGCTGAATCTGACTTGGATATACCAAAAATGATCGAAACATGTTGTATGACATGTGTATACCCTGAATAGTAACAACGTACATTTTAAAAGAGACGCAATCCACAGGCGTTTCTGCCACGCATTACCGGGTAAACAGACTATTCAACGCTTCTGGTTTCCTACCGCGGTTTTATTATCAAAAAGGATAATATATCAATTAATGGATATCAGATTATCCGTTCGTATGAAATTTTTTATCGCGGCCTTAATCGTTCTGTTTACCTGCATGGTCATTCCAGGATGTATTATTCAGCCGCCTCTCTCAAAGGAACCTCCCTCAATACAATCTTCTCCGGTGCGGGAGGGCACCATAAATGTACCGGGTGGCAAGGTGTGGTACCGGATCGTGGGTGCAGATCGGCCCGACATTCCACTTCTTGTTCTTCATGGCGGCCCGGGAGCATGCCATGACTATCTGGAACCGCTTGAGGCACTTGGCGATGAACGGCCGGTGATATTCTATGATCAGCTTGGTTGCGGCAAATCGGATCATCCTGATAATAATTCTCTCTGGACAACCAAACGGTTCGTTGAAGAACTTGAACAGGTTCGGACGGCACTGGCTCCAGGCAAGGTTCATATTCTCGGGAGTTCCTGGGGAACGATGCTTACCTCAGAATATATGATCACGAAAAATCCTGCGGGAGTGGTTAGCCTTATTATGTCCGGTCCCTGTCTCTCAGCGAAGCGATGGGAAGCGGACCAGCGCCAGTATCTCGATGAATTACCGGATGAGGAGAATGCCGTTATCCTTGCATGCGAACAGACGGGAAATTTCAGTTCACCGGAATATCAGGATGCTATGATGCACTACTATCACCGGTATGTATGCCGTCTTGACCCATGGCCGGATTGCCTTATCCGGACATTTGAAAATATGGGAGTGGTCGTCTATAATCAGATGTGGGGACCAAGCGAGTTTACCATAACCGGAACACTAAAAAATTTCGACAGGAGTAGCGATCTTCAGGAGATTGGTGTGCCGGTCCTGTTCACCTGCGGACGATATGATGAAGCAACACCAGAAACGACTGCCTATTATCAGAGTATGATTCCGGGCTCGGAACTCATTATATTTGAGGATGCGTCACATATGCATCATATTGAGAAGACTGATAAGTACCTTACAGCCGTTCGCGATTTCATGAAACGTTCAGAAGATGGCCGTATGAACGGGTGACGATATCGGATGATGAAAACAATACATTCATGAAATCATAGATACCTGTCAACAGACTAACTCTGAATAAAATTCAGACTATTTGCGACACAATATGTCAAAAATCCGGACATA
>Ga0222642_1000262_pt1 | contig 13123 bp, 10 predicted proteins | sample AntAcemetagen229_FD_179813 | JGI IMG/M metagenome (GOLD analysis project Ga0222642, IMG submission 179813) | Saline water microbial communities from Ace Lake, Antarctica - #229 | ecosystem: Environmental > Aquatic > Non-marine Saline and Alkaline > Saline | place: Antarctica: Ace Lake... | reverse complement strand
CCGCATCTGAGGGTTATCTTTACATCCACAATTAGGCTTACCACATTTACGGTATAAATACATAATACTACCATTGCAGATATAACGGATCTGAATGAATTGTTTTTGGAGGTCAGCATATTTTTTTACCAATTTTTCAAGCTTCATATTTTTATAATCCTCAATTTTAAGTATTTAAGGCTTAAAGAATTTCTTTTAAAATTGTATACTTGGAATATTAAAATGTCAAGGAAATATTTAGATATGTGTAATTAATCTGTGATATTGTCACCTTGAAATTAATCAGTGATAATGTCACTGTGGAAAAGGTGAGAGATCTAATGACCAAATAGAGGTATAATTAATTGAATAAAATGATAATTTAGATAATAATCAATAATTAACAGAAGAATAAATTTAATTCTGCTATTTTTTTAATCATATTTTCTATATTATTCTTTAGTGATAGTTTAAGAAAATCTTTAAAAAGTTTTTAGTATTAATTTAACCGAAAGTAACGTTAGATACGCAGAATAAGGTTAATACTATGGAAATAGAGAATTAATAGGAAAATTGATTTAAAGTAGCATTAGAATTAATAGTGATGTAATAAACTTTGGTTTCGCTTAGAAATTATTTTTTTATATTTCTCCCTTTATATATTTTAAAAAATAATTTTTTCTAAAAGTTAGTCAATTAGATAAAAAATATATATTATTTAATAATAGAAGGTTAAGATTGATACTCCTCCTGGGAAATAAAATTGCCGCCGGTTATTTCTTCAGATATTTTTTGGTAATTTCTATCGAACTCTAAATGCAAATTAATTCGATTGGGGCAAGAAGCTCCGATTAATTCTTTTTTCAATATGTAAGCAGGTCCATCATCTTTATAAGTGGGGGTAAGATCATTATATTTTCTAACAAGAGTTCTAAATTTTTCTCCACATTTATCACACTGGCTATAAATCCAGAGAAATCCTGAGGAATCTTCTTCTTTTTTTCCAAATAATTTTTCAAAAAAACCAGGACTCATTTTAATACCTCCTTAAAAATTTTCTTTTTCCGCAAATCCTAATTCGTATCTTGCATGCATTTAGTTAGCTAGTTAGCCAGTTTACCAGTTACCTGGTTTAAGAATTAACTAGTTAACAGGTAAACGGGCTAACAGGGTAACAATATACGAAATATGCAATATGCGATATTTCCCTACTTTTTTTCTCTCTTCTTCCTTTTTTTTATAACTCTACGCTGGCTGTACGCTCCACGCTACTTTATATTTACTAATAACTAAATTTTATTATAACATAGTATAAAATTAAATTAAATTGGAAAAATTTAAAATTATTTTTAAAAAAAAGAAGGAGTTTTTATTCTTTTGTCGAATACATAAAAGGAGTTAGTTATTTTCAAAAATTTTATAGGCAGAAAGGTCTAAAATGAAAGAAAATGTAATAGATGAATTAGAGGCATATTTAAAAGATTTAGAGGGACGTTATAAATATTATTATGATGTAGAAAGAAACAAAGAAATATTCGGAGAAAAATTAGATATATTTGCCAAATCTTCTACCGAGCATTTTCGTCAAGTTTTAACTAAGAGTCTAAAAATTGACCAACATTATACTAAAGAATACGCAGCAGTTAAGGGAGAAAAAAGATTTGTAGACAAAAATGAAGTAAAGGAATTTTCTCAATTTTTAATATCTTCTATTAATGAACTAAGCCCTCCTTCGGTAGATACCATGTCTACTATCTTAAACGGAGTATTAGTTGCTACCTCGGGTTTTTCAGAAGAAGCGGTAAACTTTGCTAAAAAGTTCAAATTTTCCAGGTCTTTTTTATTGGGTATTAAGGGATGGTGTGATATAAGACTTATTTTAGTTGATTTAAAGGAAGAAAAGTTATATTCTAATAAAAAAGGGAAGGAAGTACTTTCCGCTTACAAGATTAAATATAAATCCGAACTGGGAGAAGGTGATAGAGCTTAGAAATATTATATTATTTATAAAGAGTTATAAGTTGTTGGGATATGGGATAAAAGAAGAAATATATACTTTATTTACAAAATTATTTATTTGAGAGAAGGAGGAATTCTAAATGAGTCTTTTAATTTTAGTGTTAATTGCATTAGTTGCTTTTGGTATTGCCTTTAAGGCCTACGGAGGTTATTTAGGAAAACTTGTGGGATTGGATGATAGCAAAAAAACTCCAGCTCATACTATGACTGATGGGGTGGATTATGTTCCGGCGAAAGCACCGGTTTTAATGGGGCATCATTTTGCTTCTATTGCAGGAGGAGGACCAATTGTAGGACCTATTGCTGCTTCGGTTTTTGGTTGGCTTCCTTGCTTTTTATGGATGGTTTTAGGTAGTATATTTATTGGTGGAGTGCATGATTTTATGTCACTTATTTCTTCGGTAAGGCACGAAGGCAAAACAGTAGGAACAGTAATTGGGAAAAACGTAAGTAAAAGAGCAAAAATACTATTCCTAATTTTTATTTGGTTAACTTTAGTTTTGGTAGTAGCTGTTTTTGCTATTTTGGTTGCTAAAACCTTTGCAGCTAGTAGCTCAGTAGCTTCAGCTTCAACACTAATGATAGCTATCGCCATATTTATGGGATATTTACTTTATCGTAAAAATATGTCCCTTGGAACTGTAACTATAATAGGAATAGTCTTGTTAGCCATAGCTATTTGGATTGGATTAGCGGCACCTTTTCTTACATTTAGCTTTAATACCTGGCTTTGGATATTGTTCGTTTATATATTTTTTGCTTCTTCTATGCCAGTATGGATTTTACTCCAACCCCGAGACTACTTATCTTCATTCTTACTTTATGCTGCTTTGGGTGGAGCAGTAATAGGAATTTTATTTGGTGCTCCAAAATTACTATTGCCAGCTTTTACCTCTTTCCATCAACCGGTAGGGTATATGTTCCCTATGCTCTTTGTGGTAATTGCTTGTGGAGCAATATCTGGTTTTCATTCACTTTGTGCATCGGGAACCACTTCCAAACAGTTAGACAAGGAATCAGATGCTAAGGTTATTGGTTACGGAGCAATGTTGCTGGAAGGATTATTAGGAATTGTTGCTTTGGGTACTGCTGCTATATTGACCAAAGCAGGATTAGCCGATGGATTGGCTAATTGGGGTGGACCGGTAGGTGTTTTTGCCCATGGAATAGGAAATTTTTTAGCGAATTTAGGTATACCGGAACAGATAGGGATTACTTTTGGTGCTTTAACTGTATCTTCATTCTTACTTACTTCTTTAGATACTGCTACCAGATTAGGCAGGTATGCCCTGGAAGAACTTACTGCTGATTGGGCACCAGCTATTTCTAATAGATATGTTGCAAGTATTATTACCATCGCAGCTGGCGGAGGGCTTGCTTTAAGTGGCAGCTGGAGTGCTATCTGGCCAGTATTCGGCTCTGCAAATCAGCTTCTTGCTGGTTTAGCATTATTAGGAGCAACTGCCTGGTTAGCTCATATGGGTAAAAAATATACGGTAACTCTATATCCTATGATATTTATGGTTATTGTTACGATTTCTGCCTTAATTAATTTACTATTTACTAATTTTGGTAAGGGAAACTATCTATTAGGAAGCGTATCAATAGTCTTAATGATCTTGGCTGGATTTGTAGTGGTTGAAGGGATAGAGGCTATAGGTAAACTTAAAGCTAAAAAAGCATAAATTAAAGAGGAAAAATAATAATTTTAGTTTAATAGTAATAATAATAATTGATTATGTTTTAAAATTTAATAATTTATATTTATCTATCCCAGCAACTTATTTTGATAAATAGAATGAAAAAATAAGGCTAACAGTTTTTTTGATTTTGTTAGCCTTATTTTGTTAAAAAAGAATAATTAGCATCGAGTATCGCGTGAAGAGAAGAACAAGAATTTGCAGACTAATTTGTCATTACGAGAGCATAGCAACCCCAAGTGTAGAGACACGATGCACCGTATCTATTTGATTTAATACGGCATGCTGTGTGCTACACTAGTCAGGAGATCAAGTAACCGCCAACTAAACAAATTTTTATATTTTAATAAAAGAAGGATTTTGATATATTTTATAGAATAAATATATTAGTGAATTAGTCTATCTTGTGATATACACTTTATTTTAATTAAACAGAAAGGATAAAATTAATGGAATGGCGATTAATAAAAGATAGTAATCATACTGGTTTTATGAATATGGCAGTCGATGAGGCAATAATGATAGCTCATCGGGAAGGATTAGTTCCTCCCACTATAAGATTTTATCAATGGTCGCCACCGGCTGTATCTTTGGGTTATTTTCAGGATTTAAAAAAAGAGATAGATGTAGACGCTTGTCAGCATCTGGGAATCGATATTGTTCGTCGGTCAACCGGAGGTAAAGCAGTTTTACATGATAAAGAATTAACTTATAGTTTTATAATTAGAGAAAATCATTCTTTAGTTAATGATTCTATATTAGAAACCTATAAGAAGATTAGTGGTGGAATAATTAGAGGTCTTTCTTATTTAGGAATAATAGCGGAATTAGTTCCTTTGAGAGAAAAATTAAAGAGCGATTCATTACATAAAAGGGGGAAATCTGAAATCCGTCATTCTGATTTTAAATCAATCTGTTTTTCCATTCCCTCTCAATACGAGGTACAGGTTGAGGGCAAAAAGATTGTAGGTTCCGCTCAGGTAAGAAAAAGTGAAATAGTTTTACAACATGGTTCTTTATTGATAGAATTAGAAAAAGATAAGCTATTTTCTGTATTTAATTTTCCCTCAGCTCAAATAAGAGAAAAGCTAAAAACAAGATTTAAAGCAACCAGCCTGGAAGAGATTTTAAAGAGAAAGATAAATTTTTCAGAATTATCCGAAATTCTCCCCCGGGGTTTTGAAGAAGAATTTGGAGTAAAATTAACTGAAGGTAAATTAACTGAAGAGGAAGAAAAAATTTCGAAAGAACTTTTAGAAAATAAGTACTCGACCTATGAGTGGAATTATGAGAGAAAAAATAATCAATGAGAGTAAATTTGTAAAAACCTGATTTACAAAAAGGAAAAGATAAAGGAGTTAGTAGATGATTAAACTTAAGAGCAAATTTATTGTAGTTGAAGGAGCTATAGGAGCAGGAAAAACGAGTTTAGTTTTATTGTTAAGTAAAAAGTTTAATGCAAGACAGAATTTAGAAGTGGTGGAAGAAAATCCCTTTTTATCCAAATTCTATGGTGATATAGAAAGATACGGTTTCCAGACTCAAATATTTTTTTTGCTAAACCGTTACAAACAGCAATTAGAATTGGCCCAGCAAGACTTGTTTAATCAATCAGTTTTTTCTGACTACCTATTTGCCAAGGACAGGATATTTGCTCATCTGAATCTCACCGGGAATGAACTTTCTATGTATGAACGCCTCTATGAAATTATGGTAAAAGATATCCCTCGGCCGGATCTAATCGTTTATCTGCAAGCAAGTACCGAAACCTTAATGAAAAGGATAGCTCTAAGAGATCGGCCTTTTGAGCGGAAAATGTCTTTAGAATATATGAGAAGATTGAATTTGGCTTATAAAGAATATTTTTCTTATCCAGATAATTATAAAAAAATAAAATTAATTAAAATAAACACTAACGGTCTTGATTTTGTAGGCAAAAGTAAAGACCTTGAATATGTTATAGATGAAATTTACAAGGGGAATAGTTTAAAATGAAGAAATTTATTATAGTATCAGGGAATATAGGCTGCGGTAAATCAAGCTTAACTGATCTCTTAAGTAAAAGATTGGGTTGGAAGCCATATTATGAGGTAGTAGAGAACAATCCTTATTTAGAGGATTTTTATGGAGATATGAAAAAATGGAGTTTTCATCTTCAGATATTTTTTCTGTCCAAGAGATTTCGCCATCATCAGGAAATATTAAAAAACCCTGCCTCTGTAGTTCAGGATAGAAGTATTTATGAGGACGTAGATATATTTGCAAAAAATTTAAATCAGCAGGAATATATGGAGGATCGTGATTATGAAAATTACCAGGAATTGTTTAAAATAATGACCCAATTTCTTACTCCTCCGGATTTAATTGTTTATCTTCAAGCTTCAGTTCCCACTCTCTTAAAAAGGATTTCCCTACGAGGGAGAGATTACGAGAAAACTATCTCTGAGAAATATTTGAGTAAGTTAAATGTTTTATATGAGGAGTGGATAGAGAATTTTACTATTTGCCCTATTTTAAATGTACCGGCAGATGATTTAGATTTTGTTAAGCTACCAGAACATTTAAAATTAATTACCAATAAAATATTGGATAAACTCCAGGGAGTAGAAAAGGTAATATTTGATTAAGAAAGAACAGGGGACGGTTCTTTGTTCTTTTTCGTCCTCTGTATTAAGTAGGAGGGGATATTTTGAGAGCAATATTAATATATGGTGGAGATGATAAGAAATTAGAATTATTTGCAAAAAAGATATTTTCTACTATTGAAAGAAAAGGAAATAAATTAAAGGTGATTAAAGTAGGAAGAGGAATAACTGCTGGTAGTTTGTCACCTTATGAATTTATCTTTGTGGGGTGTCCGGTTTTAAGTGTATTTAAAGGGAAATTACCTTCCGAATTAGTCGATTTTGTTAAGCAATGTACCGGATTAGAAAGAAAAAAAACTATTGCCTTTGTTATTCCACGGTTAATGGGAAACGATAAAACTTTAAAGAATTTAATGAGTTTGTTAGAAAGTAAGGGTTCTTTTGTAGTAGATTTTAGGCAGATTAGAGATTTAGACAAAGGCAGTGAGTTATTGGCTTCCCGTATGAAATAATGCAATAGGGGACGGTTCTCTGGTGCACTTTTTAAAGAAAATATTCGTTCAACTAAATAAAAAAGTGCACCAGAGAACCGTCCCCTGTCATGCTGTTTCCGTTTGGCAGGGTTCAAAATATGATAGGTGATATATTAAAATATTTAAGAGAGAAAGAATACGTTTCCGGTGAAGTATTAGCCCAAAAATTAGGTATTTCCCGGGTAGCGGTTTGGAAGCAGATCCAAAAACTAAAAGATATAGAGTATAAAATAATATCTGACCAAAACCTGGGCTATTGTCTGATTTCCCGTCCTGACCTTTTAATCCCTCAAGAAGTTCAAAGAGGTTTATTCACAAACTATATCGGCAAAAAAATATACTATTTTCCAGAATTAAAATCTACCAATATAATTGCTAAAGAAAAAGCTTTGCATAGAGCGGAGGGGATAGACGAAGGTACAATAATTATTGCTGAAAAGCAGAGTGCAGGGAAGGGTCGATTAGGCCGGGAATGGTTTTCACCTGCCGGAGGTATCTGGTTTTCCATAATATTATACCCGCAACTTTCTCCTTCTTATATATCTCGAATAACTTTAATGACTGCAGTAGCGGTAGTAAAGGCTATCAAGGTATGCACTCAAAGTGAACCTCAAATAAAATGGCCCAATGATATATTAATAAATGAAAAAAAAGTATGTGGAGTACTAAGCGAAATGAGTGCCGAATTGGACATAATAAATTGGGTGGTAGTGGGGATAGGTATAAATGTGAATATAGATTTTCGAGACTACCCTGAAGATATTCAAGCAAATACAATTTCTTTAAAAGAAATTTCAGGCAAAAAGGTTTTGCGAGTCAAGCTGCTACAGAGCTTTTTACGGGAATTTGAAAAATATTACGATAAGTTAAAAAGAAAGGAGTTCCTTTCTGTTTTAGAGGAATGGAAACTATACTCCCACACTCTGGGGAAAAAGATAAGAGTAGATATGGGAGAGAGAATCATTACAGGAGAAGCAGTTAACATAAACGAAGAAGGAGCTCTGGTTTTAAAAAAAGAAGATGGGAAATTAGTAAAAATAATTTCTGGTACTATTTTAAAATAGGTTAGAGGGAAGAATTAATCATGAAAAAAGAGGAAAAGTCTAAGTTAATTGCTCTGGAGGTAAATACCAGTCAGATAACAAGCCAAAAAAATATTTTTTCGTCAGACCATAGATGGTTTCTGGATAATTCTTCTTCCTATTTTGGTATTCACCAACGGGCAGTAAATTTTTTAAATGAATTTTATTCTTCCTCTCCAAATTTAAAAATACTTAATGAACAGCTTAGAGAAATATCTTTGGATGATATGTGGTTTTATAAATCTCAACCAGAACCATCCAAAGTTTTAAAAATTATTATTAATTTTTTTAGAGACATTTTAAATAAAAGTTTAGATTATCAACATAAAGAGCGAGCCCTTAAGACTTTATTGGAATTTGTACAACTGTTGTATGAGAATCAGAATGCAGAAATTGATTTTTCTTCCCTTATTACAGAAGCGATTAATATTTTAGAGAAGACTTTAAATGACGATGAAGAGATAATTATACACGCTTCGAGTTTTATGAAAATTTTTTCTACCCCACTTGCTTACGATAAAATTTATTCCAGCAAATTGAAATTTTTGCTCCGAAAATCACTTCAAAAGAATCTTGATTTTTGGAAGAATAATCTGAGCTTCAAGGATTGGTACGAGAAAGACAATAAAATTTTCGATAAGGATTATTGTACTTTTATTTCTAAAAAAGAAAAACAAGTTATCAGTGAAATGCAAAAAAAATTAGCTATAGCCAAGGAATGGAAAGATCTAAAAAAAGTGCTTGGTTTTAAGGGTTTCACTGATAGATTACGTGATTTTATCATGGATACCAAGCCAGGGTTAGAAAGAATTTATTTTATATTTTATCTACTTCATCTACCCGGAATGGTTGAATTAAGAGATTTTTTAATTATAGATTTAACGCAAGCGTTTAAATTATTTTCTAAAGAAAAATTTATTAAAATAGATATAGATGTTTTTTTAGCGCAGACATTTTCACTTTTTAGAAGATTAAAATCTAAACATACTGAAAAAATACTGGAATGTATATTAAATTTAGGTAAAAAAGTATATCAAACTCAAGACAAACTTAAAATAAATATTTTCATTAACCACTTAATTGAGTTTGGATTTATTTATCCTAAAGTTTTAGGCATTGATCAGGAATGGCAAATCCAGGTAGATCAGAATCATCTAAAAAATATTAGAGTATGGCTTGAGCTTATTGAATGTTCACCAAAGTCAAGCAGAAAATTAATAGCTGCCTTAATTGTAAATTTAAAAATAGGCGGCATATTTATTTGCGATAATGATCTCTTTCAAAGAGATATTAGTAAATTACTAAATAGTAATTTTGAGCCTTGTTACATTTTAATAAAGCAACTTGCCTATCTTTTCCCAATTTATTTTAATGACATCGGAGCAGAAGGTAAAATTCGGGAAATTACTACCTCTTTAGATAAGTTATCTTACCGTAATGACAGGCTGATTTACTTTTTAAGAAAACAAACACATTCAGAAAGTAATAACACTCATATCGAACTGGCTAAAAGAATTCTCTGCTTTTGGTATGATGGCAATCCCCAGCCTCTTATAAAATATCTCCCCTTAGATATTCAGAGTGAATTAAAGGTTTCGGGCAAATGGTTTGACCCGGTACATAAAATTGTACAAAAACTTTGTAGGAAAATGCAAATTGGGCCAGAAGACTTACTGGAAAGGGATATAAAAGAAATAGAAATAAATATTAAGGAGATAAATAAGATAGATGCTTCTGATACAAAACGGGTCATGTATCTTATTGAATTGTATACTTTATTAAAACATAAATATACTCTGGACCCGAAAAATATTATTAATGATTTGAAAAAAATATCTTTTCTTTCCTCTAAAGAAGTTGAGAGTTTAGAAAGGCATTTAAAAAAGGAAAAATATTTAAGTTCGATAAAGCAGATCTTTTCAATAATTTCTCATTTAAAAGGAATTATTTTGGATCCTAAGAAGAGCGAAGCCCACGAGGATATCTATTATAAACGCCATATTGCTGCCGGGATTCCTTCCATGTATGGTAGATATTTCGAACCAAAATTTGAATCTCTGGGATTAATTTTTCGATTAGAAAGATTGGCAGATTTTCTTATCAATAAGTTAATTAATCAAAGGAATTTAGATTATATGACTATTGATGGTTTTCATAATGCAGCCAAAATATTGGAATTATTTAAAGAAGGATTAAAATTAAATGGTATTTCTAACGAAAATTTCAACTCAAATTTAGAGATGCTCCATTACAGTTTTAAAACATCAACCTTTTCCATGGATCAATTTGTAAATATTTTCTATTTTCTTACCTTAAATATTAAAGAGATTATAGAAAATTATTATATAAGTTCTTTTAACTTACCATTAAAAATAATTATTTCCCAATATATTAAAGAGAAGGGGAGAAAAGAAATTTCTAAGACCAACCAAGACCATATTATCTATAAGAGATCAGAAGAATTCTATCGAAATGTTATCTCTTCTGCTTTTTTAGTTCAACATTTAGATAATTATCTTTCCCGGGTTTTGGTAACCTTAAGAGATATGATAGAAAAATTAGATCCTAAAGTAATTCATATGCTGTTGAATTATGACCCAAAACTACTTTTTTCTTCTTTTTACCAATCTACTCCCAGGGTAGATAACCAGACATTTTTAGGAGCAAAGGCTTATTACCTTAAAAAACTTTTTTCCTATAAATTTCCTGTACCTCCGGGATTTATTATTACTACGGAGTGGTTTCGGGATAGAAAAGCAGTAAAACAGTTTCCGGAAATGTATAAAGCAATATTAGGAATAATAAAGGAAAAAATAAGAGAATTAGAAAAAATTACTAAAAAAAAGTACGGAGACCCGCAAAATCCTTTGTTATTATCTGTACGTTCAGGAACAGTAATTTCGATGCCAGGGGCTATGGATTCAATATTGAATATAGGAATGAATGATCAAATTGCCGAAAGTTTAAGCCAACAGCCTGGTTATGGATGGGCGGCATGGGATTCTTATCGAAGATTATTGCAAAATTGGGGAATGGCCCATGGAATTATACGAGATGAATTTGATAAAATCATAGTAAATTTTAAAAAACTTTACAAAGTAAAAGAAAAGAAAACTTTTAGCAATGAACAAATGAGAGTTATCGCATTATCTTATAAAGATCTACTGGGTAAATATGGAGTTAAACTTGAAATAGACCCCTTTGAGCAATTAATACAGGCAATTATTTTTGTATTCCAATCCTGGTATAATAAAAGAGCTCAAATCTATCGAAAAAAACTTCAAATTGCCGAAGAATGGGGAACAGCGGTAATAGTGCAGGAAATGGTATTTGGCAATATTAATTATGATTCCGGAACCGGCGTAGTTTTTACCAAAGTACCTTTCGAAAAGAGTTCTGATGTTATTCTTTATGGTGATTTCAGTCGAAGAAGCCAGGGAGAGGATATCGTATCAGGATTAGTTCACACTCTACCGGTTTCTGAATTTCAAAATAAAAAATATCCATACTTAAAGGGGAATTCTTTGGAAGAACAATTTCCTGAGATTTACCAAGAGCTGCTCCGATTAGCTAAGGAATTAGTTTATAAACGAGGATATGAACATCAGGAGATTGAATTTACTTTTAAATCAAAGAGCAAAAAAGATTTATATATCTTACAAACCAGAAATTATAATTTAAAAGATAAGGAGACGATACCAGTTTTTACGGATCCGGCAATACATACATGTTTAATCGGTACAGGCATTGGAATTGGGAGGGGAGCAATGAATGGGATTGTTGCTTTTGATATGAAAGATTTAGAGATGCTTGCCAAAAAATATCCTTACAAAAATAAAATATTAATTCGACCGGATACAGTACCAGATGATATAGCAATGATTTTCGAATGTGACGGATTATTGACTGCTCGAGGGGGAGTTACTTCTCATGCAGCGGTTACGGCAGCTCAATTAGGAAAGACTTGTGTAGTTAATTGTCGAGCATTGACGGTGATAGAAAAAGAGAAAAAGTGTACTATTAATGGAATAAAATTTCGGGCAGGTGATAAAATTGCCATAGATGGTAACTTAGGGAATATTTATAAAGGAAATTATGCAGTAGGTTTAGAATCTATAGACCAAATTTAAAGAAAAGAAGAGGAATACTGTAAAATGATTTTAGATTCTTATGGGGATTATTTAGGTAGTAAGGAATTTTTTTTTGACATAGCCGTTAACTTAAGCTAATATATTGGTTAACAATAATTCATTAGAAAATTGGAGTATCCAAAATTGCCAAAAATAAATATTCGTCAGATGACTTTAATCTCTTTGTTTGCTGCCTTAACTGTAGTAGGAGCATTCATTTCGATTCCCCTTTATCCTGTCCCTCTTACTTTGCAGACTTTATTTACTCTGTTAGCTGGTATGACCCTGGGAAGTATTATGGGAGCATCAAGTCAGATAATCTATGTGTTGTTGGGAGTAATAGGTCTACCCGTTTTTGCCGGTTTTAAAGCCGGGATAGGTATTTTATTCGGACCAACCGGTGGATTTTTATTGGGTTTTATAATTTCTGCTTTTATTGTTGGAAAGATAATGGAATTGAAAAATGAAAAAAATATTTTTTATTATTTACTGGCTGGTTTAACAGGAACTATGATTATATATATTATTGGTGTAACCCAATTATCTTTGGTCACAGGGATAGGAATAAAAAAAGCGATAACAGTCGGTATGCTTCCTTTTTTACCTGGAGATATTTTAAAAGTAATTGCCGCTTGCTTCATTGCCAGTAAATTAAAACCAATAATAGAATTAAAATAATCATACCAATAAAAACAAAATGAAAAGTTAGTGTAAGCTTTAGTAGGGTGCTTAGAGGAAAAAGTTATGTTTGAGTCTTTTCTCTAATTATCTTTAATTTATTTTTTTTCTCTTTCTTAACACGATATGCAATATGAATTAATAAAAAAATTAGTAGCCTCGATTAATTGATTATGATATAATTCAATTGTGGTTTTCGGGGCGTAGCGCAGTTTGGAAGCGCGCTTGGTTCGGGATCAAGAGGTCGGAGGTTCAAATCCTCTCGCCCCGACCATAGTTCTACAAAGGTTACTTTAATTTCATCAGTCGTTGTATCTTCTTGAGTTAAAGTATCTTCGGTGTTATTAGATACATTTCTAAAAGCAAAAACGACAGCTAAAAGCACTAAAAAAATTATGATATAAATATATTTTTTTT
>Ga0222642_1000258_pt1 | contig 13279 bp, 16 predicted proteins | sample AntAcemetagen229_FD_179813 | JGI IMG/M metagenome (GOLD analysis project Ga0222642, IMG submission 179813) | Saline water microbial communities from Ace Lake, Antarctica - #229 | ecosystem: Environmental > Aquatic > Non-marine Saline and Alkaline > Saline | place: Antarctica: Ace Lake... | reverse complement strand
TATGGTGAAAATGGTTGAAGAAATTGGATACCGACGCTCATTCGGGGCCGAACTCGCCGATGGATCATTCCGGTTTGCTGCAAAGTACGGGCATCCGGAACTTTCAATGAGTGTGAAGAAGCAGGAACTTCCCGCATATGATCCCCGGGGTCTCCAGGGATATGGCCTTGCGGCAGCGACCTCCGTTCGTGGTGGCGACCATGTTTATGGGTACATGATCTCGCCTGAAGTTCTTGGGGCACCCGAGAAGCTCGATCCCTACACCAGTGAAGGAAAAGACCTGTGGGTTAAGGCCTTTCAGGATCTTACTTCATCCATTGACGCTGCCGGGATGTGTCTTTTCACATCCTTTGCTCTCGACGCTGATGATTACGCAGACCTCGTTGCCGCAACGACGGGTATGACAATGAATGCCGCAGATCTCCTCCTGATCGGAGAGCGGATCTGGAACCTCCAGAAGCTGTTCAATATGAAAGTTGGCTACACTAAGGCGGATGACACTCTGCCCGATCGGCTGTTAAAAGAACCACTCCAGGACGGGGCGCCCAAAGGACGTGTCTGGGAACGCCAGCCACTTCTCGACAATTATTATGCAGCCCGGGGATGGGACAACGAAGGTCGACCTACTCCGGAAAAACTTAAAGAGCTGGGATTAACCAACTAATTACTTTTTTAGAAGATAAATAGCAAAGCAGGGTGACATCCGAATAAAAACGGTCGGAGAATTTGGTCAGCGGTTTTAAGTATGAATATCCGGGTGAAAGCATTTGCCACATTCCGCGATGTGATGGACAAAGAAATTGATCTCGCCGTTGCGGAGAATACAACCATCTCAGATCTTCTTGATGATTTGATGATTCAGTACCCCGGATTTGAGGAGATGGCATTTGAACGTCCCGGAGTGCTGAAAAAGTTTGTCAATATCCTCCATAACGGTCGGAATATTCAGTTTATCAAAGGAATTGACACTCCTCTCTCAGAGGGCGATCTCATCACATTGTTTCCTCCGGTGGGTGGTGGGTGACACAACAGGACAGTCAGGTCAGAAGACTCTGAACCACAAAAAAACGACAGAATTAAGTTTAGTAACACTCATTCAACCATGAGGAAACTCCAATGACTGGCGAAGCACTTCTAAAAAAAACTCTGGAAGAACTTGACAAACTTGTCTCTGCCAATACGATCCTAGGTGAACCCATCGAGGCAGACGATAAAACCATCATTCCGGTGGCACAGTTTGGTTTTGGATTTGGTGTCGGCGAGGGGAAAAACGAGAAGGCCGGGGACGCTGCCGGTTCAGGCGCCGGTGGCGGTGTCAAACCGGTCGCTCTCGTGATTCTGCACAAAAACATCGAAGGACCGGAAGGAGTACAGGTACTCTCACTCCAGAAGAAAAACGAGATAGCCGAGATCATCAGTACCCTAGGCGAAGCGGTTATTCCACAGGTCACCGAGGCCATCAGAGGCCGTACTAAATCCAAGGCAGCACCAATTGCCGAAGAAAAACCAGAACCTGAAAAAGCTTAAGACCCGGACTGTTTGTTATTCTGATGGTTTGGATTCTCCTGGCAATCGCCATAGCTGGTCTGCTGGTGGTCAGTGCCCTGCTTGTGCAGATTCCCCTTCGTTTTACCGGGCAGGCTTCGTTATCATCAGCAGTGTCGCTTCTTTTTTCCCTGTCCTGGGGACCGGTTTTTATCTGTCACGAAGGAGGCCGGAATGGAGAGACAACCCTACGGGTCGCCGGCAGAACCCTGTACCAAAAAGCCGGAAAACCAAATATATCAGAAAAAAAAGATGAACCAGACGATGAACCGGACAAGCAAAAGAAAAAAAGAACAACGAATATTCTCAGTCTTCTGCAATGTATCTATGAACCGCTCCTCACCATCTTCCACACCATATCATTTGACCACTGGTGCTGTGCATTTCGGTGTGGTACCGGAGAGCCAGCGACAACCGGAGAATTATATGGCTATGTTCAGGCTCTTCGGGGAGTCCTTACCCCCTGCCCGGAGATTGACCTTCAGATGATACCGGACTTCGATGCTATCATTCTGGAAGGAGAAACCGACCTGGCTTTCAGAATCGACCGACCGTTTCTTCTGCTGCCTCAGGTCGTTCACATCGCACAATGTGCCTTTCACAATACAAAAAAGGTGAAAAGCACATGAACCTCAAAGAAAGAATCACGGCACAACCGGTTACTCTAACAGGTCGCCAGATAATTCCGATCCTTGAACGTACCGCCCGGCTCGCCTCACACGGTGGATGGTATATGACACGGGTCTGTTCGATTCGCATTGAGGAAAACGGAAAAATCTATGACTATCCGCTCATTCCGTCTTCACCGGACCAGGAGGTTCAAAACATTGATGTATCCGGAAACGCTGATTCTCAAAAACCCTGATCAACCTGTACATTCATGCCCGGTAATCAGAAGAACCACCCCGTGAAACCTACAAACTGATACATAAATTGGTAAAACCAATGGATATTCATTTTTGTCATTATTATGAAGGCGATGGTCTGCCACCTTCAAACAGGTTTTGCAGAACCTGTCCACAGGGAAATCTGGCATGCAACGCCCTCTGGGACTTGGTCATAGCTCTTTCAGTTTCAAACGGTGGCAAACCAGTTCCGCTACCAGGTACCCGGGCATTTCTCTTTCCGAACCCAAAAAACCGGGATATTGTGCACCTGAAAATCAATGTACGATGGGGACTACCTAAAGAAGACTTTCTGCACTTCATCGCAACCAATCACGCACAGATGGGACGAAAAAACGATCGCCACAAACCCGAAACATCACCCAGCATGACCCGACAGGAACCGTATGTACAGGCAATTACCCGACTCCTCGGAGGAGAAGATATTCCTGAGATTATAGCTGTCAGAACCATTCAGCAAACCAACAAAACATGACTGTGCTCTGAATAATTTCACCACTTCACATAACCAGATACAACTATAGCAAATGAAAATCATCATATCTCATGTGGGAATATGACTTCTGATTTCATAACTGAAGCTACAGATAGTACCTGGGAAAAACTGGTAGAGAAGGCTGATTTACCGGTAGTCGTAATGTTTTATCTGCCGGGCTGTTCGCACTGCAAAGCAATGGAGCCGTTCTTTGCTGAATACGCACAGGAATTTCACGAAACGATACAATTTGTACTCCTCAATGCCGCTACCTTCGGGTGGATTGCTCAGAGATATGGCATTCAAAGCACGCCAACCTTCAAATTCTTCTGTCATGGCAAACCAATCCGTGATATGATCGGGGCCGCTTATCCGACTCTCCTCAGGCAGGCTATCGAGGAGACCCTTATCTACGGAGAAGCCTGTCATGACAGCACAAGTACCATTGACTACGAAATCTCCGGTTATGCCTGATCAAGACGAAAAAAACCGATAAATCAATGAAATCACCAAGAACAATCATTGACCGGGCTCTTGCAATAAGCCATGCCCTTGGCGCCACCGTCGCAGCAACAGTACCGTCAACCTGCCTAAAAGACTCTCCCTCAGCCCTCGCAGGAGATCCGCCATTATTTCAACCGGATACCGGAACGATTCTGGTACTGGGACTTCATCATGACCCCGCCATCCCGGAACTTGACTGGTGGGAAGAAGGAAAAAGCACTCCGGGAGATCGTCTGCTTCATCATATTGCTACTGAACTCATCGGGTGGTTTAAGATCACCGCAAAGACCGAAGCGTGTGACATTCCCTACCAGATAACCGACGGTGGAATCTATCTCAAAGATGCCGCTGTACTTGCCGGACTTGGCTTCATCGGAAGAAACAATCAGGTAATAGTTCCGGGTTTCGGTCCGAGAATCCGGTTCCGGACTCTCTGGGTTGATCTTGAACTGCCACAGCAGCCCATGCTACAACACTCATCCCTGTAAGGATTGTAAAGCTCCCTGCCATATACAGTGTCCATGTGATGCATTTGCCAGTGGCACCTATATGCGGGAACGGTGCCAACGGAGAATGGACGCAGACAAAAATGCTGCCCAAACGAAAAAAGCATCGGATCCCTCGTCCGGCGGTGCTACTACCCACTGCCGCGTTTGCGAGAGCGTATGCTCGGCGGGAATGCCAACGGACAACACCAAAAAGTAAGATGATCGGATTTTCTCAGCATTGGACAATTATGATACACCAGTGAATCCAATTGCCACCAACTCTTTTTGCTGTTAAAACCATTCTGGCAGACCGATCAAAATGAGGCAATTCCATATAATATTTTTTTAAAAAAGCTTATTCAGCCAGATTTGAATGAAATTCCTGCCAAAAAAGTCTAAAGCTATAATACCTATCAGAACAAATTCCTCAAATTAGGAATTGTTGCTATGAATTGGCTACTTCCAAAATAAACAGGTATGAGGCACCAGCCTCATACTTGTTTTGATGATAAATTACGAAGTGATTTTCATCGTAAGAAAACCAAAACGGAAGGACCACAACGAGAGAACAAAAAATATCGAAGGATAAGATATGGTAGAAAATGTTATCAGACTAATTCGGGAACTTGACACACAAATTGATGAACTGAAACATACGGCTGAAGAAGACAACTCGAAACTTGAGGAACAGTTGAAAGCCGTTGAGAATGCAATTACTGAACTTGAAAAAACAAGCGTAACAGTCCCGGACGACCTGTTTCAACTCCGTGACCATTTCAGGGAACACCGGAAACAGATTACCAGTTCAAAAGAGTCACTACAAACCATTAAGGCCAAGCTGATAGCACTCCTCAACAAATTTGACGGTGTGGCCGAAGCGGAACCTGAGGAGGAAATACCGGAACAACCGGTAGAACCACAGGAAGTTACGGAAACGATTCAGCAGGAAGAGATTCCGGATTTTAATGAAGAACCGAAAGAACCGGTGGAAGAACAGGAAGTCACCGAAACCATTCAACAGGAAGAGGTTCCGGATTTTGAGGAGGAGCCGGAAGAACAGGTGGAAAAACAGGAAGTCACCGAAACCATTCAGCAGGAAGAGGTTCCGGATTTTGATGAAGAACCGGAAGAACCGGTAGAATCACAGGAAGTCACTGAACCGATTCAACAGGAAGAGGTTCCGGATTTTGATGAAGAACCTGAAAAAATCTTTGATACGGTACCTGAAGAAGAACAACCCGAACCGGATCTCTTCCAAAAAACGGTTTCTGATAAAAAACCAAAAAACCTTCGCGAGATCTTAAGTTCTTCTCCGCCATCGACTACAGGAAACAGAATCATTCGAATAAATGAACCGGAAACGGAACAACCATTTTCACCTTCCGATGAAACCGAAGGAAGTGACCAGTCAAATGACACCACACCCTCAGAAGAACTAAGACTGATCATGCTGGAAATCCTGAAAGATAACGACGGAAAGGCCACTTCAAACGATATTCGAACCGAAATGGAGAAACGCATTGGTTCGTCGTTCACCCCGGCAGACCTTGGACGCCTGCCCAACGGGAAATTAACCTGGTGGCGAAATGTTCAGCTTGAACGTGAAAGACTCATTGAAGAGGGAATACTCAGCAGTGAATACCATCAGGGAATGTGGGAGCTGAACTAATCATTTTTTTGCCTCAATTCAGGAGTTGACCTTTCCCGGGTCAGATCCCTGCCCACAATCAGCATGAAACAAAAGGGACAATTTTCCGGTTATGCTTCAGGGTCTCCGACCGGAAAATAGGTGATTCCATTAATCTGACAATCAGTCTCTTTTCTTAAAGATAAGCGCCCCTTCTACCGGACAGGCTTCCGCACAGCGTCCGCACATATAACATTCCGACTTTGAAGCATCCGCCCCCGCCTCACCAGTTGGACACGCACGTTCACATTTCCCACAATTAATACAGGCATCAGTCCTGACAAAGGCATACCTGCTTTTGGAGGCGAACGGCGCAAACAGCAACCCAACCGGACAAATGAACCGACAAAAAGGCCGATAGACCACTATTGAAAGAAGAATCAGGATAACAAAGATCCAGAAAGCCAGTGAAGATACAGAGAGATGGAAAAAAGCACCGACACCGATCATCTGCAAAACGCTGACTGAAAAGAAAGCCAAAACAATGATTCCTAAAAATACCACAAACCGAACCACCATCGGAATTTTCCTATCAGGAACCTGCCACTTCCACGGAATAATCCATGACGCCAGTTCCTGAACAACGCCAACCGGACAGAAATACCCACAGAATATTCTGCCAAAAAGAAACGTTAACAATAAAAGAAGAGCCAATCCGATAAAAGCTGCAACTATCAGTGGTTCTCCGGTTGCAATCTGTATGATAAGCTGTTGAAATTGCCAGGGTATAATGGGAGAGAAGAGGATAAAACCGGCAAGGGTAGTCAGAATGAGAAGAAAAACGGTGCGTTTTCGCGATAAATAACCCCGTTGCCACAACACCGCACAAACCAGAATTCCAACTATTGCATACACAAATCCGAGGATAGACGTCACAAAACCATTCATATTATTTCTCCATTTTCTGCTCTTTTGTCATCGATCTCTGAGAAACTATCATGTCATCTTACTTATATTTACCATATATTCAGAGCAGCTTTGTCTTTGTTGTCGGCCGGGGCACCTTGACGACAAGTACCCTGAAGACACGGTCACTCTCGTTTAACCAGCGGTGTGGGATCTTTGCCGGACTTTCCACCAGCATATCCTTTGTAATGGTCTCCTGCTCATCCCCAATCTCAACGATACCGGTTCCTTCAAGAACATAGAAAAAGACATCTACCGGCGTAATGTGCTTTTTTAGTGATTCTCACGGTTGTAATGTGATGACTACGGCAGTGGCATACTCACTGTCATAGACTTGCCGTGCATCCACCTGATACGGATTCTTACTTATCGGGAGTTTGCTGATGTCAGTGATCTTCATTTTGATACTCCAGGTACGAAGAGTGTATCGTGGTTCTTTTATTAATAGCAACAGGTGGGCTAACAGATACCAAAAACTAAAACCAACCAACCCTAAAATAGACCCGAAAATCAATCAGGATGATTGATCTTTTGCCAGACACTGACATAGGCATTCAGAAGAAGCAACCCTTTCTGCGTCAATATATAATCACCCCGTTCATGGTGCTGAGTGATGCAACCCGATTCCTGTAATTTCTTCAGGTGAAAAATAAGATTTCCTGAACGAAGCCCTGTCTTCTTTGAGAGTTCGGAGAACGTCGTGGCCCCCTCAAAAAGGATCCGAGCAATAAGAAAACGATGGCGATTTGCAAGGGGCTCAATATATGATAAGACCATCTCTTCGGCCGGAATCGATCCCAGAGCCTTCATTTCAGAAACATTTTCATCCAAAGAGCATTGAGAGAAAATCAGGTTTTTTTGTTTTTCAAAAAGCCGCTCTGCTTCTTCAAAGCACTGTGAACATTTCTGGTAGGGCGCCGTCGATTTGAGATAGGCAAGTTTTTCAGTATATTTCTGGGCATTTTCCGGATTATAACTCCTATCTTCACGATATATTCCCGTCTCTTCCAGAAAATCCATAAAAGCCCGGTGACACTGGTCATGCTTCGGGCAGGAAACTACCATGCCTGAATGTAGTTCTTCACCAACTGGTTCCACCGAATCAGAATAAATCTTATCCACAAACTCATTACTGACATTATCCGGCCAGATGGAAAAGGAACTTACGCCAGGACTTTTTCCAAAACCGTGAATATCCTTTCTTAACAGCGCAATCTCATCACGAAGTTCCTTCAGGACAGAATGTTCAGGCTTTTCATTCATCGGCGATCACTCCTTTTCAAAATATCTGGCACACGGCAAAATGCCCGGATGAAAGGTAGGAATAGGGTGTCGTTATGAAAGGGTATAGGAGTTACCCTCTGTGCAATAACAACAAACAAAGCCTAAGAGAGACCAAAATTCAATTCGTATCAAAATATTCTTCCTTTTTTCTGTAATCTTCAGGGTCAGAAAACTGTGCCTGAGATTGTTTTTGTCAAGTTTACTGCCGCGAGAATACATATCATTTTAGATTAATGATAGTATGGTACAACGGTGCCCATAATCAACGATGGGTTTTACCGCATGGGAACTACGAAGATTTGTGAAGATGTATGTACGGCCAAAATGCCATTGGCTTCCTTCCATCTAAACACTCTGACAATTGAAAGTGGCGTTTCGTATCAAAACCTGACAACCACCAAACCCAATACGAAACGCTTTACCGGGGCAAAGGAAACCAGCGCACTCCAGTTGACAAAACGACATTATCAGGCACACAGGCGTGGCAGTCATTATCCTTTGCTTAAAAGTAACAACAACCTCCCTGTTGAATGAATTCTTCATGGTTTTGCCACCACCAGTATCTCGTGAGGTAAACCCCCATTGGGTGGAAAGGATAGTTATCCACCCCTTTATTCTGATAGTCTTTCTCTTTATCGGCAGTCAATACCGGATTTCAAACCAGCACTTCTAAATCAATGGATTCCTATAGGTTTTTCGTATTTCAACTCCATAATTCTGATTAGCCATTTAATACCTCACAAGTGAAATATTGTATCTCAAAGGCAGACTATGAATATTCTGATGGGCATGGGAAATACACTCCGGCAGGACGACGGGGTCGGCGTCATGATAGCACGGGCTTTTTCTACACCGGGATGGATGAGTCTGGACTGTGGCACGGTGCCTGAAAATTTCTCTTCAGTGATCAGGAATAACCACCCGAAAACATTAGTTCTGATCGATGCTGCCGCTATGGGAAAAACCCCCGGAACCTTCTGTAAAATTCCAGAAGAAAACGTGCCTGAAGCAGGTATGGCCACTCATCAGATGCCGGTTTCAATGCTTATGGGTTTTTTAAAAGAGTCAGCTGGCGAGATCGTATTCATTGGTATCGAACCGGAAGATACCGGATACGGCGAAGGACTTTCATCATCAGTCGAAATAGCAATGCACCAACTTCTCAGGATTCTTGTAGAAAACCGATTTGAAAATATCCCGCTATTTTAAAGCCAATTTTTTAGAGAGAATCAGAGGGTGACCACAGAGCAATGTCTGCCGGATACGAGTGAAGCTCAAAATATGCCCGACAACATCCGAATCCCACTGTAAAAGAGAAGGGCAGCAAGTATCCAACGCAGATACTGAGCGTTCATCCGGTGTGCTGCCCAGACACCAACAAGCGACATCGGAATGGTAGTAACAATAAAAAGGAACCATTCCCGCAAATCAATATATCCCAGATGGAGAAATGGCAGTGACACGGCAGCACCAGGTCCATTGAGAATATAAGGAACCAGACTACCCATCACCGTAATCAGCATAAACACCGCAGAGGTGCCGACAGCGTTATGGGTCGGAAACCGGCAGAATATCACAAAAGCGGGAACAATGATTAGCCCCCCACCAATGCCCAGAAGTCCGGAACAAAACCCGGCAAAGAGACCGATGAGAACCAAAAACACCACTGAACATTGAGTGATATCCCCCATCTCATACTCATATCGTTTTCGCACCATACTGACCGACACGACCAGTAGCAACCCGGCAAACAAAAATGCCAGAGTATCGCCATGGATACGGGTTGCAATGCTGCCACCCAGAAGACCACCACAAAGACCCGCACAACCGGTAATTATTCCGGCACGAAGCAGAACGCATTTCTTACACCGGTGCCCCCATGCACCGGAGATTGTTGTCACGAGGACCACAGCAAGACTTGTGGCGAACGAGACCCGAATCGCAATCGTCGGTTCGATATGTAGCATGTCAGTAAAAATCCAGTACGATACCGGCGTTAAAATGAACGTTCCCCCAACCCCAAGCATGCCTGAGAAAAATCCAGCCACAACTCCGGTCAGAAGAATGGCAACGGCGATCAGGAGAAATTCCATGTAGATGAACGTGTCCCTTCTGGAGTGAAATAAGTATGCATTTCCCCCTTTCTCACAAGATAGGCGCCGGATAAAACCAACGGGATTCTAAAAAGAGAAAATCAGAAGAAAGAAACAATGAAGGAAGAAGACAAAAAATTAAATATTTCGGTGAAGTTACCAATACTGTCTTTTACGGAATCTTCCCTTCAACATAATCCCAGGCTTCACTCATCTGTGAAATATCAAAATATCTCTCGCCAAAGATAAGACCGTCAGCTTTTATCACAAGCTCTTCCCACTTTTTATCGCCGACAATAGCCATCCGGTCAAAGTGTTTCAGGTTCTTAATCAGCCACATCAGATCTGCGTACATCGCCCGCAAGGTTGCATACCTTGACGTTTTTATGATGATGAGCCAGTTGATTTTGCCATATTTCTCAATAAGTGCATCAAAATGTGGTACAATTTCTTCAATATCAGATTCGGTGATTATTTCCGAGGCTTCAATACCTATCACATTCTCATGACTCCGGTTCAAAATCGTAAGCATAAGATACCTTCTTACCCGGAAGACCTTATTATTTTCTGAAAAAAAGTCCAATATGTCAATTAAAGGAAATCTCAGAACTAAATCGTCAGAGATTCGAGAAAACTGAAAAATGAAAGTATTCAGGATGGTTTCCATCCATAAATTACTCTTTTTTACTATTCTACAATCAGACTTTCAGCGTAACGGTCCTCATTGGCAAGGAAGAAATCCCCGCTCATATGCAGACACGAAACCGGGCAGGCATCATTACATTGCCCACAGAAGATACACTGATCCACGTAAATCCGAATCGTCTTCGTCTCGTTCAGAAACTCAATCGCATGAGCCGGACAGACTCTGATACAGATCTTACACCCAATACAGGTATCATGATCATAGGTTATCCGACCCCGGAAATTTTCAGGAATGGCAATCGGGGGATGCATTGCTGCTTTCCCCTCACCGACTGCTTTCATATAGTCAGTAATCGAGGGTGGCAGATACTTTGCCGGGAAGAGATTCGTTGCCGGTTTCTTAAAGACCTGCTTTATAATACTCGGAATAGCGGGCAGAAGACTCATGCGATCACTCCCATACCAAGAAAGACATCGGCCATAATGAGTGCCAGACCAACCAGGCCAGCAATACCAAGAATCCCCCAGTACATCGTAACCACGTGATTAATCCTGAACCGTGCCATACCGGTCCGAAGAAGCGTAACTGAAACAATCATCACCAGTAATACCTTAAGAACATAGAAGATAAAATCCGCAGCATACGCCACAGTTCCGGAAAGACCAAGCACTCCGGCAATATTCCAGGGCAGGAAAAGAACCACCGCAAGGGATACCATTGCCACTGTTTTCACACCCATTGCTGCCGAGAAAAGACCTAAGTTTCTTCCTGAATACTCAACCAGAATACCGCCACAGAGTTCAGTCTCTGCTTCCGGCGTATCACAGGGAACCCGTGAAAGTTCAGCCGGGGTCACCCAGGCAAGCACCACAAAAAGAATCAAAAATCCAATCAGACCCAGTGGTCCCACGACACCCCATACCGGATTTGCCGCAACAGCACCAACTGTAAAAGGATTCGCGACCCCGGCAACCGAAAGTCGCCAGGCAACTGCCACGATAGCAATTGCCAGAGGGAACTCATAGGCAATCATCGTAACCATTTCACGCTGTGCCCCAATCGTTGCATACGGTGATGAAGAAGCAAAACCTCCGGCCACCATCGCAAGAGACGGGATCGTCAGAAGATAGAGTATCAGAATCAAATCACCCCATCCACCAAAGAGTGGTAGCGCAAAACTTCCAAACGGTAGGTACAAAAGCACCACAATCGCTCCGGCCAGAGCAATGACCGGTGCCAGATTGAAGATCGAAGCAACTGCATTATCCGGTACCACTGACGTCTTCGCTAAAAGTTTTGCAAGATCCCGAAACGGCTGACGAATCATTGGTCCGACCCGGGCCTGCATGTGAGCGTGAATCCGGCGGTCAACTCCTAACAGAAAGAAACCAAACACAATCCCAAAGATACTGATGGCAATGGTCCCCCCAACAACCACACCAAGATCAATGGCCAGACTCATGGCAAAATCCTCCGTGTCTTTTCAACTGAGAGACGGTGCAGACCCTCTTTAGTAATAATCTCCGGACCAGAACCCTTGATCAGGGTGACCCGGTCCGTACAGGACATACATGGATCGATAGATGCAACAATAATCGGAATATCCGCCAGTTGTTCACCGGCCACCATCTTCAGCCAAGCAAGCTGATTCGAATAGGTCGAAGCCTTAACTTTCCAGGCCTCCGGATTCTCACTCGCATTCATCCGGAGATAATGGACACACTCACCACGTGGTGCCTCTACACTGGTGACCGCTTCACCGGTTGCCTTTTTGCAGGCAGCAAGAAGTTTCGGATATTTCTCCTCCCAGAGTACCGGACCGGGAGGCATCTGATCCAGACAGGTTCTGATAATCTCAAGCGACTGGAGCACTTCAAAGATCCGAACCACAATGCGATCATACACATCTCCATAGATCCCATCACGGTACACATTCCCATCACGGTACACATCCGGCAGAATTGTCCGGACGTCAATATCACCGTAGGCCGCATACGGGGCATCCTGGCGTACATCCATATTCACGCCTGAAGCACGTGTTGTTGGCCCAACACAGCAAAGCTTCAGGGCATCCTCATAGGTAAGCACCCCACAGTTTTTACTGCGAATAGCAATCGTCTTATCATCCAAAAAGAGTTTCAGGAGTTTTCCGGCTACATCTTCATAGTATGTAAGACCTTTTAAAATCCGGTCGTATTGTTCGGGCCTGATGTCACGGCGTACCCCACCAACCTGGATAATACCATAATTGATCCGGTTGCCGGTAATATACTCAACAACATCAACCGATTCTTCCCGGACCTGCCAGGCAAGGTGGAAAAGGGTATCAAATCCCAGTTCGTGAGCAGCGACACCCGCCCAGAGCAGATGGGACTGAATTCGTTCAAACTCAGCAATAATTGTCCGGACATAATCAGCACGTTCCGGCACCTCAATTTCCACAATCTGCTCCACGGCACGGGCAAATGCCAGCGTGTGAGAAACACCACAGATGCCACAGATTCGATCTGTCAGATGGACAATCTGCACCGGATTCCGACGCATACCCATCCACTCAATACCACGGTGTGCCTTACCCGGCGCAAAATCTGCCTCTTCAACGACTTCGCCGTTCATCGCGAACGTGAAGAGACAGGGTTCTTTGAGCGCCGGATGAATTGGCCCAATCGGCACATTATAACAGACACTCTTTTTACCACTGCTCATAGCGCACCTCCGTTCTCTGACGAGGGTTGATCATTAGGTT